>Ga0210059_1012192_pt1 | contig 13039 bp, 7 predicted proteins | sample Ectturendosymbi2_FD_188042 | JGI IMG/M metagenome (GOLD analysis project Ga0210059, IMG submission 188042) | Ecteinascidia turbinata endosymbiont from Florida, USA - Sample 2 (SPAdes) (version 2) | ecosystem: Host-associated > Tunicates > Ascidians > Unclassified | place: Key West, Florida...
GTGCTTGACTTTGGAGATGAAAAAATACCTGTTTCGGCGTACCCTTCTTTTTATCTTCCTAATGTTCCTGGCCACGAGGTATCTGGCTACGTTCACTCACTAGGTGCAAATCGAGGTAAAATATAATATGTATTATTTAACTGATTATACAGCACCCAAAGCATGGGTGTGTGCTGTTACCTTCATAGCCTGCATGAATTGGATAGACAGTAACAGTCAAGTCGACGAAGGTGCCGCTGTTGAAAGCTGCAGGGACCAACCCGTTGGGTTTTTGGCCCTGCCTGCATTCTCTGAATAGGGTGTCCAACACGCACAACAAGCCATGGTAGGGTAACCAACACGCACATGGTTGGTTGTATACGACCAGGCGAGGATGAAAATTACCACCAAAAAGACGGAAGTATTATATTTCTCCAGAAACCTAAGCCTGTACATGCTGCAAGTAACCGTCAATGCACTGCAGCAGGTGAAGACGTTCAAGTACCTTGAGATAGTATCCACGAGTGACAGAAGGCGAAACAGGGAGATTGATACAGGAATTGGTAAAGCAAACGCAGTTCTGCGTGAGCTTTATCGCTCTGTGGTCACAAAACAGGAACTTTCTAACACCGCAAAGCTGTAAAATTTTAAATTGGTCTGTGTTCCGATCCTTAACTGTGGTCATGCATTAATCTTGAGACTTGAATAATGACTGAAAGAGTGCTATCTGAAAATACAAGCGGCAGAGATGTGTTTTTGCGAAGAGTTCTTGGAATTGCGACGATGTGCGCAGCTGTAAAATTCGTACAGGCCTGAATCTCGAGCCACTTCTCCGTTTACAAAGATCTTAGCTACGATGGGTCGGCCGTATGACCAGAATGTTCCAGAAAAGATTGATGAGACAAGTCGTGCGGGCTGCATGTACTCACGCGGAAGCGGCGCAGAAATCGACCAAGCACCAGGTTGCGTGGCTACATCTCGGACCTTGCTTGTGGTCCTGTCTTCGTGTAAAATCAGCAGAACTATAGCTGATATTGCTGTTGACCATGAGGTATTTTGTGTCCTCGTAAGACGGCTAACCATGCGGCCATACCCAGTAGATAATCGAGTATGAAAATAAATGAATGAATGAATGTCCAAACAATTTCAAAATGCTAAACGTCCGGAATGAGGTCACCACTTGGTCTTATTACACAAAAACCACTTTAGTGAAATTTATAAACAGAAAAGCACTCTTATGCAAACTCCAACACCATCTTCTGTGTGTGTCAAATGCCCCGCGTTTTCTCTTCACATGGTGAGGATTTCTGCTTGCAGGGTTTTGCTACAAACGTTAGCTACAGCTGTAAAACGTGATTTAAACAGAGCTCTACTTTAAATAGATAGCCTACCATTCTGCTATTTGGCAGTGTTGGCGTCAATTCAACTGGCATTTTGCTTGATAGCAAACGAATGAATGCAACCATATGCAAATTTAATAAGGGTTTTGTTTTTTGTTTTGTGCTGCTGTAGCTCTTCCCAGCAGTTTTGTGAAGAATTCTAAACAACCAGCTGTTTCTGATGACAGACATGAGAACAAATTGTTCTATAGCTGGTCCGATTTGGAACAGAGTAAAACATTGAAAGTCCTGCGAAGACAAGAAAAAATAACGCTTTCAAGCTTTATGCGTTCTCGCTGACAATGAAAAATGTTGTCTTTTGAAACCTTCAATTTAATTTCATTTAAGTCAGGGGTGTAAAAATGCGGTCACGAACTCGCACCGCGCAACCAAACCTTGAAGGGGGCGAACGGTATTTGTAGAGACGTAGCAGTGCCTAGTTTATAGTTTTAACTGCAATATTATGGCAAAGCTTATATGTGTGCGCTACTAAAGTTTCTGCGCGCTACTAAATTCACAGAAATATTTGCACCCCTGATTTAAGCCTAGTTTTGCATCATTGTTTATTACGGCTCGATTTGGTTAGGCTTATGCTTTTTCGTAACGGCTGTTCTATCGTAAGTGTCTTTTCAGCTACGACTACTCTGCTGAGGAATGTATATACAACTTGTCTTATTAAACTTTGCGTAAAGTGGCTTATATCACATTGCAACAAAGTAGTAGAGATGCTTCAACACAACGCAAAGTACGAATCTTGATTATTCCAAAACTCTCAAGAACTGGATAGATTTTTATTTACTTAACGACAATTTTGCCACAGGCGTTAGCCTGATTATTGCAATCTTGTCATGTCACGACGAGCTGATATAAACAAAAATACAAAAATAGAACAGAAAAGTACGAATCTCACATAAATGGATGCACAAGGTTACGCACGAACTGCAGCAAAATTGAAAATGTTTTTGGGTTTCAACAGGCGACTTGAAAGTTGGTGATCGCGTTGTGATACGCCTGGGGTGGTTGTGGAAAGTGTGGCTACTGCAATCACAATGAAGATAACAAATGCTCAGCGTGTTCAAGAACACTTGGCTTCAGTTTGCCGGGAGGGTAAGTGCTGCAGATGTAAATGTCTGTATTGTGAGCTTGTATTAATCTGACGAAAGCTAAGTAAAGGATCTAGATTGTTGCTTATAAATTAGTTTCTTTGTTATCGAGAACAGTTTGTTTACACTTGATGTATTACATTAAGAGAACCATACATTTTATACATAGCGTGGCACAGGGCTGGAGAGACTCCTAATCGGAGGCTGCATTTCGGTTAAATGGGTATCACAGTTAGGCCTCAGCCTAAAAATTACGCATAAACAAAATAGTGCAAAACTTGTTTATAGCATTTAATGCACTGGCATTTCCAGGAAGTTTGGGCTCCGGCTGTTTCGCTGGGTCGGACGATCCTGCACCGGACCCAAATATTCACTGTAACGAAAAATGGTAAAAACTAGCAACCAAACCAAGTGCATTTGTAAGTGGCAATGATTGGATTGTTAGAAGACTGAACCAACTCCTCGAAAAGACTGCACTTACCCGGTTACCCAACCTTTGACACTGCACGATTACTGGTGCCGTGTCGGTTTATTTTTCGCAGAGTAGGCAGAGATACACTGCAGGGCAATATTACAATGGCATAACATAACACTGTACACATTGTTTCAGTTCAACAGCAGAGTTTTTGGAGATGAGATGTTTCTTATGCCGCACCAACGAGGTTGGAACCAGTTTTATCACCTCAGTTAATCAGTAACTTTTGTTCTTGCAAAAACCTAGGAGCAGCAAAACAATTCCGCAACTGCGCAGGTGATAAAATTGCTGGCAACGCAGTTCCACAACTTCTCAATACTCCAATTTGTCACAGTGGTTACAGCGGTGTCTGCTGTCTCTATACAAATGTATTGTTCATTTTATTAAAAATTTGACTGAAATACTTCTCGTTTCCGTTTACAGATACGCTACCTACGTTGAAGTTCCTGATGCTAAATTTGCAGTAAAGGTCCCTGATTCAATTCCATTAGAAGTGGCGTGCATGTTACCCTGTTCTGGTGTGACTGCGTATCATGCTGTATCAGTCATTAAACCTGCGGTGGACAATGTAACACAAAATGAAGGTAACAACATGAAGCGTTTGGTACAATGGTGTACGAAAACTAGGCTCGCAACCAGAGGTGGGCAGCCGGGCAACTGCCACCACCCGAAATTTTGAAAAACATGTTTAGTTCTTAGACAATTCCAACAAGTTACAATCATTTTTCCCTCCTCGAAAATCTTAGCTGGTTGCGGCCGTGATGAAAACTGATTTATTTCTTTATTTAATCATTTTTCGTTTGCATTCGTTTGTTCGCGCGAGGCTGCCATGTCGCACGGAGAAACATCGTTTCTTAACGTTAAGTCGGGTGGAGTTATCAACTGGAGTCACGCTATCTGTGCTTTCAAAAGTTGACATAGTTACTGCAGTGGAGTTTTATTTAGATATTGTGCGAGTTATTAGATATGCCTGCAATGTATCAAACATTGTTCCTCGGGAGTAAAAACGTTTGAAGAAGCCCGCTCCAAGGTTCTACCGAAAAACTACTCAATGCCAGCAGTGGCGTACCCTTAGCCATTGTCATAGAGGTCGATTGCAATGGCTGCTGTTTATCCGCCTGGCTATTTTACTACTCACGCATTTTACTTTTGATGACGTCTGCTTGAGTATGAAAAACGGTGTGATGCGTCTTCATTTTTTACGCTGACCGCATCAGAAAACTGGTGGTTGTTCAGCAACTTCGGGGGAGCAAAGAGAGTCAAGTGTAAATCGACATTCGTTACAAAAAGTGGTACTTCGTTTGCATTGCTGGTATTCCAACTTGGCGCTTTCTTTACCAACTACCCTACCATCAAAAAAATTCAGAATCTCCTACCAGAGTTGTAAGTCGGACCGGGCTTTTCGGGTTCGGGCTTAAATTTGTCAAAATGTTTCAGGCCGATTTCGGGCCTGCATGCACAAGTTTTTACAGCATTCGAAGCAACTATTTTTTTCTTTCTTGAGGTACATTTGTTCTGCTCACTGCGGTGACTTCTGCGAGTGAAGTGATTGCGATTTTTCTTCAGCTAATTCTATTTGCAAACACAGCTGCGTTCTTTTGTTCTCTGCTCGGATTAGTGTCCCACTCGTTTTCAGAAGGCGACAGCGGTGAGGAAATTAGCATGCCATGGCATTGCGTAGAAAAGACCAATCACTTAACGCGATTCTTCGCTTGCATTAAGAAACGATGGCCAACAATCCGGCTTTTCATATCTATAACACTATCCTAAATAGTTCCTTTTATGCTCATAGCAGCATCGTGGATAGTTTCGTGATAGTTTGTTTTTATGTCGAGAAACATTACATTCCGCGGTATTAGCATTGGCTAACAAGCTGAGTTTGTCCTTGTTTAAGTTGATGTTTTGGTCAAGGTGATTGCCAATTTGGGTGTGATAAAATCGTGTACCTGCAGCTACACCCGCACACTACGTTTTTTGATACCCCTCAATTGCGCGTATCTTGACTCACTCGCTAAATTTGGCTTTTGGGCTAAATCGGGTTTCGAAACTAAATGTCGGGCTCGGGCCGGGTTCGGGGTTGTTATTTCGGGCTCGAACGGAGTTTGGTCAAAATGAGGCCCATTTACAACTCTGTCCCCTGCTGCTTTGACTGTAGTACGAAACGAAGATGCCCTGGCCATGAGCTTTTGTACCGGACGTACGCTGCATGAATGCTAAATGCTTGATAAGTGAGTATAATCTTGCAGAAGTTGCATTAAGATCAAAATGTCACTGTTTTTGACACTCCACAAACTTTGTTTGGCGGTAGTATGGACCAACCTGTTGGACAGTCAATGCAAGCATTCTAAATGCAGCCTCCGTTGGAATTGTTTAAAACCTTTTGCTCTTGTTACGTGATTGTACCAATATATTTACTATACCTCAAAAGTGCTCTGCCCAGTGCTATGCTGGACACCTGTAATAACGTGCAACAAATGAAAACTTATTTTGATTTGATTTAGATCAAGCGAGTGTTTTAATCGTCGGTGCTGGCGGACTTTGACTGTGGTGCCTTCAAATAGCAAAAGCTGCTCTACCTTCCACAACCAAAATTGTTGTCGCCGACATAGCAGTAACATTGCTTCATCTGCAGTTCGCTTTTCTCATTGCGTAAGATTTTGGCAATGGAGGTGTCCACCTATTTTCTAAAATAATATATTTTGGTAGTTTTCTTTCTGAATTTAGTTTTCCTGGACGGTATTGAACTCAGCCCATGATGTGTGTGGCATATGCTAAACAAGCCTTGATTGACAAGAATGTAATTGCAAATTTTAGTGGACTTACTTCCGCTCTGTCCAGGAAATAATCATTTACAAAGAGAAAAGTTTTTCAAATTACCAATACGACCACAAGCACATGCACTAATACGCAGGAAATAAACTCTAGCAAAAAATTGTGGAGGAAGTGCAATGAAAACAGGCTGGAATGCAAGAAAAATCATTTTCTGTAGCTCCTACGAAGGAGCAACCGGGCAATTCTCCCCTGAAATTTTTAAAAACATGTTCAGTTGTTAGTTCAGTTGAATAAATCAGCTGGATGCGGCCTTGCTTGCTAAGTAAATGATGTCATAATTTGTGGTTTCGTTGAAAACCATGGCTATCCGATCCTTTTTTCTTTACAAATCATCGCAATGCTTACGAAAAGAAATGCCCTGCGTTGAAAATTTGCAGATAGCCTTCTGTGCAAATTGTCGTAATACTATTATACCTGGCTATTGCTGCCAATGAAGCGTTTATTGTGATTATTACCGTAACATGGGGCATTTTCTTTGTAGTGTAAAAAGGATAAAGCATTTTGTGAACGTCCATTTGCATTGCATCATCAGCAATGTTCCCTCCATAGGGCACAAATACTCAGGACCACCAGAACTGTTGCGCAGTGAAATCTCATTCTCGCGCACTTGCAACATTCCAAAGCAATAGAAAAGCACACAAACAATTAAGAAGCTATTTGAATGAAATGTGTATTTTGATAAGATTGTATATTTATTATATAATTCACAACGTCTGTAATTCATTGAAAACTCTTTCTCAGTCCTATCTCAGTCCTAAAATAATCATGCTCACTAAAACAGATATTTACTCAGTGCAAAATTATTTTAAAGGGAACACTGATCGTCAGAAATTTGAAAATGATAAACAAAAGGTTGACCTTGCCCCTCCTGGAAAAACTTCTGCGGACGCCCGTGAATGATGGTGATTTCTCGCTTTCGTTTATTCGTAACTTTCGTGCTTTCACTCATCACGAATTGTTTGTTTCTTTCCGTTCTCTTAATTTCGGTTTCAAAATAAACAGAATCAACCCGCTTCTTGTTATTATTTCATCAAAATTACCAGCAATTGCAAATGTTATACACAAATTGCTACTATGGATGTTGCAGACTATTTCACTTGCTGTAACATGCAAGTCAAACAGCACTACTGCATTATGCTGGCTACTGCCACCGGTAATTGTGCTGCAACAAACGTAACCCACAATGAGTATAAGCATTATGTCGTCACATGAACTGTTTATCTCGAGTCCTCGATGTACCTGCGCCGACGCCAGTGACTACGTCATATGGTTGTTATGTGCCACATTGCTTGTTGATTCCGTAGCGGTGCAGTAGTTGGACCAGGTTTATCACCCAAGCTTCTTCTAAACCAAGCTTAGACTTGTTTCCTCTTAAATGTACGTATGCCAAAGTGATTAATTTACGCAATATGATCCTGTGAAGCATCGTGACGCGACAGTTTATCGAACGACAGTTTATCAAGCGACAGTTTGTTGAATTTTTTTAAACTAAATACTAACATTTTAAATGGACACATGCAATGCGTTCATCGAGTTTTTTTTACCCATCAAAAGCGTTTTAAATGCACCCATGCAAAGAGTTTATCGAATTTTATTAAACCCAATAACAGCGTTTTAAATGCACACACACAATTATTTTATCGATATTTATCAAACCCAATATCACCAGCTGTTAAATGACCTATACAATGAGTTCAACAAATTTTACTGAACCCAATACACGCGTTTTAAAATGCACACATACATTAAGTTTATTGAATTTTCTTGAACTCAATACAAGCGTTTTAAATGCACACATACAATGAGTTTACTTAAATTTATTAAACCAGGCGTGTAGCCAGGGGCGAAATTGCCCCCCCAGTTGAAAAATATGCGCCAAAAGTTTTCTGGTTACTGAAGCTTTTGATATATAAATCAAAGAAATACTTCAGTGTAAATCAACGTAACTGTTAAGAAACCTATCCTACTTCAGTTTTAGTCGAACCTGATCAAACCAGTATGGTTTACTAACTGGTCAAACGTTGTGTACAGTGTAAACGCTGGAGTACTCACATCATGACTGAAGTTTACCCAAGGTTTTCCCCCTGTGGAAGTTGATGATATTGAAATACAAAAGCGCTTGCAATCACTAACCGAAACCGAAACGAGGTGTAACGTTTTCGCAGCTGTTTCTGACGTACCAACTGGAAAGAACCAGCTTTCTACGTGAACGTTAACTAATTTTTAATTTAAGTAGAAGAACCGCTTGCCCAAATCGGGCAGAGGTTACCTGAGCAGGGTTAACACGTGGAACCGGCAACTACAGAAGAGGAGACTACCACTGTTACGTAGGGAAACTGTCATATCACAGAGCCAGTTAGTGGGTCACATTGCCTTAACGAGCAAATTCGTGCATTATTGTTCTAAAAAAAAGCCAGAAAAAACAGATTTCGTCTGTTTTTATTTTTGATATTTGAAGTCAAGCCGAACATCTCAAAAAACTCGGCAAAAGCGAGATTTCGTCCGGCTTTTTTGGTCTTTGAAAAAAAGCCAAACACATTAACAAAGCCAGATTTTCAATATCTGGCTTCAAAAAAAAAAAAAATTGGCAACCCTGGCTCAGAGTGTCCTGACTCCTATTAGTTCCCAGTAGATACTAAAAGGAAACAACAGACTTTGCACTTGGAACAAATTGAATTAAAGCGTGGCGATTGCAGCTGGAGACTCCCCGCCGTGATACTTTCTGTACACATGCAGCCCAAACTAGAAGGTACATATACAGTACAATAATTGTAAAGCCACAGCAGTGACCCAAACCAAGCGAATCAATCGAAATTTATTGCAATAAATTACGATCGATAATAAATTGCGATCGATTCGCTTAGTGTGGGTCACTGCTGTGGCTTTACAATTATTGCTGAATGATAAGTACAAGCTTGAATCATTGCAAGAAGATGGGAGCAAAACCAGGCAGAAGATTCCTCAAACAGCCGGCTGCAAAGCTAGAGCCTGTAATTGTTGAAGGTACATACACTTCGGGAAATTAAGGTCTAGAGCAGGACCAACCTTCATTTTATTCGGGTCTTTTTGACATAAGAAGTTTAGTAGAACATTCTAAATCCTTAAATTGGATATCGCGCAAAAAGATACGTGGAATAAAATCACACATCACGCAAGAGAGCACATTTCCAAAACATTTGCTTGACGAAAATACAGTCCCTACAAGTCAGCCAAATCAGCGATCATATTTCCATCCCCTAACAACCTATACACACACGTATTTAGCTACATACTGGTGAACCACAATACATCACAAATACACAATACTCAATACTATATGCATGTCTCTAGTTCCTTGCTACCTAAACATCTACAATACACATGTAATACGCACTTCATCACCTCATACTACAGTAAAAGCATATTCTGGAACAATTATGTTGACAGGGTGTTTATTTTACCCCGAAATCTTTATTCGGGTTCATCAGATATAATGCTTCGTCTGTCACTTAGGTTGCCGCTGAATTCAAAACCGAATCACGTGGTTTTTTATAGTTCGTCTCTGCCATCATTTTGTTTCTCATCTATATAGCGGGACGAATTAAGTTCCTGCTATAAATGCTTCTATGTTAACAACTGATGTTTTTGAGCTCGTGCAACAGTTCTATCATGCCACAGAAATTGGTAATGAAGCTAATAGGGTCAGCGCTTGCGCTGATCAGCCTTAGCAGACAAAATAAAGACAATTGTTTCGGATAAAGTGAACTATCGCGGAACACAGTCTTAAACATACGTAGTGGACAAAAGGTCCGCAGAAGGTGGTGAGGTGGTTTCTGGACGCAGACGGTAACGCAGATTCCCATCGAAACTAATTATTACTTTTTGGCCCATTTGCAATGTTCCTTGAAATTTGCATGCAAATTCATTCCGTGGTATTTGCATTAAGTCGACAAATTAACAAGCAAAAAGTATTCAAAAACAGTTAATCTCCTTTGCGCAGATAAAAAGTTTTTGTAAAATATCAAGCTTAAGGGGCGGGTTTTAACCCCACCCCCTTGCGTACACCCTTGTTTGTTACTGACATACATAAAATCTTTCAAAACCACTTCTGTTAGCCTTCTCACTTAAAATGAATTCCATTTCTAAACTATGTTACAATCCCTCACAATTGCTTACTTCACTGCTGTTTAGACCTATGGTTATGGTTCTTACTCCTGCTAACTATACCAGTCGATACTAAAGAAAGATAAAAACGGACTTTGCACTTGGACAAAATTAAATAGAAAATTATGACTGCAGCTATACATTACAGCTTGATGACCACGCCGTAATAATGTCTTGCAACAGTTAAATCAGATAAGTCGCTTCGATAAACTGCCGTTCGATAAACTGTCGGTTCGATGAACTGTCCGTTCGATAAATTGTCGTTCGATGAATTGTCGTGGTACCGTAAAGCATTGGGTTCATTGCAAATCGACATCGCATCCCCCCTCTACCAAAATGGCCTGTGTCCGCTACTGGTTCGGAGCCGGAGCTGCTAAATTAACCACCAGCTCCTGCTCCGGCTCCAGCTAAAATTCAAAAACAGCTCAGGATCCAGCTCCAACTAAATTTTGAAAACAGCTCCGGCTCCACAGAAAATGACCGGCTCCGGGCTCCGGCTCCGCAGCCCTGCAATGAACACTTACCGGGTAATATTTCAAAAAATTTTGAACGAGTAAATTGGAAACAAAATTATAACAGCACACATTTCCACAAAGGCAACTATGTATTACCAAAATTCGAACGGAAACGGGGAAAAATCAATAGTTTATTGGGGACCGAAGATCTGGCAAGAAATTCCAACGGATGTGAAATCAAAACCTTTGCTTTTGTTTAAAAAAAATACGCTAACCATTTAATTAGCAACTACAGTATATACAGTAAACAGATAATACCTGCGGATGCGGAACGATGTTATCCAGCGACGTTTGCTTGTCCTTGATCTGAAAGTTTATTAAATAGTATTCATTATTTACACGTTTTTGTAATTTACGTCATGCCCCGGATGGTTTTTGGATATATTTTAGATATTCAAAGCGTTGATTGATCAAAGTTAAAACTATGATATATTCTGTGCAGTTATCTTTCATTTCATAATTATCATCAAACGTGCCATGTGACTGTACTCCATGCATTCGCTTCCGCTGGTTTGCTCAAGGCTTGTAGTAGCGCATTAGTGTCTTAAAACGTGTTCAGTTAAGATGTGCGACGATATTCGGTTAGGTGGTGGCATACAAGATGACCAGTGTCTTTTTGCTACCTCTTGACCTCACTGTTCTGTAATGAGAATTTTATTGGAGTTAAAACCAAAAAATAAAATTGTTGTTGTTGCCACAAGCGTTGTCTACAAATTGGTGTAGAATATGTAGCTATCAAGAAAAACGAATCAGTCTTAACCCTTCAGCGGGGCGTTGTAGGTAATTCCATTTTGAGAAGATTGCTGTTAAAAACCCTTACCAGTTAGGGCTTGCAAGCAAAGGAGATTTTCGTTGTGTTCAAATGATGAAATTCTGACCGAGAGACTAGTTATAAAGTAACTACACCTATTGGAGATTGGTGTTATCATCAAGCTAAAATTTTGAACTATGACAGTTGTTCTAGTTTGGGTTTGTGTGCAATCACAATCATCTTCTCGCAGAGGTAGAACGTGTTTTCCATTGCCTGTTTGACTTTTCTCCTTATGACGTTGATTGAAAATTTGTTGTTGTTGTTCACAGCTTGTCAAGCGCACAAAATAACCTGCTTCGTATGATGATAACATTGGCGATTTTGTCATTAAATGTTTCTTTAATTGAAACAATTTTAGTAACGTGACATTTGGGGCTTTCGGGATCATAGCTTGATTGGGTGGTACTTTCTTGTCGTTTCAGCTATCCTACTTGCTGCTCCAACAAGTGACGCTGATTGAGTTATAGAAGCACTCATCTAAAGTCTCTCTCGCTTCAGTATATAGTCCAACGAGCTTAATGGCAAATGCTTTAAAGAAATCTTTTAGTATGAAAGATAATGTTTGTCAAACATTATGACTAGAAGTGAAGTTTTTCCATTGGCATTAAAGCAGAAAACACTCCGGTTGGCCCTAAATTCTTCGAGAAATTTTCCAAAATAATTTGCAATACAGTTGTGGCCAAAAGTTTAGACCAAACAGAGAAATTTCATAATTTTTTGAATGTTTAAGACCAAACAGTGAAATTTCATAATTTTTTGATCCCGTAGTGTAATGAAAGTACACAGGTGTTTCCGATCTATAATTTTCATAGTTAGGCGTCATATTATATATTATTATCCATTTTACATAAAAAATATCAACATCCAGTACTTTGTATGTCCTCCTTTGGCCTCTAACGTCGCCCTGATCCGTCTCAGCTTGCTCTCGATGAGGTTTCGGCACAGCTCTGTGGGCATGTCGAGAACCCAGGATGACTTGATGGTCTTAATAAGCGATGGAATACTGTTTGGATGCTTCTCAGCAACTCTGTTCTTCAGTTCTGTCCAGAAATTCTCAACTGGATTAAGGTCTGGGCTATTTCCCGGCCATTCCAACAATTTGATATTTTTCGTCTTGAGAAAGTCCGTGACGATTTTTGCCCGACGGCATGGCGCCCCGTCGTGCATAAAAATTTCGCAATTCTGCATTGCCATGTGTAACTCCAACTTCTCTTTCATCAATTCCAGATATTTTTTGCCATCTCATGGTGGTTCCGGGATCGAGGAAGAATAGGCCGGCCATTCCTTGGGTTGAAATCGCTCCCCAAGTCATCATACTCGGCGGGTGTTTCATGGTTTGCTGTGTGAATCTTTCATTGTACCGAGTTCCTGGTGGTCTCCTCACAGTTCTCTTCCTCGAGGCAAACTGCTGATTTGTTGTTTCGTCGGAAAACAAAACTCTGGACCATTGCTGGCTTGTCCAGTCTTTGTATTTTTTCGCAAGCTGCAAGCGCTTCAACTTCATTGCAAGGGTCAGTCTCGGTTTTCTAGCCGGTTTCCGTGATTTGAGGCCGAATTCGTCGGTTAAACGGCGACTGATGGTTCTTCTGCTGATTCTAGAACCAGTTTCCCTACGTTCCGCTCGAATCTTTTTAGCTGAACACGTAGGAGACTTCACGACACATCTTTTTATCAAAATATCGTCTCGTCGGGTGGTTTTCCGTGGACGACCGCTCCTCTTACAATCTGAATAAGATCCACAATTCTTGAACTTGACCACTGCCTGATGCACTGCTGTTTTACTGACTGCAAGGCGTTCACTT
>Ga0210059_1012193_pt1 | contig 13038 bp, 7 predicted proteins | sample Ectturendosymbi2_FD_188042 | JGI IMG/M metagenome (GOLD analysis project Ga0210059, IMG submission 188042) | Ecteinascidia turbinata endosymbiont from Florida, USA - Sample 2 (SPAdes) (version 2) | ecosystem: Host-associated > Tunicates > Ascidians > Unclassified | place: Key West, Florida...
TGTTTAAACATTTGTAAATTTACATATTCGGCCAATCATATTTTTCTGTAGACAATACTTTCTTCAAGAAGTCTTTGTTCGATTTTATTTTCTCGTAAAAATCACACGGGGAAAAGTCAGTGTTAATTTTACTGGTGATAAGGGCTATCACATTATGCTCCAGCATTCTGCTTTTGTTATCAAACCGCATGTTATTCAACATAGAACAAATTCTCTCAATGTGAGCTGATGTACCAAGTGTAGGACCAGTGGCACAGCAAGGGAGGGGCCTGGGTGCTCCAGGCCCAGTGCGGAACCTTCTGGGGTGCGGCAGTTTGTTGATTGAAAATCAATTTATGAAATTAGTCTGATAGCTCCAACTCTTCATTATTTTTACAGTGAATAAATTTTTGAAAGTTCTAACTCTTCATTTTTTGTTTTTGCAAGCCCTAGACTGGTAGGCTAGTCTTAAAAACTAGAAAATGTGACTGTGGAGTAAGGAAATTGATTGAATGTTTACTCAAAAGTATCGGCCAAATCCAGTTTGTTAAAGTGCCCCAATGTTTGTTTTGAAATCAGGGTTTTTTTAAGATACATGGGGGCAATTTTTCTCCAATCCATCCGCCTTCCTCTCTATCCAAAGACACGTCCGTCACCCCAGTCAAAAATCCTTTGAACAAAGCAAAGAGATGACATTCGACCGCAGACTAGCAAAAGTCACTGATCCGGTAATTCGAGGTTTATATTGCCCCTCCCTCCACTCAAAATTTAATACAAAAGGCCCTGCATGAAATCACGGTAAATAGTCAAAGCTAGCTTAATCTTTTTTCTCCTATCGTTCGATCCTTAGCAACACTCCAACGGCACATCATTACATCACCTGACAACTAGGCATTGGCAACAAATATTTCTTGGCATGCGTCATGCAATTTTTTTAATGTTCAATGGGATATTTTCAATAAGTGCCACAAGCTGCAGCCTGGTCATTAGGTGGGCTTATCAATATTGCATTTTGGCGGTTGAAATGAAGAACCTGGAAAAGTTAACTTTGCTCAGTTTTAATAGAACTGCTGTTTTTCTATATAACGTAGATCTAATGGTGTCGGAAAATGATAATCTTGAAGCGAGATAGAAGAGTTGCCATTTTCGCTCATTTGCTGCCAAATCTAACAGGATTTTCTCACTGTTAGCTGTAAAGTTTTTAATCTAGCAGTGAGCTGATTTTCTAGCAGAATTTTGAAAACAGTTTGGCAGGTTTATCAGGTAACAAATTCCTGGAAAAAAATGTTTCAACAGATTTTGGAGATGAAAACCTTACATCTTTTAATCATAAAATAATTTATCTTCTTCAAAACGCTTGAAATTGGGCAACACCAGGACCAGGCACAACCAGCTGCCTTCAGTCATTTGGAATTTTTATTATGACGCAACGAAGCTGTTTCAAGCAGTACTTACGTCGTAATAATAAGTAATTAGATGGCTTGGTGAAGCTTTAAATGATTTGCTTCTGCCACGTGCTTAGTGAGCGGGTTAAGTTAAAAGATTACATTGGTAGGATATGTTTTTATCCTCCGACACATATGATATGTCGAACTGGTTCAGTTACCGCCGGTGGCGGTAAGCAGTAATGTCTGGTAAAAAACTCCTTGGTAAGCTAAAGCAATACAATATTCTCACAAGCTTCGACATGTATGCTTGCAAGATTCAGAATTGGAAATTTGGCTCGGTGTTAACTACTGCCTATCCTGCTGATTCAAGAAAAGCCTATCACAAAGTTTGCAATAATGCAATCATAGATAGATTCTTCGCTTTCAATTGTAAAAAAGATCAAAATAATACAGAAAATTTGCCAGAATGAACATCGTTCGGAGCTGCTGAAAAACTTCAACGCCAAGGAAGTACGATACCGTTCACAATGTACCAAGTTCTTTTAAGTAGAGTTCCAACATCAGAAACGTATTTTACTTTATATCGTCAAAAGTGCCATGCAAAATTATTTTCACAACGTTCAAGTGCCTGGCTATTGTTACGTAACGTGGTACGAGACTAGGACAAATTTTTCGCTTCTTTATTCTCACTTCAGGTGAAGCTTTTGTGGCGTAATACTTTTGCATGTGGCAAAGGTTTGGGCAGGTATTTTTGCTGTGCTTGTTTTTTTACATTCCTCAATATTAGAATTTGGTAGGGGGTGTACAATCAAGCAGTTGCCCCGGGGCCCGGGCATCACAAGACCTCTGCACGCCCCTGAACTAGACCAAGTTTAGAGATCATAATGAAAGTTGCAAGCCAACGCTTCTCACCAAGAACCGGTTTTAGGCCTATTTCATCTATTTTATCTAAATGGTTTCCGGACTTAAGTAGGCCCCGTGCAAGTGTTGACAGAGTTAACGTTGATCTTTATACATTTTAAATTATTGTAAGCAAATTTGAGGTGTGGAAAGCGCGGCAGTTTATTGGGCAGCCCCGGGCGGCACTTAGCCTCTCGACGCAACTGTGTGGGACTATCCTGGCTGACTGAATACCTAGCCGGGACATCTTGGTTGACAGACCGGGACGCCGGGACAAAGCCCTTAAAACCGGGACTGTCCTGGCTAAAACGGGACGTATGGTATGCCTAAGTAAATAGGTTCCCTGCCATATAGTTTTGATCCTTTTGTTGCAATTTCAAACCCATAGACTGCTCACGCCGGCCACGAAAAGACAAATTTGTCATGATTAGCGAAATCTTTAACCGACAGCAAAATGCGTAGCTTATTGGTTAAATCATTCGGTGTAAATCAGACAAATTTGAGCAGACATACGATCTTCTGGAGCAAATTTAAGTTTTTTTAGTGGTAAATGTGGTGGTGGATGATATTCGCTGTTTTAAATTGGTTATAGGCTGATTCTCACCTGTGTTTATTGGCCTGGAAAGAAGCAGATCCATCGCCAGATCAACATCATTGGGGGTGGCTTTAAGCTTGTTTGGGGAGGGTTCATAATAGCATAAAATAAATTGGAAAATTACTTTATCGTGGAGACTAGAGCTTGAGTTTGCAGGTATTTCCTGTGAATTAAGGTACATTTTTTGAACAGTGCCACATCTTTTTATAATCTGGACTAATAGGATTGATATTTTTTTCTTGACATCAACAGTCCAATGTTCAAATATATGAAACCGGGGACGCTGGAGCTGCTTTGGAAAAGCATGTGGGGAAATAAATGAGTTAAGCACAGTGGGAACTTAAAAAAAAACAAAAAAAATTATTGCCAGTTATGCGTGTTTCTGTTCAGCAACAATGTTGACCTCAAAAGTAATAACAGAAAATACAGAAAACCATTCCGAATTCTCTGGCTGGGCGCATAACTTCAAAAAATGTTTCAATTCGATCTTGATAGACAATAAAATTACCTATGATTCCATTATAAAAGAGCACATCCGTTCCCATTGCTCACCTTTCGACAGGGCAGGTATCTGGTCATGTGATTTGTCGATTTTTCCCATGGAAGCTCTCTTGGGTGCGTAGAGTGAGAGCATTGGAGCACAAAGTGAGAGTGTTGTAGATGAAGCAAAGCTGCAGACTGTACTGTAGCAGCCTTATCTGATGGTTCATACTGGTAACTCCATTTCGGCTGTTGAAAAATAGCAACCATCATAGAGTACTCCCGGGCCGCGGTAAAATTGTCATGCATTGACCCGTCCACGGTTACAAAAAGGTTGAGGACCACTGCCTTAGGGTATATCTTTCAAACATTTATTTTTAGATAAAACATTTTTGGGACACCAACAAAGTTCTCAGTTATATGTAACCTGTGAAAACCAGGACCCATCTTCTTAGAGCCTCTTCAAACTTTTAGTGAATTATGATATAAAGCGATTTTAAACTGTTGTAAAATTGCCACCTTTTTAGCCTACAAAAGATGACCACGTTTATGTGATATCCAACGTTTGTCACAGAGAACCAGGGGTATTTAACAAGTTAAGACGTTTTGGCACCCCTCTATTTGACTGCACCCTACAAACGCCTGGTCTGGATCCGCCACTGTTTCCAAGAATACACAAAAATCACTCACTGTCGTTTTGAGAATTGGAAATGGCATTGAAATTTTTTCACACGTCCCAGTAACGTCACAGGGTCGTCCTCGTGACCCGTTACGCTGACAGAAGTTTGCCTAATTAGCTGTTTTTTAGAAAAGAAACTGCACGAAAACCCGCATCTTATCATGTCTTTCTTGACACTCCAGCGCGACTCTCTAGGTTGGCGGGTTATGAACAAAATTACTACAAAGTCACTGTAGTGGCTTTGACGGTCCTTAAAGGGTTTAAGCCAAATATTTTCACATCTCAAGTGTCGATTACGGTCTCGAACATGCAGGTCTCGGCAGGATTGCCAGACGCTTGACAGAAAATATGGCAAGTGTTTGCCTAATTTATGGCAAATTTTTGGCAAAACATTTTTGAAAATGGCAATATTGATTTTTCATTAAAAATGGCAATTTTTTGGCAATATGGATTTCATAGTTTTTTTCCAATTCGTATTTTTTCCGAACTTTAAAATTTTTTAATTTTACAATTAAGGAAAGGTCTGTTTCGTGAGAACCAAAATGCGTGCTCAGTAGGCGAAATATATCCTCTGGGTAATAGGGGAAAATCAACACAACAAAGGGGGCGAAAATGCTCAACCACCAATCGATCATTGAGTCTTCAGTACCCTAAAGCAATTTATACATGAAATTTTTACTCTGGTTCGTCTATGTGCCCGGATACAGTGTCGATTTTTGCACATGAATTCTGAACAAAATATTAGCGTCATAATACAATTGCTTAGTTAACACAGTAACACCAGGGCGAGACCTGAAACACAGTAACACCAGGTCAATTTTAAAATAAATTATGAGTGGTTGTCAATCAAATGAAAGACTACAACAATTACAGCAATTCCTCAAGTAGTAAATCATATTAAAACACATTATCTGAGCTGTACTTTCTTAAATTTTGGTGTTTAATTTGGTAACATTTGTTGATATTAATAGTCAGAGCTGGTGTTTCAAAAATGGCAAATTTTTGGCATTTAAAAATATTGCCAAATAAAATTGGCAAATTTTTTGGAAAACAGATTTTTGGCAATATTTGCCAAATTTGGCACCATCTGGCAACCCTAGGTCTCGGTCTACTCTCGGCTCATTTTACGAAGTTTCGGTCTTGAAATTCGAACTATGTCTCGCTCTCAAAGTTTAAGGGCTCGTCTACATCTGTGGTATTTCGAAACATTTTTGTTTTGCGACTGGCAATATTTCTGACAGCTGAAGAGTAAAACCTAAATAATCTTTGCACGGGCGTGTACAAGAAAGTTTGGAAAAGGGATTATAAGTTGGTTTGAACAAGATTGCGAACGTTTGGTTAAGGAAAGAGTTGGCTGCAAATAATGTGGAAGCAGCATTTTTTACGCATTATAATCAGAAAAATAAAGGACGGAAATATTTTGGTGAAAAGATATCACTCAAGCGGTTTTCACTTGTCGCATAATAATCTTGCTGGTAAAGAGTGCTTAAACACGCCAAAGCCTAACTGGTCAAAATGCTCTAAGTGTGTTGCATATACCTTAGTATCTACGACATTGTTATGCATATCAGTGCTTCAGTAGCAACCCCCTCTTAGACGTCACTGTATATCAGGTTTTGCAGTCAGCAGTTAAGAATTATTCACAGCGTGGCTTCAAATAACGCGTGAGATGGTTACTAATGTTTTTTTGTTCGATCAGCTTGTTGCACACTGCACAACGATGTTATCATTGACTCGACCGGCTCAACTTCCCCTTATGCTTCTAATGATAACCGACAACAGCAGGGATGATGTCACAAGATGCACTGTTTCTGAACTTTTATCTTTTGCGTTTCACACACTTTTATACTTTGTACTAATTTACAGTTTCTGACAACATGTTGCTTGCGCCCATGTGGTATATACGGCGAAAATGACGGTTTGTGTGAAGAACTCATAGGATCAAGAGCTCAACGTAGAACAATTTATACCATTACAAAAAGATCACAAAAGCAGTCAAGAATGTATATTGCCAACGCAGCATGGTGCCACGCACTAGCCGCCAAGCAGATTCAAGTAAGTTTTACGCTTGCTAAGGTTCTCGTCGATGTGGTGTTGCATTGATCAAGCTTCGAACACATTTGCCCAAAGGTGGACAAAGTTTTTAAAAAACGATCCAGGGAAGAATAATCTTTTCCGCGTTTGCGTATTGTTTTTCACAACTTTTGCTTCTAAGTATTGAACGTGACTATTAAAAGTGTTCGATTTTCACTAAATATTTGGCAAGCTGTGCATTTACGGGTATTAAATTTTGTTTTAGTTTTGCGAACACGAAACCTCTCCTGCTCTAATGGCTAATGTCCAGCCTTGTCTGTAACTTTGAAGATCAACAAATATCTTTGATTGTACGTGCAGGAAAAGAGCAACTTAGTTGGAGGCAATGCTTATTTTTTGGGTGACGATACTCCGAATAAATCCTTAGCCCGTATTGTACTGGAATTCTGCAAGCACGAAGGATATAGGATAGGAGAACCGGAGCCTATTATACCAACATTTCTTATGTTGTGGTTTGCTATCATTGTAAATACTATGTCCAAACTTTTGGTAAAATTTGGAATAACGCGTTTTCAGGTAAGCTTTAGAACATTTGCTTTCTTATTTGAGTTTCATTTGGCTTAACACTTTACAGTAGTAGCTCACTGTGTGCAACTGCAAGCAGCCAATTGCCTTGCTATTATCAGTAGTAGAGTGTATGCAAAGAAGGGTTCTATCAGAAATTCGTGGAAGAGTGTTTGGTGTCATCAATGCTGCAAATCTACGATGCGAGTAGATCCTCGCAACAACCAAGTTTAAACTATTAGTTCGTGAGTGTAAATTTCTTCAAAGTGTAATTTTTATGCAAAGAAATTCCCTACGCCTTACGTTCTTCGACAAGTATGGACCAACTTCACTGTGGTGCATCGGAGGTTTCAAAATGACTTCGGTTATGTCCCTCTGTACACCTGGGAAGAATCCTCAGAGCGCATGAGAAGATGGGTTACTTCATTGTTAACAAACAGAGATGGCAATCGTACTGTGCAAGCTTCTTGCTGATATCTTCACTGGAGCTGGTTCCAAAACATGGGTTATGTTAACTTTGAAAGGCAGAGAAGCCTTAAGCATTGTGCAAGAAGGGTGATGATGGACAGTACATATCAGTGCCTACGGTGACAGATTATCTAAACTTCCTTCAAGGCACGTTGACCTGTGCATGCCTTTGAAATAAATGGAAAAAAGATTAAAACGTGATTTGCGTTTTTACGGCTAAAAATACAAATGGTAATACAAGTAAGGAACAGATAATTGTTGGTTTCTGAAACATGCTGTTGAGTAGACCCAAGAATGCAGTTTCGAAGAATGTTACACAAACAAAAATAATTCACCCGAAAAATGGTTTTGTTTTCACTCGATAGTCCGAGATCAAACTAAAGCATTGCTGTTCGGTGATATTCGCCTCGTGCAAAGAAGGCAAACTTCAAACACGCGGGCCGCATGTGGTCCGCGAGGGCGTTTTGTGTTACTTAGTTTATTCACCGGCATGCTCGGCTAGCGATTAAACAAGTTCAATGCCCACCTTTTAGTAAGTTTTATTCCCACTGTGAGTTTCGCTCATTTAGTTGCGGAAAAACTTCACGGACGCTGTTGTAGCTGGCATTGTAAGCACTAAACGGAGAAATTTGTCGCGTCTGGGTCAGGAGCATAGGCGTAGCCAAGGGGGGAAAGAAGCCATGTTCCCCCAAAATTTTCTAGCATATCTAGTCGTTTTGTGCTTCGAGAGGCTGTGTCCCAAATTAAATGCTGTTGCTCGCTTAAAGTCAAAATATTTGGCCCCTCTCAAAATTTTTGTCTGGATACGCCACTGGGCAGAAGGCACCAGGTCATTTTGGGTCAAAAAGATGAGTACATGAACAAGGAACCAGTGGCGTACGCAGAAAATTTCTGATGGGGGGGGCAAATTTCGCCACAATCGTGTGACGTTACAAATCAACTTTAGGGGAAGTGCCGAAGGCACGACCATTCTTGGGGTTCCGGGAGTTACACCTAAAAATACGCATTTTTGTGCATTCTGGAAGCAAGTTTTAGACAATGCTGTTTTCAATTTTTTTTATTTTTAGGGTCTGAGGGGGGCCATGGCACATTGGCCTCCCCCCTCCGTACGCTAGTGCAAGGAACTTCCACTTTTGACCGTTTGACAACGATACAGTCGCATGAGATCTGCCTTCAATGCAACAAAATCAAAATACATGGCGAATTTTATCAGAATTTGCAATCCACTGCCAATAAAAGACTGACATTGCATGCAATGTTTAGCGTTCAACCAAAGCAAGGCTTGCTTGCTTTTGAAAACTAGCTTTCATCTGAACTGCCATTATTCGGACCAGAATGTTGAAAAACATGCGTTTCTTTTCTCTAGTCCGTTGTTTTCTTTAGCCGTCATCTATCAGGCTTTAACCACGCTACGAATTAACAAGACATTTGAAAAGGTTGAGTGGCACCGTCATTGGACTTTGCAAGATAGTGAGCTGATCTGGAATCGCTCTTGGCAATACTATTCAGCTGGAAAAGCGCGAAACGTAAGCAGAACCTTTGCAAGCCAACTGAGCTAACCTTTCTGCAGAAATTCCAGCTTCTGTTCATAAATCACGTTGTGTTAATGAGATAACCTGTCGATGCCTTTGACCATCATCAATCATAAGATCAAACAGCCATCATCAGGAGGTGCCATTCCGTTTAACCTAGTTATTCGGTTTCTCTCATTGCATGGAAAACAGTTCACTAGTCAGGGTAAGATACCATTGTAGTCTGCAACATTCTTGAATATTTGAGCCCCTGTTTTTGACTCTGTTCCAAAAGACCATTGTTCCAGTTGTATTTAATACTAACGTACAAACCCGAACAGGGAAGGAATGAAAGTTCCATAAGCGAGGAATGAAAAGTTCCAAAATGAGCAAAGGGAGGAATGCAAAAGAAGTTGGGAACCACTGGTGTAGACTGTAGAAGACTGAGTGGGTCAAACATGCCCAAGTTTGTTTAGAGGACATGTACAACTTCCCCAATTTACTATATTGTCTTTAACACATTTGTGAATTATATTGTTAACTCTGAATATGTAGCTAATTACCTAGTCGTTTTTGGGATGCAACCTTAGTGCTAGTAGCGTACAAAATGCTACCGCAGTCGCATTTCATGTCGTTCACTGACATAAAATCCAAACGTTTCAAAATGCGTTGAGAAACTCTAGCCTTTATCTTATCAGCTACATACGTCAACCAGTCGCTCGAGATTTGGTCAAGATCCACGTCTTATATGTGCGCGTAAATTGTGTAAAAGGCCTACTTCCGAGCAGAAGTTGGTTTTAGAACAAAGTCGCTGCTTGGATTGAACGTGTGTTGGTGTACATCAGAAGCGTGCAAATATAAAAAGCGTAACCACAATGGCGACCACGATGACTTCTTGCTCACCTGCAATATTGGTTGCAAAAAGCATACAGCAGAGCCTCCATAGCATCGACGTTTTCACAAGCCCTTTTGCAAGAAAGTTTTACGAGCAAATGGTGGTTTTCATCCCAAGTAGAACCTTGGAATTTCACTAAAAACAAACTTTTGAAACTTGTCAGTTCAATGAAAGCAGACTTTATATTTGCTGGTTTAAATCTGAACATAATTATTCAGAAAAGGTAGCGCAAGAAAAAGACACAGTTTATGGACGATGCTTTAAAAACAAGGGGCATTATATACTTAAATGTTGAGACTTGGTTGTTGCTTCCCCCCCTATAAAAAATTCTGGCTACGCGCCTGCACCATCTTTGTTTTCACAAAGTGTTGTTGGTCAGTTCACGCCAGTGGCAAGGCCTGGCAAGCATGTGCACAGCGAACAGAGAAAAGCCACTCCCACACAACCTCTGCAGTTTTACGTCAAGTTTATGCGCATGCCCTGCTTATTCAGCATCTTTCATCGAGTGTATTCTTTCAACATATGATTTGGTATGGTCTAACATCAGAAACAACATATGGTTTGGTATTGGTATGGTTCAACATCAGAAAATTTGGATGCAGAGAAGGCAGAAAAATTGGTAAAAATATACCGATTTTACTGAGCTGAAGAAGATAACCTGCAGAATTTACTCAAACTGTTCGAATTATTCTTCTATTTTTTTGAAGTCCTTCAAATTTCATTGCTGTACGTTTTGTTTGATCAAAAAAAATTTACAGTTAGCTGTACAAGTGTGCTGCTATTTTACTTTGTGCTTCATAGTAGATTTTTCAAAGGAAAGGTAAAGAGAGGATTTTCAGTAGGGTTGCCACATCACTTGAAATTTTTTCAAGGATATTTTGTTGCTTTGTGATCATTAAAAAGTTACTTCATGCCTACTTCGAATACTTTTTAGTTATAGTGGTGTAGCATATGTTTTCAAAAAACGTTGCTGAATGACAATGGGTGATCAGTGATCACTGATCACTGATCAACCACATTTATTAAGAATGAAAGTAATTACTACACGTACACTGTACACGTTATTCTTTTCAATTACTGTACGTTGTTTGAGTCTTGATTCTTCTATGTTCGATGTAATCCAGTGCTCTTCCACTTTTTTGTCATCGTGGAACCCCTCATATACCTTCGCCTTGGTCATGGAACCCCATTAACAAAAATGTAAAAAACACGAATTGTAAGAAAATCAAATATTTCACTATTAGACACTTCAACGAATAAACAGTTATTACAGAAGTTAAAAAGCAAGAAATTTAGCAAGAAATTTAACAACTCGGTTATTCTTGCATTTCTGGAATGTATCTGCTACATTCAGAATTTGGCAAAAAAAAGAATCCGTATATCAAATATGTATCGTCCCATTTTCTAACTTTGGCAGTTGAATTACATTTGGTCCGCTTCGGATTAGGCGCCTCTTTTACATTTGAACTACATTGCTCATTACCGTCCACACCTTCGCTGTTGTTAGTATTTCGCTTCACATAAGAAAATATGCTATTTTGCTTCATCTGGCATGACTAAAAAGTAAAAAGTTGGGTTTCACACTGTCTTTCCTTTATCCCACAAAGGCTGAACAGCAGCTCTAGTCCGTTGTGTGTACACTACTGTGAAGTGTGAACTGTACACCGGCAACATCGTATAACTGTGATGCAACAACAACGTTCTTTAATTGCACAACAATGAACAAGAAGCGACGCAACAACTATCGATATTTCTTTTTCGGCTATTAACTGCCTCAATCCCCTGCACAAGTAACTGGCCTACTTGGAGTCTGAATGCGGCAGGGTGATCTAAAATTGCATAATAACGCATCAACAAACTGAAGAAAGAAATCATTTCCCCTAAAAAACGAGGTGACCTCACGGAACCCCACCAGTCCCGTCGCCACGGGGGGCTTTTGGGGGCTTAGCCCCCCAAACAAAGCTCCCCAGCCCCCCAAATTGAAACATGAAACACTGTAAATCAGTTGAGTTTTTGTCAATTTTTAGAGCATCAAGCCATCCCGCAGAAACGCAAAGCCCCCCGATTGAAAACTTTCTGGCGACGGTTGTGAACCCCACCACATGTTTTGCGGAGCCCCTGTTGAAGAGCACACTGATGTAATCAATAGTTCAAGAGTGAATAATTTCACAACTATTTAAGAATTTTCAAGGACACCGGAGAATTCTCAAGGACAACAAAATGTTTTTCAAGGATCAAGGACATCACCAGTTTTGAAAGCAAATTCAAGGAAATTCTTTGGCGCTGAAGGACGTCTGGCAACCTTAGTTTTTAAGTGAACTTTTTTACAAAACCCGGTTGATTTTTTTTGGGTTGGATAGTAGCGATGAAATCGGTGACCTCTGAAGTTTAGTAGTTAGGATCTCATGGCACAATGAGACTGAGTTGTACGTAAGCAAACTTCTTTATTTTCGCTGACTTCATTTCAATCTAAAGACAAACTCAAAGACATTTTAAACAGTAGATCTAAACATATCAAACGAAAACGCGAGACGTCTCCAACCAATGACATAAAACATGATTAGAAACGGCCCAAATTTGATCTTGCTTTCCCAAATAACGTATAAACAGCAAGTATTAATGTTAAGACTAAAACATACCATTGCAAACTAATCAAGGTTTCTTCATGCCTAATTAGGCCTACCAATTACCGGGGTTCAAAGCCGTACGCCCTCAACTAGCAATCAATATTCTGCATAGTTACATGTGATCAATGGTAATATTTATTGTGTTGAAAAATGTTAGTTAATTCAGTTTTTTTAAGGCGTTTGGGGGACCCGATTCGGGTCCCTAGAATTGAAAATTGGGTTCCTAGAATCAGCGAAAATTGTCATCGGGTCCCCAGAATAAGAGAAAATCGGGTCCCTACAATCGGAGAAATCGGGTCCCTGCAGGTCCATACTGGGTAACTAACAACTTCCTTGAAAAAAACTGGTTAATTACAAAAAATTCCTCCCAAAAATTGCTGTTCATGCCACCACGCGTGGAAGGTGTTGTTCAGAATCTACATTTTCAAGTTTTTTTATATGTTATAAACTTATTCTTCTAACACCATCATCCTAATTGTTAAGATCTGTTCTTCTCTAGCATAGATGTGTGCATTTGTGTTGGCCACAATGGCAATCAATCGGGAAAAGGAGTAAAATATCAGGTTACGATCTAAAGTGTTACATTGCCGCAAATAGGTCAAGTCTCAAGTAATTAAAGGGAAAGGAGACAATTTAACACATAGCATATAGCTTAACCTTCCACATTGGCAATCTTCACTGCAACGTGTTATACTTAAAATACTACAACTTACTTAAACGCTTACAGCTTCTAAAGTCACATTATGAAAACCACACTTAAAAGCACTAGTGTTTCTGTGTGCTTTCGAGGAATCAGTCGACTGCCATCTGCTTTCGTCTTTTTGCGATGATTCAAACTTGCACATATCTCTATTCAAGTATGTACTTTCCACGATGGGTGTAAGCAAGGAATCGATCAGCAAATTTTTAATAGGAAAT
>Ga0210059_1012194_pt1 | contig 13038 bp, 12 predicted proteins | sample Ectturendosymbi2_FD_188042 | JGI IMG/M metagenome (GOLD analysis project Ga0210059, IMG submission 188042) | Ecteinascidia turbinata endosymbiont from Florida, USA - Sample 2 (SPAdes) (version 2) | ecosystem: Host-associated > Tunicates > Ascidians > Unclassified | place: Key West, Florida...
GATCTGAATTCATCAATACTGGACTTCGAACGTCACCCGCCTTCAAAACAATCGGCTTCGAGGTTGAATATCAGTTCAAGACTTCATCAGCGTTTTAATATAATTTTTGTTGTTTGATGAAAACACTACAGATTGGTGAGTAAAAGAGTGAACAAGAATCTAACATAATAAAGAGCATATTCGCATTCTTTATGTTAGAATAACTGTCATTGTTAGACGGATATCCGTTAGTTGCTTATATTTCATTAAGGTGTTGCCACCGCAGTGCAGCAATGATCGATCGGTGAAACGTCTTAAAGTTCTGGTGGCGAAAAATGCGATCATGCAGAACTGTGAATGCATGTGAGGTTTTTACAGCTTTCACTGCATTAACATGTTTGATGTGTCAAAAACTTACTTTCCAGGTGTAAATTTGGTCCCCAATCAGAAAACTCTTCGCCCCAACTAGTGTCCCAAGCTGGTGACAAGTCAGTTTCCGTTTCTCTATAACTAAGCTTTGGACCGAACAAGGTGCGAAGAACTTCATTTTGTTTTCAACGAAAAACTTTCCTTTTTCCGATAAAAAATTTAGTGAGGATCACTTTGCATAGGTCTGGTTTTAGGCATGTCATTTTCGATTTTATCGATATGTGCGTACCCATACATTGTAGAAAATATCAATCCACTCTTAGTTTATGTCTTCAGCGATACGAAAATCATTGGAAGGTAAAGCGGAAGAGTGTGGCATTCATTCTCCATGTAAAAACGTGATGTGTTCCTTAACTTGTGACACATAGGAAGCAAACAAAGATAAGAACAACTGTTGTCATATAGCATGACAAACCTTTCAATTTGCATGGAAATTACGTTTGAAGGTTTAATGTGCTATTGTTCAGTGAATAAATAGAAGTTATGTAAAATCTGCACACCTGTAAAGGACGCAAATAATTAATTCTTGTATTGAAGCACATCAGCCTGCTTCCAGATTTCTCATGTACTGGTTTCTGTAGTTAGTTTCTCAAACGTAAAACTAGCTACAGTAACCGAAATTCAGGCGAAAGTCTTAGAGTCGCTCAGTTTAGGACCAAAAGAGTGCGACATTTTTCAAACTTTCAGATGTTGGCAAAACGCGACATCTGTACCTATTCCAAATTCTTGTGACATATAAACTTGATTGATCCATCGGTGATGATTAGTGTAAATAGTAAACAGCAAATGTTGTCAAAATCATTTCACCATGCCTTTGGTGAAGGTAAATATAAATTGTATTTGTTTGAAAATATTTAGTTCCTACCGTGTTAATAAATTTGTGGGTCGATTGCAGCATTTGTAATGAGTACTTTTCCAAATGGAGAAATATAAAAGGAAGGCATTTTGCGCTGCATTTTAGTGTATTTGAAAAATTGATGTTTTTTCCAGGACAGAAAGTTTTTTTGTCAAATCACATATGTCCCACATAATTTTTTTTCTACAATTGCAGAAATTTTGCAAAAATGCCGTTTTTCTTTAAACATAGCCATTCAGAATTGAAAATGTCTGCGACTTGGAAGTGTTTCGATGGAATCCAGCGAGAAGAAATATCAGTATCAGACGTAAGAATCCAGTTTCGATTCCAAAACACAATGCATTGTTTCAGTGACAGTTTGATTGTCAAATGTTTGTTCATTATCCTTGAAGTAAAGAGAATATCATCAATGCAATCATCACTTCTCAATTGTTTGTGAAGAGATCAACAACATTATTTTATAACTTGTCTATGTTTTCAAACAGCACAAAACAATATTCAGAAAAGCTTAGTGTTTGTTTTCAACATTTTGAAGGTATTTTTCTAAATGCAGCTCAGTTTTTACACAATGATTACGTTAATGTTCTGATGCGGTGTTTGTCCAGGTTCCATTTGAGAATGAAAGTACGTCAACTTCCGATAATTTCGAATTGACGAACGAAGCTCCAAGGCAAGTTCATAAAACATCTGTAAATATTGTCTGCTCCTTTTTCCAGAATCTGCTGGTGATCCAGTTCAGGTGTTTGCGAGTGAGTGGTGCCCTGCATGTTATGTGTGTTCAAAAAACAATACGAGTTATGTGAAAATGGTTTGAAAGATTCTTTTCACGTTTCAATAATACACATTTTCGTTTGTATTTGAAAATATATTTTTTCCTAAATTTTCATAATCAAACACCAATACACGAAACAAAAGAAAAACCGGTATGTTACAAATTGCTTAAAAACGTTTTGCTGCAGAAAAACAAATAATTATTGTGGATCACTAAACGTGCCTCAAAATGTGAAACTGTTGCCAATTGCAAAGTTTGCAATGAGTTATGCACGTATTCTTGGAATACATGTATGACTGACTGTAAAGACAAATACTTTCAAATACTGAGAACAATAATGATTTACCAATTTGTCCATTTCAACCGTTTTCAGTTGTTCGTTTTCAAGCACTGCAATTGCAGAAGACGATGAAAAGAATCTATGGGCTGGCTCAAGAGTTTCTGGTATGAGTTCCAAAAACGATTTGTTTTTCTATGATTTTTACAAAAATAACGAAGTATTTAAGGGGAATTCTTGTTATTCCTACATCTTTGTTTTAAACGTTTGAAAATAGAAAAGTTGCATGATGAATAAAAAGGCAAATCATCATTGGCAACCAAGAATTCCTCCAACATCCCCTACCATAGCATAGACATTACCATGGAACGGTGTCAGCAACAGATACATTCACTGCCATAAAAATCTTATTTTGACAAAATATGCAGCCAGAGCTGGTGGAATAACCAATCGACTGTCATTTGCGGCCCATGGTTGAAAACGGGCTCCCAAATCCGCTTGACGCAGTGTTCCCTCAAAGGTTCGCAATTGCGGAGTACCACCAGAGCATCTGCGCAGTGAAATATCATTCTCGTGCACTTGCAACATTCCAACGATAATACTCATGTGTATATATATTATAGTAGGAGTGGGCAACCCCTGGCACGCGTGCCGAACTTGCCACGCGAGCACTTCTATCCGGCACGTGGGCGAGGCCTCGGAAACGAGATCCTCCCCCTTCAACTGAAAAAGTTAATAACTTACAAGTCGCAGTATTATCAGATGGAACTCGGTGTCCGCATCTTCATTTGCGTTTGTTAATAATCCGTTCTTCAATTTAACCGTTATGTGCTTTTGTTGCCATATGGCTGCAAACAGAGCCGTATCAGCCGCACCCCATACCCCCCAAGAGGGGACCCACGCTGCCACAGGGTCTCAAAATTCAGACCCCTCACCATTTAACCACCCAAAGAAAGCTTCGACCCCCAAATTGAAATATGAAGCACTGGAATTCAGTGAAGTTGCGGGACCCTTTGAAAGAAAAGTGCTTATACATTACAGTTAATTTTGACCCATTTGATAGCAAGGTATTTGCACATTTCAACTGCTATTGGGGGCCAGGCCTGTCGCCAGAATTTAGCAGCGAAGGGAGGGGCCAAGAAACAGATGGAGGGGCCAAACACCAGAAGGGGGGGCCACATTTTCACATTTTCATAATACAGTATTGGATGTATGCAGCAACCGGGGGGCCAAACGTGAAATAGGTGGACACCGAATTTAAATGTGGGGGCCGGGCACCACTGGCCACCCCGGTGGCGACGGCCCTGTTGGGGGCCCCATCGAAAGCAAAGTAGCCTACTTATACATTACTGTTTGGCCTGAAGACCTTTGTTACGACATATAAACATACCCGAACTCAGTTGACCAAGAACTGATTTCATACGTTTCCCCTTTCAACATTGATATTTATCTAATACAGTGGTTCTTAACCTTTTTTACAATACTTACCCTTTTTTTAAACAAGGTTACCAGATATACCCCCAGTACATTCAATGGTGTGAAATCTGCTCATTTATTGAAAAAATGGAATTATCAAATTTCTACAGCTTAGAATGATTTATCAAAATTTGCATTGGTTGCAATTTAAGGTTCAGCAAATTTACCCCCTTGAAAGATGAAATTTACCCCCTTGAAAGATGAAATTTACCCCAGGTTATGGACCACTGATCTAATACGTCAAAGAATTTCAACTTCCAACGACCCATAGCGTCTTGTTATCCAAGCCAATCATTTCGAAGTGCATTGTGGGTAGCTTAGTTATCAGCATTTCAGAAGTAAGCAGATATTGATTTTTTAACTCCTGATCCATATCCGATAAATTTTTGTATATCCACATCCAAACCTTATCAGAAAATTTCAGAGATTTAGTATCCGATATCCGTCCGTATCCGAATCCGACACTGGCGAAATATAAAACAAAGTGGTTATACGTCCACCAGTGGACCTGTATTTTTGAAAACTAATTTATCCATCGCCTGTAACATGACACTAAACATGACAATTGTGCAGTAGGCTGCACTGCGTTTGGTAGAAACATAGTAAACCTAAACCTAGCCATCAAAAGCCCTAAACCCAACCCCTGAACCTAAACCGTTAATATGAACACAAAGGTTTGGAAACTTTTGAAAAAAGTAAGTAGCATGGAAAATGCAACCACTAAAACGAAAGGTGTAGCATGGAAAATGCAACCACTAAAACGAAAGGTGCCCGATCATGGCAAGAGTCAATGCCAAATCCATTTACACAGTAAGACTTGTCTACTCGACTACCATGACAGTGTTCCTAATGTGACAAATTCAGCATTTTGTTCTAACCGTGTCACTGCCAGCAGACCTATAGCCACTTTCAAACTTAAACACAATGTTACTTTGTGACTCAGTCCATAAAAATAAAATCACATGTTATGAATGTTCATTCGGAAAAACGGAAAGGTAGTGTTTATTTTTCCGACAGAGGTAAAGTTCTGCTGTGAATATGATTCCATTTGAACTGTGGTGTATCCGGCTTCGTCCACTTATAACACTGAGTTCGTGGCACAAGCAGTTAGTACAATGAACCTGGTCCAGTGTGAATTCCTGCTGTGCGAATAGTTGCCGTATGGGCTCTCAGCATGTTGTTTCGGTTTGGCTAATACAGACGACTCTTCATGGGAAAACTTTTGATGTAAGCAACAGCACTGTTTTAATAAATGTTGAAAACCAGACATAGGTTTACAATTTGGGTTAGGTTTTCAGGTTATATGACAACGATCCACTAATGCAATGATATAGTCCTTCTCATATGATCATATCAACCAATCTGGTTCAGCTCCAGCATTCAATCAATCGGTAAAATAAAGCAAATAGATTTTGTAACACTGAGAGTAGATCATAGTATAAAATATAGCAAAATTCTGTAGCTTACAAAAACCACAAACTCAAACTGTCTTTCAACAAAGGTTGATTGTGCAAAACTTGAGGAGGAATGTTCAAAATTCTAACCAAAAAAATGTAGCTTAAACACTGAAATAGATCAAGGGTGGCCAACAGGTCGATCGCCGAGTCTCACTTGGCCAATCGCGCTTGATTTTGTATTGCATTGACGAGGTATCTAAAAAAATCATTTTTCAATCAATATTCCAGAAAAGAGGCAGGAGTGTACGTAAAAATTTTCCATCAATTGGTGGTTGGTCACATATAGGCTATTCTTTGGTGCCTCTTGCGATGGTTGACCATACGCTAGCTCGGCAGATGCCGCGAAGGTTTTGCAATATGGTTTGATATTATTGCGTGGCAATCAATATTTAGGCGTAGCAGACACTTTGCCTTCTGTCTGTGCATCACTTAATAAGGCAATGGTACACTGCATTTGCACAAGTGATAGTCAACATTAACATTTTATATTTTTGACTTTATTAACGACCTGTCGATCCTGAGTTATCAAGAAATTTTTTAGTCAATCCCAGTCAAAGACAAGTTGAGTTGGCCTCTCATAAAATAGAGTTCTAGCCTACACAACACACGCATGCAGCTCAGCACAGCAAACAAAGCAGCATAGCATACCAGCATTACATAAACAGCTTACTGCTTCCACTTCACGAGAAAAAAATTGTGATAAAGTAACACGAATCATCATTGACTGTGATGAGTGCAGCATTTCCTGAAAAAATGATATTGATTTTTGTGTTAATACAAAAACCATAACAAAGAAAGAAAGCACTACCACCATCATTTTTGACATCTTGATTCACTCCAAAGGAAATTTCGTCATAAAAATCAAACAAATATCCTGTCCTGATCAAATCTTTTTCAAACATGAAGATCCAAATCCAAACCTGATCCGAAAAAATCGTACGAATCCTACAGGATATCCAATCCTGATCCTGTCCATGCTCACCTCTGCAGCATTTCCGTTCGTAAATTGGCAGTTGTGCAGGCAACGTTGTTGAATCCAAATTGATTGTGACCATTATTGTGGTCTAGTTATAGTATGAAAATTTTCAAGAAAGTTAAGTGGTAGATTAGTGGCGTAACTAGAGATTTAAGCTCAGATGAGAAGCGTAGCTGAGGGAGGCCCCCTTACCAACACACAGAAAATGAGAAATGAAAGTGCATCCGAATGTAGATATCTATACCGTACTTTAACGAAATCCCAGCAAAACAGTCTAAAAAGCTTCCAAAACACACAAAGCACAACAACCTACTGAAAACCAAAAGAATACTGAATATCGAAATATAAGCTAAAAGGGGCCCAGTTTTTAGATTAAACTTAGCAAAGCGGGAGATTCGCACCCATGCATCCACGTCAGTTACGCGACTGTTGTAGGCCTGTGTTGTATCATCTCACTGTACAAAAATAGAATAGCCAGTTTCCAAGGTAAACCATCATGTTAAATCGTAATCGAAGCCTGCACCTGTAATATTGGGTGCAATTTGTGCAGGGCTGCATTTACCAATAGGCTATGTAGGCTTAAGCCTAGGGCCTCAAGATCCAAGGGGGCCTCCAGCAAACTGTGGTACGCATAGAGTTGATTGCTGGTATGTGATCAGTTCGACAAATATTCGTAAAGATTATATGTCGTAATTATTCATGAAATTTAGATTTATTCACCTAATAAGTTTCCTTGGTCATAACGCCTGGGTCTTCCAACGAGTTTCCATGAATCTCAATACGACCGTTTGTCAAGCAGCATGCCGAATATTATGTCGAAAGTTGGCTGCTTTCTGTGTTAGCTTAATCGTGCCGATTGTTACATGTGAATCAGGCGAAAGAACTTACGGCTGTTCGTGTTTGAAATGAACCTGATCAAAGGTTAACGTTGCACCGCAGATAAAAGCTATATGTAGAGCTAGCAGCATTGTCCTACAACTAAATTATAGCTGCTTCCTCTGAGAAATTCTTAGTTTTGTTAGCGTTTCGATTACGTAAAGCCCGCTTGGTATTTTTAATGTGCTTTTTCCTTTTCCATTTTCTTTAACAAAGTCAATCAGATATCAGATTGCTATTGAGTACCTCCGCAAGTTTGTACTGCTCACATGCCACGCAAATCAGTCTTAATCAGCTTGAAAAGCAATCAAAAGTCACTTTGCCAACTGGCAACCACATAACTCTACCGCAAAGAGGCAAAGTAAAAGGTAACAGCAAGAAAAAGGCAAAAGCACGTTTGGATCTGATGCCTTAGAGTAGTGGTTTTTAGGCTACCCAACCACGCGAACCCTAATTTCTCAGTTTGATTGTCCATAACTGATCAGCAGAAAGGTCTTTTGCAAGATTCAAAAGAATTAGAAATGAATTAAAGTGTCGCAATGTTCCAGGAGACATTTCCCACACAACATTCGGTGCATTAAAAGTGACAAACTTAGTTGCGTTCGATTCTTAGCAGTCTCAAAAAGTGACATACTCGCGAATCGTGAACCTAGCAGTTGCAACCATTTGGGTGCGTTTTCCTTGACGTGTTTTGCTCGTGTGTGCGAGATTTTTCTCTCTCTATGGACCGGTGCCTTCTTCGAAGAGAGAGAGGTGTGTGAGATTCTTACAGCCGTGGTAAGCGAATCACAACGTGGTCCTCACGTTGTGCTGTCACGTCTTTTATGTCACTACACATATGTCCGGTGTGTTTCGTTTTTCTGAGCACAGAAAAAACAGATGTAAAACTTATAAAAAAAACATAGGCCATGCATGTGGTTTGTCAGATATTTAACCGTGACGTTTTCGGTTGGTTTGCATGCAAAAATTTAAATCCATTGCCCGCCAGATAAGCACGATTTTAGCAATTCCGTGTCATTGATCGGTTTTGAGTCGCAGGCAACAAGCGCAGTCATCGTGGGGCACTCCAGTAATGATTTACAGTTTTTGTTGTCAGTAGATTTAGAGCGTCAATATCTTGATTTTCGGCTTTGCGCAAATTGATTAACCCTTTTCCACTTTTTCCTCGTAACAGTAGGAGAGGGGGCCTCACAAGAGGATAAGGTAAGGGCCTCGCTTCAGCTAAATCCGGACCTGTTCTTGTCCCAGGGTTGTCCAAAGAAAACTCAACACTTGCGAAAAGCAATTATTGAACCAATAACACCGTACGTTGGTGGTCGGAAAACTGTGGGTCCCTGTCCAGTTGTGGGCCAATCAGCACTTCTTACTGGGATGCACAAAACTTTTTGATGTGGACCATGTTGTATGTAGGAACTAAAGTTCTTGGCCGGTTGCGTGGGGAAAACATAAAACGTAAAACATACGATAATGTAGTGCCATTGGTGTAGGAGGACACACATTTTTAGAGCTGCGAAGGATTTTTGCCCGAATTTCCCCAAACTTGCACGGAAAAATTTGGGACCATTTTTTGTGCATTGCATGAAGACCGAATTGTGGATTACCTCCAAGAAAAGGACCTCATGTGATTTGGCACCAATTTCGCAACTGAAAGGGCGTTTGGCGCCATGTTTTAAATCAAAGCACGTTTGGCGCAATTTTTTGCTTGTATTTTTGGGGAGTTTCCCCAGATTTTCAGTGATTTTTCAAAGGTTTGCACAAATTTTTGCAAAGGTTTCCACAGATTTTAGACTTCTCGTAATTTTTCCCGGATTTTCACGAAATCAAAACTTATGGGGCTGAGCTGCACATCGCCTCCTACACCACTGTGTAAAACCTATGCAACAATGATTGTTTGACCTTAACATGTCATTGATGTTGTCATTATACGGCTTATGACATTTGCATAGCACTATTATGTTACAGATACATGAATACAACATAAGTTTGAAAATGGGCCTTCAAAAAAATGCACGAGCCTTCAATTACAACGGAATTCGGGATTGGGGTAATCGTATCGAAAGTTTGCCAATCATCTCAGAGCGCAACACTTTTGAACGGAACTTCAGCAAGTTTCTTTTAATCTAAACGTTTCACAGATCAACTATGACTGATGAAGGACTAACAAACCTGGAAATGATATCTATTGAAAGTCAAACTGCTGAAACTAAGGTTAGATATGAATGAGTTGACAAAAATATTTGCCTCTTTGAAAACTTGCAAAAAGTCATTTCGCTATAGTTTGAAATACAGCAAATACTAAGTCATCTTGCGTTATTGGTTTCGTTGATGGTTAGAACCGTCGCCAGAAAGTCTTCAATAGAGAGGCTTTCGGTTTGAACAGAGTGGCTTGACATTCCAAAAATTGACAAAAACTCCACTGATTCATACGGTTTCATCTTTCAATATATTAGGCCTTGAAACTGTTTGGGGAGCTAAGCTGGCCAACCACCCCGTGGTGACGGGACTGTTGATGCTGTAGAAACCTGCCTTGATGAAGGCATTAATACATAAAAGCGAACCTTTTTCTATATAAATGTTATATGTATTAGACCCAACATATTATACATTGGAAGCTCCAAAGTCCAGGCTTGAGTGACCCCCCACCAGTGGTGTAGAAGGCGGGAGTGCAGGGGGTGCAAGCGCACTTCTGAAAGTTTTGATTTGACAAAAATCTGGACAAAATACCGGAAAATCCGTGTAGAAAATGCCCGCAACGTTTTTGGCTTCAAAAATGGATCACGTTTGCAGAAAAACATATGAAGACGTCTTTTTAGAGGTCACACTAAAAAAGGTCTTAACGAGCATTGTGGGAGAAAATTTGTAGGCAAAAGTTGCACAAAATCGTTTTGGGAAAGTTTGGGAAAATTCGGGCAAAAATTCTTCCCACCCCCAAACATTTACCTGCTCCTACCCCAATGCCACCTAGCTCCGGCCCTGTATATATCTCTTTTGTAGATCAAAGCTCACATGTTGTAGATCAAAGCTCACATGTTGTGAAGTTATTGCTTTCAAAGCTATGGCTTTAAAGGTGTCACGTGCTAAATATGTTTTTAAAAAACAGGTAGCAAACGCTTGGATGTAATGGTGACTGAAAGATCAATGTTGGTCAAGCCTACGAAAAGAAAATATCAAAAAGAAGTTTTGCAAAGACTGGATCACAAAAGAATTAAAGAATGTCATCGAAGATCTGGAAAAGGAAACTATGGAAAATGTTTCTTTGAAAACCAATCAGAAAAAATGAAGGTTTCGTCGAATCTGAACAAATTTTCACACACGGAGAAATTCTTCAACCTCAAAAACAAACTTCTCTCAGAAGCTTCGTTAATAATATCAAAAGATCAGCGTCTGCGACACTTCAGCAAAATGACTCGAGAAGTTATTTTAGATAAAACATCCAAAACCGATGGATCTCTTGAAGCAAAACAATGTCCTAAAATTTTTTCTTGTCCTATTTTAGAAAAAATTAATTTCCAATACAGCCACTGCAAAACACGCTATTTACTAACGCTTCATTCATCTCCTTTGGTGGAAAGAAGCCGAGAAATTCCTAGGAAAAACAGTTTAAAAAATAGCAGAAAAATATTGAGCAGGAAAAAAAAGTTTGAAGTCCCTCGGCAAAACTTTCGAAGTAACTCCTCTGAATACAATAGAGATGGAATTTACAATAAAAACAAATCATTCCAAACAGAAGCTATCAAAATTACTCAACAAGCGAAAATACATTTGGAAAGAAACCAACAATGTTGTCAGGAGTGTGGAAAAAGAATTTCCCAGTCCACCCACCTGACCACGCACATGCGAACACACACTGGAGACAAAACTTATTGTTGCCAGGAGTGTGGAAAAAGATTTTCCGTTGCCAGCAGCCTGACCACGCACATGCGAACACACACTGGAGAAAAACCTTATTGTTGCCAGGAGTGCGGAAAAAGATTTTCCGAACCGAGCACCTTAACCACGCACATGCGTACACACACTGGAGAAAAACCTTATGGTTGCCAGGAGTGCGGAAGAAGATTTTCCGTTTCCAGCAACCTGACCACGCACATGCGAACACACACTGGAGAAAAACCTTATTGTTGCCAGGAGTGTGGAAAAAGATTTTCTGATCCGAGCACCCTAACCAAGCACATGCGAACACACACTGGACAAAAACCTTATTGTTGCCAGAAGTGTGGAAAACGATTTTCCGATCCGGGCACCCTAACCACGCACATGCGAACACATACTGGAGAAAAACCTTATTGTTGCCAGGAGTGTGGAAAAAGATTTTCCCAGACCAGCAACCTGACCACGCACATGCGAACACACACTGGAGAAAAACCTTATTGTTGTCAGAAGTGTGGAAAACGATTTTCCGTTGCCAGCAGCCTGACTACGCACATGCGAACACACACTGGAGAAAAACCTTATTGTTGCCAGGAGTGTGGAAAAAGATTTTCCCAGTCCAGCGGTCTGACCAAACACATGCGAACACACACTGGAGAAAAACCTTATTGTTGCCAGGAGTGTGGGAAAAGATTTCCCCAATCCAGCCAGCTGACCAAGCACATGCGAACACACACTGGAGAAAAACCTTTTTGTTGCCAGGAATGTGGAAAAAGATTTTCCGTTGCCAGCAGCCTGACCACGCACATAAGAACACACACTGGAGAAAAACCTTATTGTTGCCAGGAGTGCGGAAAAAGATTTTCCGTTTCCAGCATCCTGACCAAGCACATGCGAACACATACAGGAAAAAAACCTTATGGTTGCCAGGAGTGTGGAAAAAGATTTTCCAATTCCAGCAACCTGTCCAAGCACGAGCGAACACACACTGGAGAAAAACCTTATCGTTGCCTGGAGTGTGGAAAAAGATTTTCCGTTGCCAGCAGCCTGACCACGCACATGCGAACACACACTGGAGAAAAACCTTATTGTTGCCAGGAATGCGGAAAAAGATTCTCTGATTCCAGTAACCTGACCAAGCACATGCGAACACATACTGGACAAAAACCTTATTGTTGCCAGGAGTGCGGAAAAAGATTTTCCGTTGCCAGCAGCCTGACCAAGCACATGCGAACACACACTGGGTAAAAACCTTATTGTTGCCAGGAGCGCGGAAAAAGATTTTGCGTTGCCAGTGATGCGACCAGTGGCCCAAATATATGGACAAGTACGTACGGACTGGAACCAGTGCTTTGTAATGGACTGCTCATTGAGCCATCCGGCTGGGCACAAACCGTTCACACGTTCACATAGCGTTTCACGTAACACGTGACTCAATATTCACGCCGTTCGTTGAATGTGTTTTTCTGCTTGCCTTTGTGTGCATGTATTTACGATCTCGCGGAACCTTAATTGATCTCTTCGTCAGTAGTGCCGTGAGTGAGTTGTCGTCTGCCTGATCCATTAACTGTTTTCTGCGATATGTTTGCTGCTGTATCGTCGTAAAAGACAAGTCGCTGTGGTGTTAATGGGCGATAGATGTTGCCGTTTTGCGTCATTAAAACCAGTGCAGAATTCGAGGCAATAAATTGTACAGTGTCACCTCTGAACTCCCCTGCCTGTTTCGTTTCTCTAACAGCTGCGAGCCTGAGCAACGCCTTCATCATCGCATAGGACAGCGTGAATCAGATTCACAGCTCGTGCTTGTGTGTTACAGAGTGACAGACACGTCAACAAAATGGTGCTGTGACCAGGATTGGGACGAAGAGAGGTGAGGCTTCACACGTCAGAAGAAGCGACCGCCTGCTCAAACCTCAACTGCGCTGCGCGTTGCCTTTTTTACTGCGCCGCGCGCTTGCATTCTTTTTGTTATCTGGCGAGCTGCCGATTTGCTAATTGTGCGATCTGCTCGCTTGTTGCTGGATTCGCGCTGATGGTCTACGGATATCGCAGTATTATGCTAAGATGTCGTTG
>Ga0210059_1012195_pt1 | contig 13037 bp, 11 predicted proteins | sample Ectturendosymbi2_FD_188042 | JGI IMG/M metagenome (GOLD analysis project Ga0210059, IMG submission 188042) | Ecteinascidia turbinata endosymbiont from Florida, USA - Sample 2 (SPAdes) (version 2) | ecosystem: Host-associated > Tunicates > Ascidians > Unclassified | place: Key West, Florida...
CAGATGCGAAAGGGTTATGACAACCCGGGCAGAGTTTCATTTTAGCTGGGTTTATACTTTCTCTGCCACGCCCAGATCCTTGCGGATCTGAGCACCTGTTCCAACGAGAGAGACCGGTTGCGACCCAGCACTCCCTGCGCAACTGTGTTGATCATCTGGCGGCTCTTTCCAACATAGGCTATCCGATTTGGTGTAAATTTGGCTTGCTGTACACCTTAATCGACCAGTCTAGGGGCAACGACTCGATAACCTCCCGGTTTTTTCGTTGCCCTGGCGTTTTTGCAATTGCTATGGTTTCTTTCTCGACTTTGAAATTCTTAACTTTCGCCAAATAAACTCAACTCAACTCAACCCTGGCTTGCGGAAAAAACATTCTACCATGACGTCATTGCTTGGTACCTGTCACAGTTTGTACCAAACCTACGATTCAAATCTCTCTTCAAGAAAATTTTCCTTGACATATCTAAAGCTTTTGATCGTGTTGATCATACTTGCTTAATCTTTAAATTGCAACAACTTGGGATTGTCGGCTCTCTCTTAAATCTTCTATCCTCTTATCTCTTCCGTCAATTCATTCTTCTAGGCCGTTCTCGTTCGGATCTTAAGTATACGAATTATGGTGTTCCTCAAGGATCTGTTTTAGGGCCTCTGTTATTTTTAATCTATGTTAATGACATTGCTACAAATATTAAAGCGTCCATCTCTCTTTTTCCACATGACACCACCCTGTTTTATTTAGATAAGTGTCCTGTCCACTTGCACAGTGTGCTTACTCAAGATCTCTGCACGTTGCACCGTTGGTCTGAGCTTTGGAATGTTACTTTCAACCCCCAAAAAACTGCGGTTATGACCATATCTAAGTACAGGAATGATCACCCCCCTTTATTATTTAAGAATACCCACCTCACGGAAACAGATAGACACAAACATCTAGGCTTACTATTTCACCACAGTCTCTCTTGGCACACTTATATTATACACTTACATCAGAAAGTGATGACCAAAATTAACCGTCTTCGTTCATTCGTCAATCATGTGCCTCGCCACGCTCTCCTCACGATATATAAAACGAACATATTACTGGTCTTTGACTCTGGTAGTATCATCTACGACAACTTCTGATTACGACAATCGAATGTTAGACAAAGCACAACTCTCCGCTGCTAAAATAATACTAGGTTGTCTTAAAACTACGTCCTCCAACGATGTACTAGCCAATCTAAACCTCACAAGCCTAAATTCACGTAGAAAAATATCACTGCTTTGTTATGTATCCAAATTAATTTTTGATATGGTACCCTGCCCCTTTCCTGCCAGTTATTTCACATCGTTCAAAGAATTTGTTCCGTATGCTTTACGTCACAATCAAAATGTTCAAATACCACTTTTAAAGAAATCCTTGTCCTATAACTCAGTAGCGGACACAGGATGATTTGGTGGGGGGTGCGATGTCGATTTGCAATGAACCCAATGCTTCACAGGACCATAATGCGTAAAGCAATCACTTCCACATACGTACATTTACGAGGAAACAAGTCTTAGCTTGGTTTAGAAGAAGCTTGAGTGATAAAACTGGTCAAACATTAACACTGCACCGCTACGGAACCAACAAGCACATAACAGCGATCTGACGTTGTCACTGGTCTCGGCGCAGGTACATCGAGGACTCCAGATAGACTGTTCACGTGACGACATGATACTTATTCGCATTGTAGGTTACGTTTGTTACATGACAATTACCGGTGGCAGTAGCCAGCATAGTGCAGTAGCGCTGTTTAACTTGTATGTTACAGCAAGTAAGCGTATAGCCACTTGGATGCGGTTTAGATCGGTGCTCTTGGAATGGGCAACCTTATAGTTTTTAGTTGTCAGTTGGAATAGTCTGCAACACCCATAGTAATCTGCGCATAACATTTGTTATTGCAGGTAATTTTGATAAAATAATAAGAAGCGGGTTGATTCTGTTTATTTTGCAACCGAAATTAAGAGAACGGAAAGAAACAACCAATTCGTAATGAGTGAAAGCACGAAAAAACGAAAGCGAGAAAGCGCGATCATTCACGGGCGTCCGCAGAAATTCTTCCCGAGGGAAAGGTTGACACTTTGTTTATAATTTGCAAATTACTGACGATCAGTGTTCCCTCTGAGATAATTTTACACAGAACAAATATTTGTTTTGGTGAGCAAGATTATTTCAGGGCTGAGTAAGTGGAGTTTTCAATGAATTACAAGCTTTGTGAATTACGTATTAAATATACAATCTTGTCAAAATACGAACAAAACACACATTTCATTCAAATAGCTCCTTGTTTTCGGTGGAGTTTCCATTGCTTTGGAATGTTGCAAGTACGCGAGAATGAGATTTCACTGCGCAACAGTTCTGGTGGTCCTGAGTATTTGCGCCCCTTAGAGGGAACATTGCTGACGATGCAATGCAAATGGAGGTTCAAAAAACGCTTTATCCTTTCTACACTACAAAGGAAATGCCCCATGTTACGGTAACAATCACAAAAAACTTTTCGTTGGCAGCAATAGCCAGGTATAATAGTATTACGACAATTTACATAGTGCGCAATCTGCAGATTTCCAACGCAGGGCATTTCTTTTCAAGTAAGCATTGCAATGATCTGTAAAGAAAGAAGCATTGGATTGCCATGGTTTTCAACGAAAACACAAATCATGACTTTAGTTTACTTAGCAAGCAGGGACGCACCTAGCTGACATATTCAACTGAACTAACAACTGAACATGTTTTCGAAAATTTCGGGGGGGAATTGCCCGGTTGCTCTCACCCTGATTGTGGGATCAGCTAGCAAGACTCGTCAGTATCAATTATAACAGTGGTTCTCAAACTTTCTTGAGCCGTGCCCCCCTTCAAAAGACTCTCAAGACTTGTGGCTCCTGCTCATCAATCAAAATACCTAGTTTTGGCGTCTGCTCGGCCTCTGCACGTGGTCCCCAGAGAATAGTTCCGTGGCCCCCAAGAGGGATGAAGGCCCCGTTTGAGAAACTCTGACTTAAAAACAAGAGCTGCAAACGTCTGGGATCTCGTCCAAAGCGATCAATAAAACCTTGCTACACAAACCGGACAATTAAGAAGACCTGTATGTGGACAGGACTACGGACAAACTTACTACAATTAGAACATCACGCAGGTTTTGCAAAATTGACCAGATGAATTATGAAAACTTGTCACAGCAAATGTAGCTTTGCACTCAGTATTCACTCAGATGTCAGAACTAAACCTTAATGATTATGACGTATTCCCACAAGCTTGCATAGATGTATTCTACTGCAACAAGCCAAGTAATTTTATATTGCATGAAAAGAAGCTTGCATAAGCGTAGTTTGACACTCAGGCACATTGGTCACACTCGCACTAATAATGGAATTTTTAAACTTGTTGAAGCATTGCTATAGACCCACTCGTGCTTCTTTTCACAAAGTATAAATATACGTGGCTTACCGCAATCAGCATGTCACTGTCGCGCTGCATTACCTGCCAAGACGTCTGCATTAAACAGTCTCATGCAACAAAACGCCTGCCACAGTAATATAGAGTGAACCTTTGCAGATTTGTTGCCATGATATTGTTACGCAATAAAGACCAACAATAGAACAATCCGCTTGCGACATTCGCAACCCACCTCTGCAGGCAAAGGAGGGGACATGAGTGAACTGCAAGCTCATCACTGCATGACACTACAACTGTGAACCTGACTCTTGTGCAGTGTGAGTTTCATTCTGGCAAAAAACTGTCATTGCAAAAATCAAATCAATTAATTGGAATTAAGATACCGACTTCAGGTTTTTCGGGAAATTTTGGTTCTTAATCCCAATTTCCAGACGGGGGGCAAATGCCCGTTTTGCCTCCCATGCCCTGTGGATGCCCATGCGATCATTGACTATTTTATAGCAGGTTCCACAAACAACGCTAGAGCATCTAATGAAGCGATTAAACGTTTTTGACAAATTGTTAGCATAAATTAATTATTAGCATCTTTAGCGGCTAAGTAATGTACAGAACAAAAATATTTTTGGCGATGATTTTCGATGAAATCAAGTGTCATGTCAGCACCACTTCAAGTCTGGTGGGGGGATGCATCCCCTGCATCCCCCCTGTGTCCGCCCCTGCTACAACTTCTTCCGTAAGGCTTCCATCTTGTGGAACTCTCTACCACTGGAAATCAAATCTTCAGCCAGCCACTCCATCTTCATGAATCGTTTAAATGCCCATTATCACATATCAAAAAAGTGCTCATCATTTGTTAGGACTCAATCCCAATATGACTTCCATTCGCTGTATGCTTCGCTTCGCCCATAGTCCGTTAAATATCACCAAAAACAACTATCGTGTTTGTATATGTGGTGAAATGGAGACCGAATTACACCTATTTTTCCATTGTAACGTTCACTGCGCAGCACGAACAGCACTTCACAACAAAGTTCATGATGTTCTGAACGAAACCGGCTTTGCTGAACGATTTGAGCGCTTGGGTCATACCGATTTATTGCGCTTATATCTACATGATGTGCCTGATGCGCCGACTGCCGTTTCAGTAGCTATTTTTAACGCTGTTGACGAATTTCTGAAATGTTGTAATAGATTCTAGTAAAGCAATGTATTCGTTTTGCGTATTATTTATGTTCTTTTGGAGTTTACTCGTACTGTATTTTGAAAGCTCGACGTGACACGACAAAATTGCACCAGTCAGGCTACCACCTGTAGCAAGATTGTCGTAAAATAAATAAATCAAAGATTTGGAAAAAAGTGGATAGAATAGTTGAGAGAGAAGCTGAAAGAGAGAGAGCGCAAATTCTGAGAGAAGAGAAGTAACGTGAAAATCAAGAGAATTTTAAGTCACTAATGGTGATTTTGACAGCGACCAAAGTGATGAGACAATGCCGCAAGATGATTAGGAAGAGTCATACACCTGCTGTTACACAGCCATAGTTGTCTAGAACTCTGCACACAGAGCCAGGAACTTCATCATTTATTCCAAGAAATCTGCTACAGTCGTCAAAATTAAGTACTTTGGCTACACGTATCAAAATGACACCAGCTCAGCAGACCGCTTGAGCAGAGGATATTGCAGTTGAAATCGCTGACGACCCAGAGACAATTTCTAAAAAAATTTTTTAATTAGCCAGTTTGTGAATGGCCAAGGAATACCAGTTACGAAGCTGCCCAGTAGAAAATCCGATCATTAAATTGCACCCATGACCTTGCAGACCGCGGTGTTCAAATGAGTTCTGATTTTCTGTCTGCCGCAAAATTGATCAAAATTATCAAAATGTTGTTCAAGCTGTTGAAAGCCACGAGGTGAAAAGGCAGATCAGAGAAGAAAATCTTGTAAAAGGAAACTAAAATCCGTGTAATACCTCTGATGATGAATCTGCTTGAAGATTTTCGACCTGTTTTTGTCACTGGTATCCATATGGAAGCATAGAAGGAATAAAAACGGATTATTAAAATAAATAAATCGTTTTTTTTTTAATTATGTGATTATCAGATTGCTGTGTGGACCTCCTAGAAATGTTCTGATTGACTTCAATTTTTTCATGTTTGTTTACGTATTACAGTGGAATACCATAAAATATGGGCCGAAAAAACTGTGTAAGCTTTTTTAAAAATCCCATTTTCAAATGCACTCTAGTCAGGGTGTCTTGAAACAAAGGACAATTACTTGAAGGGGGCGTGGTAGAGAAAAGGTTAAGAAGCTCTAAGTTGACTTATCGCTGATATGTCAATGGCTGCTTGTGCATGATGTTGGAATGCTTTTTTAGGCTTTGAAGATGCTGTGGTTGAGAATCTGTTCATTGTTTTACAGGCAATTGTGATAGGTATGAATGTAAATTTTGAATAGCAAAATTTGAGAAATATTGCAATGAATACAATAATTAAAAGGTGAAAAGATACACTGTAAGACCTTAACTGTATCGTGTATGCTACATGTTTCAATTTGTGCATTTAACTGAAGGTAAAAGAAAACATTAAACATTGTTTAGAAAAGATCTAATTAACTTACGTTACTGCATGTATTTGATTTGTTGCTATTTGTAAATTGTCAGCATGTTTAAGAATAGCCTTGAACTTGTTGAAATTTTGATCCAAATAATGCATATTACCTTAAATCTTTATGTGCAAGTGCCGGTAGCGTACATTTCAAGCTTTTTTTAAACATTTGTATGGCTGTTTTTTTATTATTTTCTTTTTTTTAAAGGTAAATTCTGGGGTTTTCCTTCATAACAGAGTGGCAACACTGGTGGGACTGTCATCTTCTGTATGGTCGACATATGAAACAAAAAGAAAAAATTACGCACTGTTGCTAAGATCAAAACTCAAGATTACAAAATTTTTCACAATTGTAACTCCTCCACTAAACACAGCTACAACACTGTTCAACGAACACAGATCGCAACGGCCATTCGGCACTTCTGACTGACAAAACATACTCTCCGCGTTTAGGGTGGTTTCTGTCTCAGGCGATCACGTGGTTTGCAACAGACCGTAACGTGCAGCGGAAAAAGTCAAGCATGCCAACTCTAGTTAGTTCGGGCGGTACAGTGAAAAAGTTTACACTACAGTTGTGGTACAATAAATTATTCAGTTTTTTCATGCTAAAAATTTCAAGCCACAATTCGTCAGTCATTCCTTGTCTGTCAAAGTTTTTTAATTGATGTCCACTTCACTTCAATGGAAGCACCAGCGGAGACAGAAACCACACTAAACGCGGAGAGTATGTTTTGTCAGTCAGAAGTGCCGAATGGCCGTTGCGATCTGTGTTCGTTGAACAGTGTTGTAGCTGTGCTTAGTGGTGGAGTTACAATTGTGAAAAATTTTGTAATCTTCAATTTTTGTAATCTTGAGTTTTGATCTTAGCAACAGTGCGTAATTTTTTCTTTTTGTTTCATATGTCTACTTTTGCGCAGGACTGAAGATGTGTAACACACGAAACTAGTTTCCTTACACAATAAATTGCGATCGATTCGCTTGGTGTGGGTCACTGTTGTGGCTTTACAAATATTGCTGAATGATAAGTACAAGCTGAATCATTGCAAGGAGATGGGAGCAGAGCCAGGCAGGAGATTCCTCATACAGCCGGTTGCAAAGCTAGAGCCTGAATTGTTGCTTCTGTATGGTGTTTCCCCTAAGTGACGCTCTGTCTTTTAGCGTTTGTTGTTGAACTGCGTAATGCTGAAGCTGGATTGTGACTTTCGGAAGAAGTGAAAGTCTGTTAATGGTCTCTTGTTTGCATGTTTGCTTAACCCACTGCCTCGTTGCTTGAAGCTATCCATTCCGTAATTGGCTTCATTTTTGTTTTCAGCTTCGGTGAGACCATTGTTATGGTCAGAGAGTCTGTTTGAAACTTCTAGGTTGCGGGATTTCTCTAAATCTTGCTGTACTGTAGTTTTCATCATTTACCCCGTAAGCTTTTGCTCACAATTTACAGGAAGGAAAATGCGTAATTACGTAAAACCATTTTTCCTAATCAAACAGTTTGTGATTTGATTTGACTGCGTCTCCTATTTGTAGGTTTGTTGCTGTTCTGTTGGACTTAAGAGTTTTGTGCATATGACATGTAATAATCGCGATAATTTGTTTGTTTCCCAACATTGCATTGCTACTTTAAGTCATAATGGCTCCATTTGTGCACGTTAAAATGACTCTGAAAACTGCCCGAAGACTTTGTGCATGGGCAGCCATAAGTGGGATTGTGTTATGTGTTCATTAGTGGGGCTGGACCGGCTGGTGTTCTGCCACCTTCCTCCACTGTGGGGTGATTGCATTTTAGAAATTTTGGCACATACCGATTTCCAAAGATTAGACCCATCGATGGGGTTGATGAAGAAGTGTGAAGCAGTTAATGAATGTTGCAAAAATTTCGTAAATATCAACAGTTTGCAAAATCCTGAAATGAAGGGTAATCCAATCATTTTATACTGGATTTTATGGTGAGTGCATGCACAATATATGGTATTGTAAAGTTTTGTATCACACCCTAAAACCCACACATCCTGATATTGTCACACTTGAAGAATGTTAAAATTCTTGTGACTTGCTCTTTGAAAAATTAAGTGTGCTTGTGCAGTTGGTGAACACATCCCATTTGAAATAAAAACTTTTCAATGAAATGAAGATGATTACTAAATGAAAAAAGGTCATCACTTTTTCCGTAACACTGTGTATATTGTAGCTTTTTTTTTCACCTTGCTTGTTTTTAGGAAATTCCTAAAGCTGAATGCTAAACGTTTTTCCAAGTCCACAATCATGTGCCAGACAGACCGCATCCCACACCTCACATATTTAATTATTATCATAAACAGCAAACATGCCTGGCTTGTTATGCCTGGCTGCCTTGTCAAACAGGTCACATCTAGAAATGATTATGTCATATTATGACACCTTTTCTATGACTCAGCACAGTTGCACAGGGCCAAAAGTGTTAATGGCACTTCAGTATTTATTCTTCGCAGTTGTTAAAATCTGCTCTAATCATGTCTAATGAAAACTGGGTAACGTCTGAATATGAGCAAAAAAAGCTTTCTGAGGAAGTTGAGAGTCTAAATGTCAAAGAAGATGATATCAGTCAGAAAAAAGAACTTGACCAAAATGATGATGACGATGGGAAATCTATGGCGAAAGGAGAACCGCCTCTGCTGAAGCAGGTGTTGCATAATAAATTGGTTAAATACAACCAGGAATTACAAGTTCAGTTGCAAAGTCCAAATTCTCTTTTATATCCTGTAAAATCACTTGATGAGCTTCACCTTAAGAAAGAGCTGTTAGATGGAATGCACAGTATGGGATTCAATCAACCGTCCAAACTACAGAAGACTGCTTTACCATTATTTCTGGCTAATCCCCCTTTAAACTTGATTGTAGAGTCGTACTTTGGCACTGGAAAAACAGCAGCATTTATTTTAACGATGCTCAGCCGTTGTGACACCAGCAAGACCTACCCGCAATGCTTATGCCTTTCCCCAACGTATGAAATTGCTCTGCAAACAGGCAAACAAGTGGAGCTGATGGGGAGGTTCATCAAGAATTTGCAAGTTGGCTATGCTGTGCGAGGAAACCGAGGTATATACGTATACTTGTTAGTGTTATTTGAATGATACAAGTAATCTGAAAAGACAACTTGTCCGTGATAAATTTAAACGTCTATTAAAAAGAGTTTAATGAGTGTAGCGTGAAAGTGCCACCACATTGAACTTATTGCAGCAGCTAGATATCTCTTGGCGGAACTCGATCTTTTTTATTAAGAACGATCATCAGCTTTTGCAGATGGTGCGCCTGACGATCGCATTGCCGTGCAAGTATTTGCTTGCAGAACACGTCCTCGACACGGTTTAAATCAATATTTATTTTGTTGGCGAAAGAAAAATCTGCGCATTTGATTAACGTCGTTATTGGTTTTGCTGATAGAGTCACGTAATTGAAACGTATGTGTAGCGGCCACTAGTACAGTAGTCTTTTTCGTTTCTTTTCATTGTGTGCGGTAAAGAACAGGGTCTGAGAAAATCGACACAAACAGGTTGTGATCACGAGAAAGCTTAATTACGATCGGGAATGCTTTCAGTTTCTCTTGATACGCAAGGGCTGGCTATCGTTCTTGAGCGTGTCTCAGCAGCGCACTTTTTTGCTGAAACTTATCGTATGTTAACAACACGGCACAAAGCTAAACTGCGACGTTGCACATCGGTCAAAAACGATTGTGCAACAAGTAGTGTTAACTCACGCGGATGCGTGAATTCGGAACCATGTAATTTCTCGCAATATTGATTTATTTTCCAGTCCACAAGGGCACGAGTATTACAGCACAGATTGTCACTGGAACTCCAGGAACGGTATTGGATTGGATGAGAAACAATGTAAGCATGTTGTAATTAACGGCAACTACCTGTACTTAAAATTTATCGGGAGATCTCATTAAAGTACTCGACGCCTGAGGAAATTTTCAACTTACTGCAAAGAATACTGCGGGCCCGTAGCCACAGAGGTGCATTCGGGAGCACTACCCCAAACTGTGTTGTGCCCAGAAAATTTTGAATTAAACATTTGATAAAAACAAAAATCTCGTTAACATGTAAAGTTCAAACTTCAATAGAAAGGGTCTCCGCTGGCTGTTATGACTTGCGAAAGCGCGAAACCCAATTTCAATGCAACAACCCAGTAGGTACATTTGTACAAGAGTTCATTCCAAGCTTCGCAGAAAACAATCGCAGGAAAGGACCTACGATGATCACTTGACAGAATTACAAAAGGTCAATTTTGCACTTGTGAGAGCGTCGTGTAATATCGTGGCTTATCTAAAGAGAGGGTCCTGGTATTTTACAAACATTCACGGCACCAGGGAGTACAACGCCAATTCACCTGCGTACATGCCACAACAATGGTGGTTATCCCTGGTAACAACTTGGATGCCGCCACAAATGCACCAAACAAAGCAGGTTAACACAAGTCAATCCAGTACGCTGACAGATGAGTTCACTATCGTTTACTGCAATGATCACTGTTGCTTCAACTTCTAACTCTCACCAGGGACGGATCCAGGTGGGGGATGGCCCCTAAAACCTAAGAAAGTAACTTTATTCACAATGGTTTTGTACGATTCGGAAAATAGCATTCGCGATTTAAGGTCATTTTACCGTCCATTGTTTTGTCCCAACAGTGTTGTGAAGTATACTTCATCTTTCTTATAGTAGTGAACCCGTATTTAGACTTGACTACCAATAATCACTGAAATCGCCCCCCCCCCCTAACCGTACTGGCTGGATCCACCCTTGACTCTCACACTGCGAACAAAGCACTAAACACGGCATAAGAGCCAAGAAACAAAACGACGACACCCCATTCCTGCATTCATGCGAATGCGCTTGATCAACTGATTAAATGACGCGAGCTGAGCGGGTGAGGACTTGTTCGACCGTAACAAACCTTGCCCATCAAAAAATGTATTTCCCCTTAAAAAAAAATCTAAAAGCTGGCTACGAGCCTTCAATACTGCTGCGCTGAATCTAAAAAATATCTGGGTTTGCATTTTTCATGCATAAATTTGTAGCAGTTTGAGAATAACGTAAAGGCACATTTTTTATCAGGGCTTTGGAGCCCTTCTAAATATGACACAGCTCCGGCTCCGGAGCTCTTCTTTTCATGAACATGGCTCCGGCTCCAGCTCCTGTCTTCCTTCAGTGAAGCTCTGAGTTTAGATTTTATTACTTTCAGAGCAGAGAAAAATCTTTCCACACTGGCCGGGGTTGGAGGAAGAGCTGTGACTGTACGAGCTGCATCTCGAATGATTTTGGGGTAAAATGGAATAAGTTCTTCCAATGCCAGTTTGCACGTATGGTTGTACTTTTCTTTTATCTCTTCAACAGCCTGATGGAAACGCTGTTTAAACTTTTCCAACTTTACGTTCAAAGGTTCATTTCCATCAAGACGCCTTTTCTTCATTTGGTCAATTTCCACCTTATCCAGATACTTGTTGTAGTCGTGGTCCTCGCAGGATGAAGAAAAATGATGAGCAGCTTCCATATTCTGTTGTTCAGTAAATTCACTCTGCAATGTCTCTGATTCCAGTCCCTCTATTTTCATTGCGAGACGACAGAGAACTTGCTTCGCTATTATTTTCTGGTCTTCGTTTGACAGGATCAGGTTTGGAGGATCGACGAACACTGTAACCAGCAGGGTGTCATTGTTAAGTAGCTGCGCCTCCCGCTTTTCCGTTGAAGTTATAATAACTTTGCTTATCGGGCCCACCACTCTCTGACAGAGCATGAACATCAAATTTTTTCGCACCCACAAAAATATTCCTGTTGTCAATTCCTCAGACTGCAGTCTTTTTGTAGCTGAACACGGAAAAGCAAGAACGGCTTCCAACTGCAAAACGTTGTTCTACGCTCTTTCACTCAGTGAAACTGCAAGATTGTCAATATCTTCTAAGAAAGGCTTCTTATTCAAGCAATCTTTTTACCATCATGTACGTGCTTCCCCAGCGTGTCGCCTGATCAATTATAGTGCCTTTTATAGCTCGCCTCATAGGTATAGCATCAATCTTTGGAGTTCTTGCTGTAGTGGCTACATGTCTCAACTTGCCAATCAAATTTCTTGAGTGCGTATCTTTAAGACCATCTCTTTAAGTTGTAAAATATGTACTGTACAACGCATATACCGGATGACATAAAGCTTTTAAGCCTCTTCGGTAACATCATCAAGACTTGCATCTCTGCGTACTTCATTTCCTCGCTCTGTCATGTCTGATTCGAAACCTTTTTCCTTTTTATTGCTACCTTCATCTTCATTCAATTTTTCAGTCGTTTTCATCTTGTATGGGGCACTGTCAGTAACAATGCTGACAACCTGTCATTTTTTAATATGGTACTCTTTCAAAACACCTTCTATAGCAGGGTTTCTTAACCTGGGTGCTGAAATCAATTTCAGGGGATGCTGGGGAAGATCACATAAGTGGCGGTAAAATGAGTTTGTCCATGAGCTTTTCCTTATTTTCTTATTGTTTTGTCAATGCTATTGGTATAACTGCCGTTTTGTTTTGGAGAATGAACCATGCATATCATCAAGATGTACTTGTCTTTACTTTATCCTTATAGTAACCAGGTGTTAGCCAATGGTAGGGGGTGCTGGACTGCTTAGGCGTGACCAAAAGGGGTGCTGAGATAGAAAAAGATTAAGAAACGCTGTGCTATAGCATGTTGAAGGTAATTGTTGTGCCTTGGTGTTTTTCACAGCTAGTGTCCTTGCAAGATTCTTACCGTCATCATTTACAAATCTTGCATTTATAGCAAAATAGTTAACTCTGTGTCGAGCGGCTGCGTCCATTTTCAAATATATGTACCGACCCTGAAGTGTTTTTGTCAGTTCTTCCTTTTTATCCGCAGCTTCATTAATGAAAAGTTTCCTGATGCTTTGTCTTTCTAAAGCAGAGGCGTGCAACATACGGCCCGCGGGCCACAACCCGGCCCGCGGTACCGGTTTACGTGGCCCGCACATACTTGGTCAAGTATCCCATCATTTT
>Ga0210059_1012196_pt1 | contig 13037 bp, 6 predicted proteins | sample Ectturendosymbi2_FD_188042 | JGI IMG/M metagenome (GOLD analysis project Ga0210059, IMG submission 188042) | Ecteinascidia turbinata endosymbiont from Florida, USA - Sample 2 (SPAdes) (version 2) | ecosystem: Host-associated > Tunicates > Ascidians > Unclassified | place: Key West, Florida...
AGGGGCACGATCGCTTCTCTTCCAGACGGGAACCGAGCATGAGCATACTGCGGATTTGCATGTACAAGTTCCACCTCTTCCACCACTGGGTTGTATTTCGAGGAGCACTCATGGCGTCTAAGATATACAGGACCTGGAGTACTTAGCCAGGTAGGAACGGAAATCCCAAACGTAGAGCGACGTCGAAAGTTAAAAAAACGCTCAAAAAAACGTGGTGTTGCATTGGTGGCACGGGAAAGTAAAGAACGTACAGAATGCAACGCATCAGCTGGGACAGTTTGCCACCGTGCAATATCTAAGTTACGAGACTTCAGAGCAAGCTTTATAGCAGACTAAACAATGCCATTGTATCTTTCACACTGGGCGTTGTACGCGGAAGTTCGGCTACAAGCAACGCCGCACTCATGCAGAAACGTGATCAGTTCAGGCGCATAGCCAGAAATTTTGACAGGGGGCAAACAGCAACCAGGTCTCAATATGTGAAAATTAATGCCCCTTGTTTTTAAAGCATCAAAGCATCGTCAATAAAAGGTGCCTTTTTCTGAATAATTATGTTCAGATTTAAGCTGGCAAATAGAAGTCTATCTTCATTGAATTGACAAGTTTTAAAAGTTTGTTTTTAGAAAAGTTCCAAGCTTATACTTTGGATCAAAGTCACCAACCGCTCGTAAAACTTTCTTGCGAAAGCGCTTGTGAAAATCTCGATGCTATAAGTGCAAGATCTGCAGTATGCCTTTTACAGCCAATATTGCAGTTAGGAAGAAGTCATCGTGGCCGCCATTTTGATTGCGTTTTTTTGTATTTACACACCTGCTGATGTATACTGTTGCGATCGGAAATCCCGAGCGGCCTGTGCGCAACGCTTCGCAGTTTGGCAGCAAGCAACAATAGAGTTCACCCGACGAGATCACTCTGTAACTGCTTGTTCGCGCCACTTACATTTATTTTTGTTCTTCGCGCACATCCCGTTCGTGGTGAATCACACAATCAACGCAACACCACCGGAGAGGTTGCAACAATACCAACACACGTCTAATCGAAGCCGAGTAGCGACTTTGCTAGACAACGACTTGCGAAGTAGGTCTACAAAACATGCGCGCATATAAGACGTGGATCTCATACAACTCTTGAGCGACTAGTTGACGTAGGACGTAGGCCCTCAACGCGTTTGAAAAATGTTTGGATTTTATGTAATTAAATGCTATGAAATGCGAAAGTTACACATGTCCTCTAAACAAACTTGCATATGTTTGAGGTTTGACTCACTCAGTCTACACAAAGTGTGAAAATGGTTGTGGTTTTGTGAAAACGAAGCCACAATAAATTATCACAATGGATCTGCAGTAAAGTTCAGAAATACATGTCGCCGCAGCTTAACACATCGGTTGGTTAGTTGATCTGGCCCAGTGGTTCCCAAAGGATGGGTCGAAACCCGAACAAGGGTCGCGAAGGGTCAAAAAATGAGTCGCGCCGAGGTGATCCAAACCGGGGTTGTGTGTTTTCACAGTTACTACTGCTTGTCTGTGGGTAGCTTAGGTACTTGAGAAAAGAGTAGATTGCTGGCATTAAGAACGAACTTAGCAACTTACTGCCAAAATCACTCACACAACCACTATTTTGTTATACGCTGTTTGAGGCGTGTTCACCAAACTCAAAAGAATCTTGGGAAACGTTGATCTAGCCATTCTAGGGTAAGCGGTTGAAGTCTTTTTTAAATCCATGTGTGTTTGAATAACAAAATCCAATCGACTGGCAAAAACTCATTTTTTTTTCATTTTAGTCACCTGCGCTTTATTGACAAAACAGATTGCAAGCTATCTGTAAGTAATGGCAGTGTCGATGCCCTCAGTACTTACAAAATAAAAAGCATCTTTCACGTGAGATTTTGCTGCTGAGTCTTCCCGTTGCAGTTAAGTGATTTCAAATTTACTTAGGATGGGGTAGCAATCAAAATCAGATGAACGTTGCAACACTTTCAGACTATGCACAGGTTGGACTCTGATTACTTGACAAAACTGTTTTTTTACTCGCCGGCAAGTTAATGGGAAATCATTGCTGAAAACGTTAGGGCTCCACGTGATTGTGGTTGGACCGTCACAGTACATGTTTAATCACAACAAAGAAATATCTGGAGTGAATGCTATTGTTGCTAAACAGTGTCTATGGCCTCATTGCGTAACAAAAAAGACTTCGAAACTGCATTGCATCTTAGCCGAAATGCAGGATCAAGGCATATAAAACATTTATCACCGTGGAACAGGACTTTTCGGCCTGCGGACATTTCTGTACAGGAACAACTGATTGCATTTGTTTATTCAAATGATTATAGGCAGGCGAAATGTCACGCTAGCTGGTGTTAGGCCTATACCAACTCCTTTTGAGGGGTCATGATTGCGATTAAATCTGGATTGTAATTATGAGTTTGAAGTAATTGTATTTAATTGAAAATGTCGATCATGATTTAATTTGCTTGCTGATGATAACGAAAAATCATATGTTCATGCTGATTAACTGTTGGATCTTGGATCATGTTTGTAGTTTTTTTAAATAAAACCTTTCGTTGATTTAAGTACATTTGCATTAAAAAGTGAACATATAAGATTTCTGCAAGATTTCATAGCCTGACCGAAATGTCTCGAGACCGGAACGTCTCAGACCGAAACGGCCAGACCGAAACGGCAAGACCGAAAAGTCGCGCACCCATATCACCGCTATATTCACGCATTTAGTTTTAAAACTGTACAAAAACAAATATATACCATGATCATTTAAGGCTGCGGCTGATGCTGCAGACAAGGGTAAGTTATACAGTATTTGCAATATTTGTAGCACAGCGGAGTTACCAAAGAGGAATTTTTGCGATGGTCTTGAAATGAAGTTTACATCACCATCAGGTTGCACTCAGCAAGCTGTGCGTCAGAAACAGCTGTGAAAAGCGTTACTCATTGATTTTACTTTCGGTTAGTGATTACAAGCGCTTAGGCACAAGTTTGTATTTCATTAGCACCAACTTCCACACGGAGCTTAACCTCAAGTAAATGTCAGCCATGGTATGAATTCTCCAGCATTTACACTATACACAACCATGGGCGTCGGAAGGGGGGCAGAAAGGGCCCTTCGCTCCTCCCTAGATTCTGAAATTTGGCATTTTCCTATTAAATTTTTTGCAAAGAAAGGTTGTTTTCTTAGCTTCGGGTGGGAAAAATGAAATATCACCATTTTTGGCCTCCCCTAGTAAAATCCTTGGCTTCCCATGGAAAAAGCCACTAATGCTCCCACCCTGGTAAAATCCTTCCGACACCCATGTACACAACGGTTGATTAATCATAGGCAATTGGTAAACCACACTGCTGTGATCAAGTTCAACTGAAGGCTGATGTAGGAAAGGTTCCTTAAGCAGTTTCGTTTATTTGCACTGAAGTATTTCTTTGGCTTACACATCAGCTTGATTAACCTGAAAATTTTTGGTGCAACTTTCGGAATTGGAGGGGGCAATTGCCCCCATCGCCCCCCTCTGGCTACGCGCCTGGATCAGTTCCTGCGAAAGAAAAGCAGAACCCCTATCGGAGTGAATGTAAGCCGGCATACCAAACAGCACAAACAATTGCCTCAAACACGCGATCACAGACTGTGCATTGACATTGGAGCAAGGAAAGGCGAAAGGAAAACGCGAATATTCGTCGACTACCGTTAAAAGACAACGCTGTGGTGGATTAGATGGCAATGGGCCTTTGAAAGTCAATACTGAGACGTTCAAAAGGTTGAGTCGCTTTGACAAGCTGAGCAAGTGGCGGTCGATAAAACTGAAGTTTAACAGCGCTACACACACGACAACTCTCGACAAGTTTCTTAACGTCGTTTATAGTGTACGGAAAATTTTTTGAACGGAGGAAATGATACAAGCGCGTCACACCAGGATGGCACAGAGCATCGTGCGCTTCATACAGCGTGTTTCTGTGAACACCTGCGCAATAAACACGAGATAAGGCATCAGGGGCAGCGTTCATTCTCCCTGGACGGTAAACGATATCGAAGTCAAACTCACTTAAGAGCAAACACCAGCGCATCACTTTCAATTTTTATTTTTCTCAGATGTTTGACACTGTACATAAAGGTGACCGATCGCTGATCGGTAACAATAGTGAATTTGCGCCCCAGGAGATAATGCGTCCATTTTCTGACCGCTTCTACAAACAACCGGCGACAGTTGCGGCAGCAATCAGGCAATCAAGCGAGATTGCTCAAAGGCCCAATCGCAATTCACGAGCGAAGCAAGGTAACATATCGCCACATTCTATTACTGGTAACTTCCTCTAAACAAGTCTTCGCAACATTCTGCAAAAACTCTAAGTTTACATTTGCATCAGCATTCATGAGTGTCCGCAGGGGGAGCAAAACGGGCATTTACCCTCTCTGGAAATTGGGGCTAAGATCCAAAAATTTGTAGAAAACCTGAAGTTAGCAGCTAAGTTCCGAATTAATTCACTTAATTGTTGCAATGACGAGCCAGGTTCACTGTTCTGGCAGGTGTCATGTAATATAATGAAATTGCAGTTCGCTCGTGTCCGCTCTTTGCCTGCAGAGGCAGGTTGCGAAACATGCTAATGGATCGATCTACTGTTGGTCTTTATTGCGTAGCAATATCACGGCAATAAATCTTCAAACGTTCACTTCAAGTTACAGTAGCAGGCGTTTTTCCGCATGTGACCAGGGCTCCCACTGCGGGCTTTTTCCACCCAGATCTGTTTTTATTAGTTGACATGGGTTTCTAGATCTAATTATGAAAATTCACGTTCAATTTGGTTTTTTGAAGTGATAAACTCATCAGCAACTTCAGACATCACGTGATTTTTCATAACCTAGACACACAGGTCGACTAAAGAAACAGATCTGGGTGGAAAAAAACTCAGTGCGAGCCCTGGTCGCATGTGACTACACGCCTACTACCGCAACTTAAAAGCGAACATTTGAAGATTTATTGCGGTGTTATTGTTACGCAGTAAAGACCAAGAGTACAACAACCCGCTAGCAAGTTTCGCAACCTGCCTCTGCAGGCAAAGAACGAACTGCCCACTTGCGCTAAGCGTGTCGGGGGCCTCGTTTGCCGGGTTGCCCTGATGGGCCTCTTGGTCATTTATCCGGTCCTGCCTACATGCCTAGTTGTGTACGTCCAGAGGTCAGACTTCCACTTCATCAACGTATTTTGTGGAGCAATTGTTGTAAAATAATGTAGACTACAGTCTCTAGCCCAAGTAGTCTTCTCTTATATTGTACTGCATAGCAGCAAAATACCTTTGGTGCTTACGACCAAAGTTACACATTTGCGCAGCCTGCTGTTCAGACGGCCAGATGGAGTTAATTGTGTATTTAGAAGAGTCTCTTTTGGGGGGTGTACCAAAACAGAGCAGTGCAGTTAGTGGATTATGGATGTTAAAGGTTGCGTCCACGTAGGCCTTAGTCTATATTTGTTAACATTTATAGGCGATTTGAGATGCAAAATGTTATTAAATCTAAACATGTGCCATGCACCAGGAGATTAACAGTCCAGACATTAGCAAGGTTTATGCATGCGTATTTCGGCCAGTAATAAGCCCAATGCGCACGCTTTATAAGCATGTTTGCCGGGAAATATAGCATTAACCTAACCACTACCACTATTCGAAACTTTGACCCCAAAAGTAGCTCTACCCCATGCCGTGACTAAAACCCATAGTGCGGCATAGAGAACTGCGTAACACCGTGGCCCGCATATCCCCTTCCCTGGCTTGATCGTAAGGTCTTACCACGGTTGGCTGACTATAATGACGTCAACATAGGGCCTCTTTTCAGCCTTGCCTCGAGCCCCCCCGCCCTAAGTCCACCACTGGTTAGAAAGCTACATTTTCAGGTAAATCTCTGCGAAGTTTTGTCGAAGATAAAACGCAGCACTTTGTGGAGACTTAGTTTTAGGATGGGCAGTTTTGCTTTTCATTGAAGCCTAGCAGATTATTATTTTACACGCGTGCAAATTAGCTATTATTTAGATTTACAGAAGTGTCAATTAATAGCCTATCGGGTATGAAATTGTCGGCTAATCTTGAATGGTGACATTACTTATTGCCAAGTTCGTGACTTTTACTTGTAACAGCAGACGCCGTTGTATGTGATCACGCTGTAAGTTTGTCAAAGTTTGGAATGCTGATCATGTTGTTGAATTATAGTACCGTGTCCAGTAATGAGGAAATTATGATTTCAAAACTGGAATCGATGAAATAAATCAGCCTTGTCGAGCAATTGTTATACTTAACCCGATACCAAAATTTGTTGACCAGCGCAATCCCCAACCGTAACATTTAAGTCTCAAATCTCAGCTCAATCATTACACCAAACCTTAGTACTTGAAGTACATGGCAACACGGTCATATTTGATAATAATCTGACACCAACTGTCACTCACCTTCCTAAAGTCATACCTGTTTTTAAATCGAAAAAGCGTGAATAAGATAATATTTTTCGGTTCTATGACTGCCAAACTCCTAAATAGATGTAAGCGGTAATCGTTTGTATTTTCTCATCCTTTAGGCTTCCGGATAGCTCGTACCTGTTTTTTTGCATTTGTAAATATTTTGTCACATACTGTTCAGATATTTTAATTTTTTCTATAGTTTCCGAAAATCTCACCAATCTTACAATAAAATATTGTTTTTGGTACAATCGAAATGCTTCCTGATGAAGCACGTAATGATCGCAAATGACAAATGTCACCCCGTTAGGTCTATATATCTTTTTTCTTCACATTCCAGTGTTTTCTTGTACGTGAACTGAGGAAAGAAACAAAACGGACACCATCTGGTAGCTAGAGCAATGAAATCGGATGCCAATCGGGTGAGAAAAAGGTGTTGCCAATGGAGAACTTGATGCTTGAAATTTAAAGAGCGTTTCCTTGGAAATTCGTCGACACAGTAGAATATGTGAAAAACTCAAGTTCAACTAAGGTGAAGAAACTTTGTTTAACATCGTTCTTTTTAATGATGCCATTGTTTTAACTGTCAAATTTATTATATATAAAGGCATTTGCAGGTGTTCTGTCAATTGCGTATTTTGCTCGTGAGAGAAGGATAGAACGTTAATTTTGACAAAGTCGCTGAATATTTTGACAGAAGCGATTTTTATTTTCGTAGACTATAACAAGCACGTTGGGTTGGAAGTTGGAATCGCACAGTAGGCTTGATGTGGGTGGAGTACCGTTATTTTGACTCCGCATTCACTTCGAATCCAAAAACATTTTTTGCTTACGCGCCTCCTCCGTAACTTCCAAATTTTCAAAGTCCGATTCTGTCACCACTCGGAAGCGTTCTATATACTGTAGATGCATTAACGTTTGTTGACTTTAAAGTGAAATTCTGCCTTTGCAGAGACACGTATTATGAATTTTCCTTTGCTGACCTGGTGACACCATTTTTGGCCAGCTCTGCTACAGACATTATGATAAACCTCGGCGTTCAGCCTTGTAAACGTTAGCTCACTGACAAAATAAAGTTATGGGTATGACCGCGCGAACATAACACAAGGTTCGCTTAGTTTCTTGGACAAATGATTTACTTGGAACGTTTGTTTGGTTCTGCAGTGCATTGCATGTAAGCGATTAAGAAAACAAAAATTTTATGGTGAAAACTGATGTTCGAATGCACAGATACGAAACCTTTCCTGCCCTGCAAACATTTTCAATCGAATTGAGGCAGTAATAGCTTGAATTTATTATAAACATACAGGTTAAAGCAACTGAACACGAAGCTTAACTCGCCAACAGATATTTGCTAGATATTTTTGAGAAAGGCTGACAAAGGGATTTCGTGTAGGCTAATGTTGACAACTAACTAATGTAATAACGTATGTTGACTCCTTAATGTGCTTTTCTAAACCTTAAAACAGACTACACTGTTTAAAATGGTTACGCTTCTAATGTGTACAGTACGCTTTAATGTAGACTGTATTAATTCCAACAATGAATCTTGAAACCTTCAACTTTATCCTCAGAACAACATTAACGCTACGTGAAAACAAAAGCTTCTGAGGTTTTTCCAAACATTGCATTTTCTGGATATTTCTGGCGTTCATTATATTTTTAAAGTTTGCGATGCACAGGCGAAAGCAATCAAAGATGACTTATTCTCAGACTGAATAAAAAGTCTTAAATTACTGTACTTGTGGTATCCGCATTTTCCATCTTCTCTCCAACGCTGCACAGGGATTCCTCTTTTTTTCCAGTAGTTGATAAAAACTTGGTCCAATCGTTTCACATCAGGACCGTTCACGTCAGGTAAAACCAACCAGCGCCCCACAGTTAGGTTGCCTAAAACGTTGCTGCACTCAACGCCCGACCGATGCTTAGTTTTCAGGTTTGTACGAAATGTCAAGACTGTTGAAGAGTTGTACATGGACTGATAGTAGCACAGAAGCAGGAATGATATTATACATATTGCAACAGTCGTTACTATAGTTTGCGAAACCATCAGAATAAATCACTCCTGGAGATAAATTGATTGTTTGATTTAGGAGTTGATTGATTCAACTTTTCTTAAAAATAACTGAGACTCAATGTGAGCCTAATCAGCATCAAATACGTTAGTTGTCTTGCCTTCATAATATCTGGTATCACAAGGGTTCAGTTATGCAGGCGGTGTGCGCACCAAGGGACATAAGAGTCTAGGGAGCCCATGAGGCTCAAAATTCCAAATTGAAATGGGCAATTACGCGTGTAGTTTTTATTGTACAGACACTACCAGTATCATAAACAAATTTGCTAGGGAAAACTAGCCAGTGTTTGCTGCTTTTGACAATCGACTTTGACACATATGCTTTGATTACACTGTCTAAATGTAGCAATGATCCAATTTGTTGAAGACTGTCGAAGCATTTATTAGGCCAGTCTCTGTTCTGCAATTGTACAGTAATGTATTTTGTCTAGGTCGGGTGGTCCAACTACAGGCCAAACTACAGAACTGTTCCAACTTCAGAATTTTAAAGACCCGCGAGCTTTCTCAGTATTGATTTAATGTTGTCTGATTGTTACAGTAGGTAATTTTAATTAGAACAAGCATAACATCTTTTAATAAAAACGTACAATTTTAACAGCGTTAGACTAGACTGCAGAGATCATCTGGAAATTAGTCAGCAAGACAGATTTCGCATTCTGAAATATTTCGCACTAAAATTGCACTCGATGTTTTGAAACACATACGTGTGTAAGAGTACATTTTCTACGATGAAGCAAGACAAAACTAAAAAGAGAAGTCGAATAGCAGACGAAACACCGGACGATATTCTTCACTTGCTGCCACTAACACTGGTATTGATAAAGGAACGATTGAGTCAGAGAATCACCGACCACCGGCAACTCATTGACAAAGATTTGTAATAAATTGCTACTGTGTAATAATTTCAATGACGCGCTCACTTATGTTCTATTTTTAGTTTCGGATCTTGTGAATCTGTTTTTGAATGCATCATTTCGATGGAAGTGGCCCGCGAGTTGTCACGTTTTTGTAAAATGGTCTGTAGGTCGGAAATAGTTGGACCACGCTGTTCTAGGTAAAAAAATTTGGTAAAAAAGATATGTAGCCAATATCGTCCACCACCTGCTTTTTAGGACAAGGTTTTTCGTATGTATTCCGCATGCGTAATGGTAGGTAGTCCCAATGGATGTCCACATAATTTGTGATTTATGAGTTATTCACTTTTGTTCACATGAAAAATAACTTAAGGGCCCGCGCTGTTAACATGCTACAGGCACCGCGCTACCTTAATCCGGCACTGATGGGATCCCAAATCAAAATTTAAGAGGTTTCAATTTAAAAATGTTGAGCCCTTATTTTTTTGAATCAATTTGCTAATAGTTGCAAGATTTAGTTGCTAACTGCCATTCTTGCATATAAATGTACTAGTTACCCTATTTACGTATCTTTAAGCAAAATATCGTGCAGAGAGCATAAGCGTATTTATTCAGCACATGCCAAAGATTTTCAGTTTTGTGATATTAACTGGTTTAATCTTTTATTGCCATAAACATGGGCGTCGGAAGGGGGTGTCAGAGTAGCCTTACCCCCTGGATTTTGAAATTTTATATTTTCTATTTAATTTTTAATAGAAAAATGATTTTCTCGTAGTTTCAAGTAAGTAAAATGAAACTTCACTACTGTTGATCCCTCCCTGAGTAAATGACTTTGGACAACACTTGTAAAAATCCACTATTGACCCAGTGGCGCAGACAGCCCAAAATTTTTTGAGGGTGAAAAAATTTTGGGGGTGCAAAATGTTTGATTTTAGCGAGCAACGGTATTTTGTTTGGGATACCCCCTCTTAAAGCACAAAATGACTAGATATGCTAAAAATCTGGGGGACTTGACCCCTCTGGGCTCTCTGGCTACGCCTATGTATTGACCCCCATGGAAAAAATCCTTGCGGCGTGCATGGCCGTAAGTGTAGTGGTTGTTGAAATCTGATTAATATTTGTGAGTCAATACCGCATACTCGCATTTGGCGTGAAGTAAGAGATTCATCTCAAAGCTTTTCGTCTGACACTCTTCAAGGAACATCGTCAGAATGGAGTGGAGGTACAACCGAACTGGTTTATAAACAGGAAAACAGAGTTCTCATTGGTTGAAACAGTAGCCAATGGAAAGAGTTTAAGGTTGCTGCCCCCGCGACTGATGATATCCCCAAATGAAAAGTGGGCACGAAACTGAGCGAATGAATAAGTTTGTAGACCTACATTGAAACTTTCTATTTGTAAAATTGTCTTTAGTTTGTTTTCCAAAAGTGAATGTAGAACTCAAATAATAAGCGTATTTGGACGGACACTTGCGTTTTTGTGAAAATCAGTTAAAAGTATCAGACATAGAAGGGAAAATGGTGTGGACACCCTAAAGCTCCACCACGGCGCAGGACACCCTTTCAAAAACCTTAAAAAAACACTGACTATAACAACAAGTTGCTGCAATCATCTTGCCCCTGCCCGCGAAAATATCAGATGGTCGCGGCCCTGTGCACAAGTGACGTTTAAGTTCGGTCACAAATGTGCAACGGACTGATAACTGTTCCAAAACAAATTTTTAAATGCGTTCTTTGCAACTTCTATACAGAGTTTGTTTCATTTGCAATAAAACATCCGTTTTCCAAAATTGTGTTTATGAATGTGACTTTGCATTTCATTTATTCCTGATGATCGCTTACGAATAAGCCGAAACGTTGAATAAAATAATGTATTCGATAATTGTGGCTATTCTGTTCGCAATAAGAATCTACAGCAACTTAGTGCATTGTTTACTAACGTGACTTTGGTAAAACTTCAGAATACATTGCTTGCTAATCGCTAAAAGAAGTTTACTATTCCTCGCATCTTTCACTGTTAAATCAAACTATTTGGCAATGTGATGAACGATTTGTATTTGTTTGATTAGTGAAAGTTTATACTGTCTTTATTTCATATTATTTCTCTTCCTACAATTCTCAGAATCGATCCCTAAGATGGCCAGTTTCTCACTGCGGTGAGAAATGTACACAGCATTTCTGTGCTCATGAATTACAGTAACTTTCTTAATCAACTTAATTCCTGTAGAGTAATCCGCTTTATTTACCATCTTGATATTCTAACGTAGCACGAGGCAGGTGAGGCAAAAAAATTGCGCATCAGTGAATCGGAATAATTTTTAGATTTGCAGCCAAAAAGTTAAACAATAGCCTGGCAGCATTTATCCAAATCTTCAACCTAAGTATTTGCTTCACTCTTTGCTTGTTTTTGGAAGTTTCAAAGCAGTTCCCCGCCAGCCAAGATCCACCTTTTTAGTTTTTGGTTTTGAGAGTTCTTTTATTTCCATGCGTCCTACTCTGTTCATCCTTCGTTAGCATGTGGTTGCTCAAGGGTTTCTGTGATAGACACATCCATAGAGCGCCACTGAAGAAAAGGTGAGCACTGCAAGCGACGACAGAATAATCGTAAAAACCATTGACAGGACATGGATGTATTGTTAGTCAACTGAAAACTAAAATAGCAAAAAAGATAGAGCGATTTAAGTAAAACTTGAAGTATCAGAAATGTCTGAAGAATACGTAAAAAAGAAAAACCTGAGCCTACTTAAATAAGATTGTAGGTTTGACGATGCGTAGTGTTACGTGAAATCTAAAAATTTTTTCCTGATTGATTCCTTGTTAACTGCCTTGTGGAGACCAGTTACTTGAGTAGAAAAACCTAATGTACAGTAGAATTCAAACCTCCCACTGCGTCTATATGTCATAGACAAATTCAATGCTTGCTAAACCTTACATTCTTTCCGAAGCGGCTCAGTAGCACTAACAACTTAAGAAAGTAACAACTATCTCACACATTAGCTAGATTTTATTACGTTTCTCCAACAGGTCTCCGTAACAATCAGCTGTTGCATGAAGATTAGAACCAATTTATGACTTTCTTGAATACGACTTCATCACTATTTGAAGAAAATAATGCATTTGTTGTTAAGATGGAGCTAAACGCAAACTTAGAAGGAGAAACGCTGCTTGCAAGTGTCCAGTCCTTCTCATGTACCATCAGCCGATGTTTGCGCTTGCAGCAAACAGAACGGTTGCGCAACGAAAGACTGCAGACATGTCCTGGAGGAAGAAGAGCTTTGTTTTACTCAGATAGCAAATAGATTTGCCTCGAAATCGAAGGAGCCGATTAATAATCAAGAACGACCGACTACAGCATTTTACAATCATGGACAGGAAAAAAACATCTTTCCTTTGGGTTTAGAAGTGTCTACTTCGTCCGTTATCACTTGTTTTGTCCAGGAGAAATCAAGGCCAGTTTCAGGTCTTGTGACTGTGGACCAAACTGAGACATTTGCAACGTTTGCAAAGAACAGAAACAATGAGATAGTCCGTCAAAGTGAGTGCATCGTTACTCCCTCTCATTACGGCTTGATAATGTGTCCTCATTTTGGGTGCAAGTGCTTAGCAACATCTCGCAACAGAGTTGTTAGCAGCAATCGACCAGAAACACTTGGGTTGTGCTCCCAGTG
>Ga0210059_1012197_pt1 | contig 13036 bp, 9 predicted proteins | sample Ectturendosymbi2_FD_188042 | JGI IMG/M metagenome (GOLD analysis project Ga0210059, IMG submission 188042) | Ecteinascidia turbinata endosymbiont from Florida, USA - Sample 2 (SPAdes) (version 2) | ecosystem: Host-associated > Tunicates > Ascidians > Unclassified | place: Key West, Florida...
CTAGTTTGCAGTAAAAACTTCAGCGAAATACTACCACCTAACGGTTGGCCTCCAGGGCCAGGCAAAGTGGGCCAAGGTGGCCTAAAAGTCCTCCACTTATGACGTCACTCACAGACAACCTGCACCCTGCAGCCCCCAAGCAAAAAAATTTTTTTCGAGTCTAATCTACTAGACTTGCCATGTTTTTTGAGATTTTTGCCGAGTCGCTAGAGCGAAAAGGAGCGGAGATATTCATCCGCAAAGCCACGTTCGAATCAGCTACTTTTTGCGAACCGCTTGAATTAACCCGGCAGCCAAAGTGTTAACATGGATGACTTAGAACTTTAATCTGGCTAGATCCAGAATTATGAAATTAATTGTGTTTTAAAAATTTTGTTTCAACAAAGTAATTAATTCCAAGGACATTTCACTGGTTGTCCTTACTATGTTCTACGCTGAGCTTCTATCTGCCATCATCTAAGGCAGTGGTCCTTTTGTAATTGCAAACCAGTCAACGCTTGACAATTTTATCATAGCCTGGGAATACTTTGAGAAGAATCGACCAATCACATTCACATGCACAGAAAATGAGTGGTGTCATCACCAGTACACATTTTCTAACTTTGCAGCTCAGTATCAATTGATCTGCAACATAGGGGTTGTAAAAAACTGATCGAAGATACTAGTACCACTGCGTATGTTCAATCAGGGCTCTCATAAATGCAACTCCAAAAATCCCAGAACAGTACCGAAAATCTTTAAATCTGTGGTGGTGAAGCATAAAAGCAGAGTGCCATGATAAATGCTAAAAATAGAACCAAATATGATTTGCAAAATCAACTAAAATAGTCAAAAATTTACATATTTTTCCAAAAAGCCCTAAAAAATCCTGATGTCCCGAAAGAGTCAAAAGTTCCAATCTGGGAACAAAATCCTTAAAAGTGAGAGCACTGTGCACATTATTGCCACAACCCATTACCCAACTCAACCCACTGTAGTCACTTAGCAGTTCTTCAAGGGTTAAGCAACAATATTTTTAGTTTAAGGAGTTATTTTCAAACAAACATTTCATTGCTTTAACACATCAACTGCCGGTCCACAGTATATTTGTGGCTGCTGTCTGATGCTAGAACGCCGGTATGATTTTCGCGCTGGCATTTGAGTGGGCAAGGCGTTGTTTCAAAAAGGCTCTGGATGGAAAACCTTGCACGATAGAAACAAATTCTGCACAAAAACGTTAGTCATATTGTGTAGTTTATGAAAATCGAAATCAAAAAAATTTTCCACTTCTTTTGGAAAGAAAAAACACTTGAAAACAAGAGCGGATTGCCTGTTTTTTTACTTTGAAAGTTTATTGGGCCTGTTCCAACAATAGGAAAAATGTAAAAATCACAGAAATGGTTGCTATAGCTGTTACAAAGCATCCTGCCAAGTTTGGAATTAAAAAATTGTAAAGTAAAGTTATGACAGTTTTTAAATCACCTGGTCCTTGACAGCATTTCTGCTTTTCAACTCCGTCCGAAAATGCACATGCGTTCAGCTGTGCTTTGCCAATCGCTAAATAACTCAGTTTGGTTTTGATTTGACTGAAACGTACAGCACTATTTCATTTCAATACGTAAAACCTTAATAGATATTTTCATTGCACTAACTGAACTCCGAAAAAAAATTATTACACACATTGTACCACAAAAAAACGTGCAAAATTTTATTTTCGCCTGAAAAAGCCACACAAAATTTTCTTTGCACAAAAAAAACAATGCAAAATTTTACTTGCACGTGGCCTGAGCATTCGACAATTGCTAGCTCTTGGATGCTGAAATGTAATGCTTCTGCTATTGTTGTTGCAGAAAACATGTGAATGTCACAGAACATGTTGTGATTACCTTGCAGCAGCCGCATGTCAAGATTGTAGTGCATGAAACGAGAGGAAAAAAACTCCAACATTTTTATCAGCTGGTCGTAAATATGGTTTGAGATTTGTGAAAAAGTTATGTACGCACGTTCAGGTGCTTGGTGTTGTTGCGATGGTAAAGGACGAGCGGCAATGGTGCATTGTGAGCTATTGTTGGCAGCAACTTCTATTGTCCTCTGTTGAATTCTTAATCTCCATTGATATGTATTGTTGGGAAGCAGCAAAAAGATCACAACCCGCGATCACTGAATGACTGCTTTTTCACAATTCAACGGGTGTTATTCTTCACGATGCCCTTCCTGCCTTACAAAGGCTTTGCGCTAACGGGCCGTTTGAAGACTGGCAAGTGTGAATGTTTGTGAAGCAGCGCGCATTGCCAGGTGCAAATGTTTGTGAACACAATTTTGCAGCAGCTAAAACCGTCAACTCTCTACATGATGTTCCAACTCACACTAATTTTTTATCCACATCACACTGGCATGCGTTCAGAAATGCTTTACACTAACGGGTTATTTGAAATCTGCCAAGAACGAATGTTTGTGAAGCAGCGTTGAAAACACGGCTGAAGCAGTTACTTGCTGCCGAAAAAAATATTTGTGCTTAAGCAGAAATCATCAAATCTCTACATGATAGGTTTTAAGTCAGAGAGAAAATTTGAGTGATTGTTTATCCACATTACATTAGAAACCGCTCCCAATGAAATGCAATGTGACGAGACAAACAGCCACATGGTTACAGCAGGCCAATCATATTTCGATCTTATTTCAGGTTACAGCAGGCTGATCATATTTCGATCTATTTTGGGTTACAGCAGGTCGATCACATTTTGATCTTATTGCGGGTTACAGCAGGCCGATCTTATTTTGGGTTATAGCAGGCCGATCTTATTTCGGGTTACAGCAGGCCGATCATATTTCAATCTTATTTCAGGTTACAGCAGGCCGATCTTATTTTGGGTTACAGTAGGCCGATCTTATTTTGGGTTACAGCAGGCCGATCATATTTCAATCTTATTTTGGGTTACAGCAGGCCAATCTTAGGCCAATCACATATGCCGATCTTATTTCGGGTTATAGCAGGCCGATCTTATTTTCGCACTCGGCGAAACACATGCATGACTGTAGGCAAAACCACCATGGCTGCAGGCAAAATAAACTACAGTTGTTTAAAATGCTCTACTGACCACACCGTATGTCAAATAACATTATAAATATATGCTTCTGGTTGCTAGAGACTTGTACGAAATGTTCGTACTTTATAGAAGAAAACATGTGACCCAGAGCTCAATGTTTAGCATTTGAAGTAAAGTTCGAGTACATCGCGCACCGATCCACGAATATACCGTGGGCCGGCGGTCTGCGGTTGGGCAAGTTTCCAGACAACCGGCGCTTGATGTGTTAATGATGCTTAGCATGCTGTGTATTACATATATTTAACACAACCTTTTTATCAAGCTTTTATTTTGTTTTTTACATTTAATAAACAGAAAAACACTTACCATTGATTTCTGCGACTAGGTTTACATGTATATGAACTCTGACGAATGCAGTGGATCAGTGGTGGAACTGACCCCATTTCTCTGAGGAATCAAACTCTGGTCAGCATGTAATATTTTTTCAGATTATTCAGAGAGAAACTCAGATACAACATACTTCAAATACCTATACCAATGAGGTAGTTCTGAGCAAAAAATTACTATTCTCATAACATGTTTTCTCTGCAACAGATTACATCAAAAAAACTTTATCTTCTAGTGCAAGGGTGCTCACATTTTTTCAGCATGAGAGCTAATTATAAAATGAACAAGTCAAAATTATCTACCTACTACAAAATGCAAAACATATATTTATTAAAAAAGTATATTAAGAATTATTTTTACAATGTATGTTGATGTACCTTGCATACCCACACAAACCCACATTGCACAACACACTTAACCATGTAACTTTCTTTTCATTATCTGATTTTACTCTGATGACTTGCACTGGAAAAAATCCATCAGCGTATTAATGTCATGCGATCTACTCATAGTACCTTGGAAATCGACTGGTAGATTGCAATTGACATACCCTGTACCACTGCCAATAATTAAATAACATCAATGATTAAGACCCATATTTCTAGTCAAGCAGTGTTTGCACACTTACACCAACTGGTTAAGACTAAACAGAAACTCATGACTTGTAGACCATCCCATGTTGTAAAAAATGGTGTAATTAATTGACACAGGTCACATTATTAAGAGCATCTAAAACCAAAGATGCTTCTTTCTTCTAGCAATCCTGGAATGGATAAATACACACATAAGATCCCTAGCATGTTCGATGCAGCACTTTTAACTCTTACATTTTTATACTACATGGTTAAGTTGGATTGGGGTCAGTAGGAAAAGGTTCATATGCAAACTATTAATTAGCACTTTAAGGCATACATTACATATACAACATACAAAACCAAACATAAAAAAGACATTAAACTCATCACAAACATTGATACAATACAATTCCAATTTTAGAAACATTTTCTTTCTCGTAATTATACTGTTGTACTGTACGTTTGTTTCTTATCAATAACATTGATCATTTTTAACAGTAAAATCTTTTGCAATATTCTGTGCACCTTGCATGATCATCAGACCCTCATCAGAAAAAATTTGTAATGAATATGCAGCTCAGACAATGTTTTGCCAAAGCCAAGCCATTCCAACTGAAGTAAAAACAGAAAAAGCCAGATTGGCTTTTTCTGACCAAATGTGTTCAAAAAAAGCCTGAATTTCAAAATCTTGCTTTAAAAAGGCCAAATTGGCAACCTTGCTAGCACACCAAAGTAAAGTGAGCTGCACTTTTTCCAGTCGCACTTTTATGGTGGAGCTTGGGCAAAAAATATTTAGTTAAAATACAACTTCTAAGCAGGTTTTTCATAAAAAAACATCAAGTATTTAAGGTCTTCCTTATGAAAAACACAACAAAAAAATTACAAAGAGGCTACAAAGGCAAATAAGTTCCAACCATTTCGTGTTGATTCAAAAGTAAATTAGACAATTTTCCAGACATCATTCAATAAAGAATGTTATACCTGAGCTGTGCGTTGGTATATTTATGTAGAATAAAGCTGCAAATGAGCTGCGGGTTGCACTCATTTCAGTTTGACCCACAACACTGAAACATTGACCTTACTTTATCAGCACTGATAGTGATATGTGAAAACTTGTTGTAAATCACAAAAATAACGCCTTGCTTCAAAGGCAAATTAAACAACTTTTCTGTCATCGTTCAACAAAACATTCTGCACCTGTTATAATGTGTGTTTATCTACTTAAGCAGAATAAAGCTACAAAGGAATTGCAGGTTGCACTCTTTTCAGTTTGACACACGACACTGAAACGATGACCTTGCTTTATCAGCACTGATACGCAAAAACTTGTCTTAAATCGCAAAGATCACTCCTTAGCTCAAACGCAAATTAGACAACCTTCTAGCTATTAATTGTTTAACAAAAAATTTAATACCTATGTGTTCGTATATTTATGCAGATTAAAGCTGCAAAAGAATTGTGGTGTCAAGCAAAATTTCCGACCTCCGCAAAATTTCTGACCTATTATTGTTTGTAGGTTTTTTGCTTCTCTGTTTGGCGATTCTTTATTGACGTGTGTTGTGTAAATTAAAACTTTTTGGTAAGATGTCAGATACCCATCCCATGACAAGCTATAGTTTGAGAATAACTATAACCACTGAAAAATATTGGACTTATCCTTAGACCTCAATTATGCTTCTTTTTCTAAATCTAACCCAAATTTAACGCGGTACTCTTACCTAAACATCAAACCCTAAGCCGTAATCATCAGTTTTCTCAGCGTATTTGATATGTAGAATACTACTGTGCATACGCACATGGCGTGAAGTCAGAAATTTTGCTTCACAGCGGGTTGCATTCATTTCAGTTTGTTTACCTTTCTTTATCAGCACTGATATGCGAAAACTTGTCTTCAGTCGCAAAAACAGCACCTTACTTAAAGGCAAATTTAGACAATTTTCCGGCCATCGTTCAACAAACAATTTTACACCTATGTGTTTGTATAGTACAGTGGTTCTCAAACTTTTCTGCACGTTGACCCCCAATTAAAGTATACAATTTTGTGTTGACCCCTAATTAAAGTATACAATTTTGTATAGACCCCACGGCCTAGCCCAACAGTTACTAATACAAGGAAAGTATGCATCAAAATAAATTTGAGTACTTTTTACTTGAAATGCATGATAAAATAATACACAATCTGAAAATATGCTTAGAACTACAGATGTAAGCATAACATAAAACATAACAATCAGTGCAGCACACCATTTTCTCCACTTTCAACTTCATTAATGTAAAGGATGTGCCCGATGAGACTTATCAAGTGGATATATTTGTGACGTAACAAACAGAACAGTTTTCATAATGTCATCACAATGGACGATTTAATAAAAATCTATTTTCTATTCGAATTGAATGTATTTTTATTAAACTACTGTAGCTGAGATTTGATCAGCCCTTTTAATTTGGTTTGATTTGTTGAAAAACACCGTTTGCATTCTTTTCTCGATTAACAATAGTTTCTAATCGGAGACTTCATTGCTGCAGTAGACCCCAGCAGTTATTCATTGATCCCCCTGGCCATTCAGTGATCCCCATTTGACCCAGTGACTATTTATCAACCCCTTGAATGGTCCAATTGACCTCAGGGGTCGATATCAACCACTCTGAGAACCACTGGTATATTATGTAGATTAAAGCTGCAAAATAGTTTCGGGTTGCACTCATTTAAGTTTAACATGTGACACCGAAACATTGACCTTGTTTCATCAGCACTGTCAAGCAATGTTACCACTCTGTTTTTATAGAAAAGTACTAGATTTCATGATAAAAAACACTTGATTCACAAATATGTTAGCTGTTAAGCAAAAAACTAGCTTACACTCAATGAAAATAGCCAGAAAATGTGTTGTAATGCAAACAAAGACATTTGGAAACCAGCCACAAAGAAAACGGGATCTACACTATAGCAGCAACGCTTGTATTTGTAGCCTACTGTAGCAGGCCAGACCTGTGGGGGCCCGTAACCAGCTTGGGACAACGAACAGGAGAGGCGAAGATTTTTCTGAGAGGAACCTAAATTTTTGACAGTGGCTACGGATATGCCTGTGATCATAAAATGTGAAAACTTATTCATATGCCACTTGTGGCGTAACAGTAACGCACGACGAGAGTGCAGTAGGCTTGGTAGAAACGAACTAAACGTAGAAGATAAACCCTAAACCTAACCTTAACCATAGCCCTAACCTAACACTAACCCCTAAACATAACACTGAGGCCTGAAAAAAGTAAAGAAAAAAAAAACGAAAGTCGGCAAGGCGAGAGTCGAACCGAAAAACCATTCATTGGCATATGATAGAAACCGTAACACAGATAACCCTTACGCTATGCGATCCACGCAGTTTGAAGGAGAAACTGACCCCTTTTATTTGAATTGCGTCAGGACTGGCGTGGCGTAGTCACTTCCACATTTTCTGAACCATGTCCAATAGTTTTGAACGATGTCCAACGCATTTCTCTAGTGTGGGCACTAATTTTCCCCTGGTTACGGGCCTGCTACAGGTCACTGAAATTTTTAACAGATGACCACAGTGACTTTGTAGCGGTTTTAACTCGAAACACAAACAGATTATATGCTCTTGTGTCATTTAAGATGTAATTCATAGGTAGAATTTTTAGCAAAGTCAATTCCACGAAATCAAAATTTCAACTATAGGCCTAGGCTATAGTCACAATTAAACAAAATTGTGTAATTAAATACATTCAGCTCACTCATAAAAAAAATAGATAGCTATGAAAAACCACCAGAACCTAATTAGATGAAATGCAAAAACACTAGATCTAGTGGAAAAATACTAGGGGTGGCACCACTGCTGTCAAACGAAAACGTGTCTTAAATCACAAACATCACTCGGTGCACCAAATGTATGCCAAAATTACGTGAGCCGGCAGTCCTCTAGCCGGCAGTAAATAAAACGGATCCGACAAAATACCGCTAAAAATGCGGGCTGGATGTGACGGCTGACGTAACCCAGAGAGAAGATAGCCGCCAGGCGAAGAAAGTGCAAAAAAACGATATTCAGAGCAGTGATGATCGGATAGTGGATTTTTGCTATCCGATCCTATCTTGTTTTGGAAAAATGATATCCGTATCCGATCCGAATCCTGTTTTGTTGAAACCATACTATCTGTATCCGAAAACTATCCGAAAGTGTATTGAGATTCGCAACATACATTTTGTGCTGTGTCTATTTTGCCTCATGAGGCAAAACAGCCTTATGTGGCAAAATAACTGTTGGAGTTATTTTGTCTTCAGCTGAACATGATTGGTTCAAGTAGTCACCTGACAAGTTTGGAACGCATGTCCTGCTTAGGTGACCATGACATCTGTAACAGCTCAGTCCCATGCATGGATGATAGTTGTCATGGTTTCAGGGCTGGCAAGCAGCTTCTTATTTGCATTAAGTCAGTGGTTCCCAAACTTTTTCTGATCACATACCATTTGTGGGTCCTATAGTGTCAGCACGTACCACCTTGTTCCATGAAAAGTAAATGTGCAAAATATCGTTTGCTCAAAAGTTTGGAAATAGTTTCAACATGAACAAAATAGCTGCGAGAATTTTTATTGCCATTTTCAAAGCCAACCAGGAAAGTACACAAAAATTCAGGAATTTATCTGCAGAATCTGATCAATAAAAATTATAGCTGTGCATATAATTTTAGTCTAGAAAAAGTAGGCCTATTCGTTCACCACGTTGAAAACCTTCACGTAGGCCTACCACTAGTGGTCCGAGTACCACAGTTTGCGAACCACTGCATTAAGTGAACTGCAGGCTGAACCCTAACACTAAACACTGAACCACTAAACCCTGACTATAAGCCCTGATCCTAAACCCTAACCACAAACTCTTAAACCCCAACGAATTGCCTCTGCGTATTCAATTGTACTTGTCACATGACCACTTCTACCAATTGTCTTCAAATGAAGGCAAAATAGTCCCAGCATAGGTTTTGGCTCATGAAGCAGAATAAACACTATCCGAATGCATTTTAGGCCCTGTCATGCTTATAAACGGAAAGTTTGACATATCTTGCAAGCTTGACATATCGCGTAACCTAAGTACTTTTCTGAGTCAATTGCATTAAAAAGCAAGCTGAAGTTTTGTCACACAGTCCCATGGTCACGAGGGGGGCTTTGGTGGGCTTAGCCCCTCTGAAACAAAGTTTCAAGCTCCTCCGAATTAAATAAGAAGCACTATAAAACAGTAATATTTTTTCAAATTTCAGAGAGTGTCACGCCCCACTGCACTAATGTAAAGCCTCACTACAGAGGACTTTCTGGTGAGGACTTTCTGTTGCCACAACAAGCTTTTCATTAGCCATCCCTTTGGTAACAGTGGTTAGATTTTAACACCATCCGTGAGTTCACATTCATAATTTCATTCATTAATCCGCCCCTTGCTGCACTTTAACCAAACCTAACTACATAGCAATGCTAATCCATAAACCAACACACTAAACAGCATTCAAAACAATACACTGGCTTAAAATATGTCATTTATATCGACATTGACATGACTGACTAAAAATTCAGTCCAACAAGTCAATGTCACCACACAACAATTTTGCATATCATGTTTAAGAAAGAAAAATGCTATCTGGCCTGGTATCATCCAATAACCAGTCAATGCAGGCTCACATAGAATAGGTGTGAAGACTAGACTACAAGGCCTGGTGTAGACTACAGAAGACATTAAAAGAGCTAGAGTGCTCTAACTAGTCTAGACTACAGATCGCAGTAGGTCTACACTAGCTAGCCTTAGTCCAGGCACACACCAAACAGTGTCTTTAAAATGTATGCTGAAATAGCCCTACCTTGCCACACCAGGAACAGATTCATGCTGACAAACTTGGAGTTTCCAAGAAGCAGATTAAGAGGGGGAATGGGATTACACTAGGGTGCAGAGATTACACCATAGAAAAACTGGAAGTCATGGCACAGAAGGCTGAAAAGATGCTTCTGAAGATAATAAATTAATGATTGTGCAATGCGCAACTTTTCCAAAAGTCTGAATCCTAAAAATATCGATAAAATCGTTTCGGATATCCGGATCCGTATCCGGTTCCCGGCTGAAAGCAGTTTTTGGATATCCGTATCCGGTTGCAAACTCACTATCCTGCCGGATATCCAACCGGCAAACCGGATAGTGATCATCTCTGATGCAGAGTGTCGTATGATTTGAATGCCTGGAAACGTGCATGGTGGCGAAAGTAATCCGAAATGCACAATGGCAGCTAAGCTGAACACCTTAAAAGGTGTGTGATGGCTGTGCCGGCTGATGTAGGCAAACCCACAAGGAAGGTAGCCGGTGTCAGAGTAAAGGAATAAAGTTTGGTGATTGCTTTTTGATGTGTCTAGATTAAATTCAAACTTTTTGGTTAGATGCCAGATACCCACAACAAGCTACAGCAGCTAGAATGATTTAAATTAGGTCTTTTGTTATTTCGTTTAATTTCAAGCAATGGTAAATTGACAAAGCATAGCTCAAATGGAAGTTAATTGTTTTAGAATAGTCTTTATTCAAAAAAGGTGTTGTCTAAGCATTTGCCTAGGAGGTAGGCTACTTTTGTTTGCTTTAATCGGTCAACACCTTGCTTTTGTGTTTTTTTGCACTTTGCTCAACTGGCTGTGTCAAGCAAAAATATTATTCTACATATCACAAAGAAATCTGATAAATAGGGCTGAGGGTTTGGTGTTTAGTTTAATTGTGTCGGGTTAGGGTTTGCCTTAGAAAAAGAGAAATAATTGAGATCTAAAAATAAGTCCAATTTTTTTTCTTTGGTTATAGTTATTCCCGGAGGCTACTGTAGCTTGTTGTGGGTATCGGGCATCTAACCAAAAAGTTTTAAAACCAAAAAATCTGTCTTCAATGCAGTTGCAAAAAGTGTCTGTAACCCTGTGATTCCGCCGGCTTCAGTGCCTTGTACTACGTTCTGTATTGTCTGTTTTTATCAACCTGCGTTCTGCAGAGTACGTGTGTTCATACTATGGACTTCGTGTCTGCTCTTAAACAAATAAGTTATTACTTTAAGGCTTTTTTGCACTTGTTCTTGTGTTAGGTTTAGGTTTCTTTCTAGGCAACTTATAATTACAAAATTTATATCGCATGATTATAATTTTAATGCCCTATACAACTGTATTTTTTATTTTGGTCTGCTTCCAAGTATGTTCGAGAAATTCCTGCTAGAGAAATAACGTCTGGGCCTGAAACAACGACTGAGGTAACCGGTGGGCGACTTAGCGTTTTGCTTGTGCGGATGATGTCACAGCGGCAAGGAAAAAAGCCGAACAATCGTTTTTTGCCCGATCGGAAAGCACTGGACTGAAACAGAGGTGGCCGGAGTTACTTTTTCCGACTCCGCGCCTGTTCCAAAATTTTTGAATCCGGTGTCAAGCGAAATTTCTGACCATGCACCATGTACGCATGCACAGAGTAATATTCTACATACCAAATACGCTGAGAAAACTGATTATTATGGCTTAAGAATTCATGTTTAGGTAAGTATGTCGGGTTAAGGTTTGGTTTAGGGTGAGAAAAAAGAAAATGATTGAGGTCAAGGACTATAGTCAGAAAATTTTCAATGTTAAAAGTTATTCCCGTGCTATTGTGGGTACCTGACATCAGGGCCGCAACCAGGAACGGGCAAACAGGCCAATTGACCTCCCCGAAATTTTTGCAAACATGATGGCGTTCACGTACTTCACATGAAAAGATTTTTCACGAAACTGTGCTACCTCTACCTAAACTTCTTCTCAAGACAACTGTTTCGCATACGTATGCGAAACAGCATATTGGATAAAAGTATTAACCAATCAATGTACCATGCATCCAAAAACTCCCAACACAGAACCGGCGACAAGTTTTGAGGCGCTAGCAGAGATGATCACGGAGCCGGAGTGCCGGAGTGGACTCCGGCCCGAGTTTGCATATTGGGCTGGAGCCGGAGCTGGAGTGAATATTTAAGGTTCGAACCGGAGCAGGAGCCGGAGTCAACATTAAGGTCTGTGCAGGAGCCAATCAAAAGATTTAAGGGACCTAATTTCTGTAATGATGCTTGTTGTCAAACAGAAGCGAATTAATTGAGACGTGTTTTCTGAACAGTGTCGTCATAGATTATAAACGTTTGACACTGGGTGGGAGTTCCGACCATTTCACCACTAATGATCAGAGATGAGCACGGATCAGGCTGGATCGGACTGGATCAGTAATGACGCCAATTTAGGCAGGACCAGGACTGGATCGGACTGATAAAATTTATGTTGTTTTAATGTGATTATTCTGAACATATCCAAACTTTTATTTGTGATCCCATTTCACAGATTTGCTAAATGGTCGTGTACATACAAAGCTTCAAACAGGCTGGTAGTGTATATTTTGCCATAGAAAGATGGTAGTGTGTATTTTGCCATCAATAGCAAATGCTCTGCTGGGAATATTTTGGAATTCGAACTGTATCCACCGTTGTCCACACATAACGTTGAGTTCTAGTAGCAATGTAAACATAGTTGAGTGAGTGGTTAGTGTCTATGCCTGCTGTGCGAGTGTTGGTTGGTTCTTTTCTCACCATTTCGTTTGGCTTAGCTAGTAGAGATTACACCTTTGATATGAGTGCTTTCTACTTTAAGTACTTTTTAAAAAGGTTTAGGTTTAGGGTTTACGTTTAGGGTGTGTGTTTAAGTTTCGGTTCAGAGTTTACATTTGGGGTTTAGGGATTAGGTTTTGAGTTTAAATTTTATGTTCAGATTTTAGGTTTAGGTTTTGAGTTTAGGTTCACCTTGGGTTTAGGTTTGGCTTTAAGTTTTGGGTTTGGTTTTGGGTTTCGCTTTTGGGTTTAGTTTTGGGTTTAGGTTTCGGGTTCAGGTTTAGGTTTTGGGTATAGGTTTTGCTTTTATGTTTAGGAATTTGGGTCATACCGTATTTACTCGATTGTAAGCCGCGGCTTATAAAGTTTTTTTTTCATCATGTTTGCGGCTTAAATTCAAGGGCGGCTTACATTCAAGGGCGGCTT
>Ga0210059_1012198_pt1 | contig 13036 bp, 7 predicted proteins | sample Ectturendosymbi2_FD_188042 | JGI IMG/M metagenome (GOLD analysis project Ga0210059, IMG submission 188042) | Ecteinascidia turbinata endosymbiont from Florida, USA - Sample 2 (SPAdes) (version 2) | ecosystem: Host-associated > Tunicates > Ascidians > Unclassified | place: Key West, Florida...
GTATGAAAACACAACGCTCGAAACAAAAGGGCATTCATCAGTTGACTGAGACGATTGACCTTGGTCGACGTGGCATTTTGAAACGAACCGGGTAACACCAGGCGTATGTCTCAAGTGTGTGTACCAGTGCTAGCTCTGAGCAGAGCTCATTGCAAAGAAGCCGCAAACCAAGAACTTGTTTTCAAATTTGTCCGGGTACAAAGCAGTTCGTGATATTCATGCCTACAAAAATTGCTTATGAATATAAGCAAATGCGAAGCCTTCAGCAACCACCGTATGGGTTTTGGCAAACAACAGTGTTAAGATTCAGCGGAGATGAGATGGCTATCTTGTCCGCCTAATGTTGCTCCGCCATGTCGACCGTGTGCGCAACAATCGACGCACATGTACATCGGTCGAAAACGCGCTTTCCTTAAGTGACCCGTCTCAGCCAAGTTCGAGCCCTGCGTGTTCATCGAAAATACCAGCGCATCCACCTGCACGTCTGGTAATCCTGCACGATAAATAGGAGAGGGCTCGCCGTTTCGTAACGATATCGCGTACGATAACAACTGCAGTCTTAAGTGGACGGCGTATACTTATTGTGCACACCACCTGCCGATTTTGTTTTGGAAGACATGGCCATATCTTCCCCTTAATTCGGTGTTTGTTTACACAGCACCGGTATTACGTGCGGCTGAACTTTGCTCATGCGCTGTGTGCGCCTCAGCTATTGCGGCGCAGTGGTGTCTCCGTTGCACCGGGACAAATTAGTCAAATGCAAATTCGACATTTTTTGCGTATACCCATTTATAATTATGAAATTATTTGAAAGCCCAACTGTTTGCGCCACCAAGTCCGTTGGTAAAATCGGTTACGGAAACAGCAGCAGGATTTGATAAAAATGTAAAACGTGACTTGCAGCTGCGAACCCAAGAATTACAGCTTAAACGGCAAAACGGGGGAATAGCTAATACGCTTAAGAGCACCCGCTGTTACACTTGGATAAAATTTTAGCGAAGTTGCTTTCACCGACCTGCTTTGATGATACTGTTAGCGATGTACGCATTGCTGAAGTCTTTCAAGACTGGAGTGTGCGAAATCACCATGCAACGTCTGTTGACCTTGCTGGACGTGTTGCACATGCAACTTCATTGAACCTTTTGGCTTACATACGTGAGAATGCTCAACTAAAATCCATGCAATACAGCGTGCACTGCCCGCATTCTGTTTGCTTTAACCGTTTAGAGGACGTAATTTAATCCCGTTTTAAACTGGGGATGTTTAGCGTCCGTTTATACTAGGGTGACCCTACTAATTTCGGAGCGAATTTCCTGCTGATCCAACGAATTGATGTCAATCACTCTCTATCTTTCTATGCCTCTTGTTTTGCAAGCCTCCGCTAGCATGGTTCCCTGTCAAACGTTTCAACTCAAAACATGCAACTTGCGATGCAGGCTTAAAGGGGTAATATGAAAAACTTTTGGTAACTTCATCTCGACCGTATTTTTTTGTAAATAGAGTGTGGAATGAATAAATATAAAACCTTGGAGTTTAGAAACTTTGCAACCAATGGGCGAACAACGTTACTGTGCATTTTTGGGCATTATGTTCGTCTTCCTAAACATTTGTTGCCCTTGGCAGTTAATGGACGTACCCAGGTAATGGGCTTAAGAGTAAGAACAAACCTTTTTGTCTGAGAGTGGATTCAAGACTTAAACGTCCTCCTTACAATTTTAAGCCAAACTGTTGTTACCAGCTCGAAGACCGAATCAAGTCAGTTACGGACGCCTTCGAAGAGCAAGCGCGACAGAGCCATGATGTCGCAGAACTGAGAGCCCGGCTTGAAGAAAACGAATCTGTGATGCAGCAGAAGCACGGCGAAATATCCCATCTCAAGCATCAGCTCAAAGAACGTCAGATCGAGGTGACGCAACGTACCGGTGACGTCATCGCGCTGCGAAACCGCAATCGCGAACTTCAAGCGCGCCTGCGCGAACGAGACGTGGACACTGCGGAACTCAGCGCGAAGCTCGAAGAAAAAGACCAAAAAATGGCGGATTTGGGAAAGCGCTTGCGAGAAGCGGAATACTCGCTCGGCAATTTGTCCATTTCCGGTGAGCGGCAGAAGGACCTGGACAGTGATCCGCGCGAAGACCTCGGCTATTCGGCTTCGGTGGAGCGCGGAAGGGACGGGAGTTCCGCTGGCGCCTGTTTGGCCGGTCTCAGTCGCGACGAGTTGCTGCGCAGGCTCGAAGAACTCGAGCTGCGCTTCGAGGAACAAGGCCGAGAATTCGAAAAAGAGCGACGCCGGTGGGCGGAAGAAAAAAACAAAGTGATAAGGTTTGTGGTTTGTTTTTTTCTCGTGCCGCAACATCGCGAAGTTAATATGACCCACAGCGTGCGTCAGCTGATACGGCAATGCAGCGAACAGAGCCAAACGAAACGCTTAAAGAAGTCCAGTTGTTTACACCGAAGACGTTGAAAGCGGCGCCGCTGTTTACCGCCCTAGTTAGATTGCTGTCGCTGATCTAATTTCTTTAAGGCGACTGGTGAACTGGGTTTTTGCTGCGGATCTCCGCTGTTGCATGATCGGATCTTGAAGAGGTTGTGTTTTAAGGGCTACTTACAAAACTCTGCGCAAAATTATTCCCGAGCGTTTATCAGGATGATCATTTGCGTATGCGTTTTCTTGTAGACCTGTGTGTGCCCAGGTTTTATGTATTTGCTTGCCCAAAATACTGTCAAATTAACTTTTTTCTGGTTATCTGGTTAGATTCAAGACTTAGTTGAGCAACTGTCTGTGTTGGCTGTTCAGTACTCAAAACACCACATAAGGCAGTTGGTTAGATCTTTTTACTTTTTATATTTTACTTTTGAACACACCTATGCAGAAAAAGCAGTGAAGATTCTTTGTTGTCCATGTAGCCAACTATACATATATGCATACAATGACGCGTTCACAATTATGTGTGCCCGAATAACAACCTGGTTACCTCTGGACTACCTCTGATTATAACCACTGTGTCCTCTGAGGTGCGCAATTGCGAGGTACCACCAGACAATTTGCGAAAGGCTGTCTCATTCTCGAGCACTATCAACATTCTAAATTTCATACGGTATATATATAGATTTCGCAAAGCCCTTTTAACGCTAGGAACGCTTCACTGTTTGTGTGTCTACATGGTTGCGCGGTTGCATGCGCTTCGTGCGCAACATAATTGTTTGCCCAGTGTAGAATTTTCTTAGAGGGAACACTGCTGATAACCCAATTTCGTCAGGCTGTTATGATACAAGTAGACAATAGACTAAAGTGTTGATATATACTTGGTTGATCGAACATGTTGCGTTGCGCTTCCAGAGGTTTCGAAGATGTTTTTGGTGTTTCACAAATCGACGAATTAACTTTCAGAGAATAAACTTGAGTGCACTGCGATAGTTAATGAAATCAATGCTGTCCGTTGCACATTTCCTGGACTTATGTGTTACCGTAGCAACGGACGGCTGGGAGATGTTTTGGAGCTCATTTGTTAGCCGCTCATCTTGAAACAGATTTAATATATTTCGGCTGCGCGGAAAGACTTGAACGCAGTAGAGTAAGTTTGTTTCTTTCTTTCATTTTACCAGGTATCAAAAGCAGCTGCAAATGAATTACGTCCAAATTTGCAAACGTTCCCAAGCGCTGGGAGAGGAAGTGGAGGCTTTGACTGCACAGCTGCACGGCACCACTGTGAGTCCGGTGGAGCCTTCGTCGGTCGATCGGTCCCCACCATCATCAACTGGAAACTTAAGCTATCCGATGGAAATATGAAACTGTGCTGGTGCACTTTTTTCGAAGCGTTGTTCTGTTTGAACCTATTGCCTGCTAAGAGCAAAAAAGATGATTTATCAGACGTACGTGTTATGGCTTATATACTTTTACGTCAAGAATTTACACAGAGAGAGAACCAAAAACTTCGCCACCTCTGTGTTTGCAGAATCGTCTTTAAATCATTGTTACTGTTCTTTTATTGTTCTTGACACCATCGAGGCAACGTGTTTGGGAGTCGTTGACACGTAGCTGACTGCGTTAATGAGCCAGGTCTTCTTTTGTCAAGATCGCAGCTTTCATTCACGGTTAAAGTTGTTACGTCGAGTTGGCACTTCTCGAAACTGATGGTATAGACAAGTGTTTAATATTTGTGGTTTCATCGACATCTAAACACTCCATTGAAAAGTGTAAAACTTGTGGTAATGTCCTGGTCGGTTTCTGTGAACTACATGGATTTAACTGAAATGTCCGATTTCTTTTTTTCTAGGCCGAAAACAACGTTAATTAATGCTTAAACTTAACTGACGCCATACCAATGAAATGTTTGGTGCGTATTGGTCAGAAGCCTGCAGCAGGCGTTGTTTGTGATGAAGCATGAAATGACATTGCAGCATTCAGTGCCAAGAACTCTGCGCCGTGCTCTCAAATCCGCTCTTCCTCCTCTGTCTTCCTCATTTTTTAATTTCCAGCCTCATTTCATTTGACGCAGCGTTGCCTACCTCTCGCTACGCAGTCGACAACTCATTTGCAACGCACAAGGTTCTATTTGTTTTAGCGCTTGAGTTGCATCGACATTGTCAAGATCAAGGTCATGATCACAGCGTTGGAAGTTCAAACTTTCATTGCCGCTTTTTGCTGTTGCGTTGTTTCATCTTTGCTCGCTTTCCGTCCATCCTGGTTTGTTGTGAAAGAGGTGACGTACAAGCGTTGATGCGAAAGTTAGTATTTCTTGTCCAGAGCAGGCACGTCAAGCTACAGTTACTGGCTCATGTTTCTGAAGCTTGCAATTGTTCATGTTCTGTCAATTTCAAGGTATTCAGGGCAAGACAAGGTTTAACATGGGGGTCAGTTTAGCTCATCTTTTTTTAAGTATTTTTATAGCAGTGCACCCTGTGCGGTACGTTTCATGCTCCGCAGACTCCTTTGTTGATGATCTCATATGAAAGTTCAGTCGGTCACGCACGGGTTTAATTCTCCAACAAACCATAGCTTCGAGGTCTTTAGTGGCCGAAGAACACCAGGTGAAGAACATTGGGTTCAGCAGAAGCACATTGTTTGTTTAACATAAAAATGCCATTTGGTTTTCTTCCAACTTAGTTCATTAAACTTGACGCGCGTGAAATGAGACCGTTATTTGCCTTTCCCCTGGGATATAAAAGTTCTTGTTTGTCATACCGTTAACCATAAAACTAGAGTGCGTCAGTAAAGTCTTGCCACACCAGAATTTGAGAAAGGGAAGAACAGTCTGTGGGCCATATGATCTGGTTGCCATCCTCGTCTTTTAAGTCGTGGTTATCTTTTTGTGGTTCGTTGCCAGTCTTGCACTTCAAAACCAACTAACTTAAACAGTTAACCCATAGCTTGCGCAACTCTTTACATCTACCTTACCTGGCGCACCACGAGAAGCAACAGAGTATGTTTGAACCCCACAGAGTTCCCTTTTTGTAATAATATCTATTAGGACAGCGGAAACCAAGCCTTTTACCTCAAGACCTTCCAAATAGGCGTGAATTGTGGACAACGCAGGGTCTGGGGATGTACGTAGTAGTTTCAGCAATCTTGCATAGGAGTAAACGTTTAATTGGCTTGTTTATTCAGGAACCTGCGTTGTTCCATTCATCACTGACTGAAAGCAACGCGGTCGATGACCCTGCTTTCATTTGTGACGCCTCAGTTTTCACGTCCGTTTATCTGTAGATGACGTTGCGCCAATTACGAAGCTCCAATATCTCCTTGGCCTACTTGTAAGCGAATGCGAAAGACCTCAAACGATTGCAGCTGGTTCTTTTGATTTGCTTGTCCTCGTGCCAGGTTTCGTGTTCCACGCGATTTTGGTGTTGAGTGAGTGGCTGCGATGCATTACGCCAATGTCAAGGTCAAAACAACAAGGTGTTCGTTTTTCTTTTGACCCACATTATGTCTGTTCGCTCCACCTTGTGTATAAGCCGAGCGCAATGGCCCGTCTCTTGTGATGCTGCTTTACGATGTGCATGTCATTCTTCAGCAAAAATAAACTCGTTTCTTGACCTGTTCTGGCCCGTGATGTTTACAGTTTCAAGAACAAAGTACAGTTTCAGGCATGCCTGTTGTCCTCGTCAAGTTTACGTTCAGGAGCTTGACGCATAATCAACTAAAGTACAATAGATCGTTTGTCAAAATTCAGCATGTTGCTCTGACCTTTACATCGCACTGCAATGCGTTTTTCTGAAACTAACTTCTACCCGCGTTCTTCGGAGTCGTGATCTCGTCACTTTTAGCGCCGGCCCACTTCTAATTTTTCCGTCAGCCCTTCAGAACCCATGGTGACAGCAAATTATGTTGAAAGCTATCTGTTTTCTGCGCATTGGTTTCAACAAGTTTTGATACTTTGGATCAGGGCCCTTGAGAGGAAAAAAATGTGCTGGTACGAGACCTGTTTCGGGCCCCCTTATACATTACTACTGATTGAGAGCTTCATAAGCTTTTCAGTACTACGACTAAAAAATGATGCTTTCTTCATTATGTTACATTATAACAATTCACCACTGTAATTAGTTAATTTCAAAATGTCAAAAAATGCAGATAACACGGTTGCTCTTCGAATTTCACAAATATACATCAAATTTAACATTAGTAATAGGCTACACCAATTCTTACTTGCAAGCAATTTTTATAATTCTATAACCCTAATACAGTAATAGAAGAATTTGTTTAAAAAACTTAATCACAATTCTCACTTACTGCATGTCCAACAGGGCAAATAGAGATTTTTTTCTCAAATAAACGCCATGTATGATGATGTTAGCTTCACCATGGAATTAAAAACTATGGCTGCGTGCCATTCCGCGATGTTTGTTGAACTTTGCGAATCTGGTATTGGTATCAGGGTTGCCAGACTGGCCTTGTTTAAGCCAAATTTCAGAAAATTGGCCTCGTTTCAAGCTGGTTGGCGTATAAATTTTAGTTAGCCTTTTTTCCTTTTTTTGGCCGCATCACTAGTTTGCTGGCCTTAAAAATGTGTTTGGCCTTTTGGTTCTTTTTTGACCTTTTTTTACGCTCAAATACGTTATTATGAAGGAAAATGTTGCTATTCCATTTTTTCGGCCACACATTTGCAACGTTTTTGTGATAAATGCTATATTAGACGCCCACATTCTGATATTAGTAATATTTGAGGGTTGCTAGATTTGAAATTAAGTTTTTGCGTAATCACTGGAAATGTGTGCACTCACTGCACTGCACAGTCTCAGCGCTTGCAGACAGGTCTGCGTGGTCGCGATAGAAATGCGTTAATTACGTCGAAGTGGAAGGGCTCTTGTGATTCTGATCGTAAGTACTCCAGTGAATGAGAGAGACTTTCGAGCAGCAAGTTGCTGATGGATCAGTATGCAAACTGTGGAACTATTTTACCCAAAGTGTGCAATCTCACAAACCAGAAATAGTCAGGGAAATGTCAGTGCTTCAGTACAACGCCAAGCAAGATTTAATCTTAATTTCGAAGAATATTTTTTTTCATATTCTTGTAAATTAGATATTTTTTGTGACAAAGGATTGGCAATACCGCAAATACAGTTTGGCTTTTTTCTGGCCTTTGAATAGTCGGTTTGGCCTTCTTCTAGCCCCTCTAGGATTGTTTGGCTTTTTATTGAAATTTTCATCTGGCAACCCTGATTGGTATTCATAATTCGAACATATCGAAAGCTCACGCATACAGGCCTGTATAGCAATTGGTCCAGTTTCTTTCCGTGTTCATGGAGTAAAATCTACCAGCAACGAGTTTGAAATACCTAGCAATATTTTGATCCACGTTTTAATGTTTCTCTATCTATGCAATCGTGACATAACTGTTTTAAACTGTTCCAAAGAGAAAAAAACTGATATTGTGCAGTTGTGCAATGAGCTAACTCAAGCTTACAGTAGAATGCGAAATTTTCAGCAACGTACGTAAGAAGTTGTAAGCTGGTATGTTTTTTCAAATGTATTTTTTAAGCACGAAGGTTCTTCGAAACCGCACCAAAGATTTTTTCTTGTGCTTCACGTCGGTTCAAACGTTATGCAATGGCGCCACATTGTATTTCTGGGACACCTTAGTTTTAACCAACTACACTTAAAAGACAAGAGCTAAGTCCTACTTAAGTGCCGTTAATATATACTTTTGGTGTTTGCACCACACCCAATCACGATATTTCAGTTGACAGTTCTATTTGTCTGTGAAAATCACAAGACGCTGCTCTTTGCAAGTGTACTGTGAAATCTCTAATCGAAATATGGTATCTTGCTTTCGACCAGCGGTTCACAAATCATTTTGCAGTAAATGTGTGCACAAGAAAACTTCGCACTTGTACACGACAATTGTGCCGCCGGCAGTAGGGCAGAGGTCCGCAAACACCTGACCGCGGCCCGGTGCTGGTCCGTGAAGAAATTGTTACCGGACCGTGCCGAAGCCGAACCAAGGCAAAATTGGACCGAAAGCGACTGGAACGGCTGGCACAAGGAACACAAATACGGGTGCCATTGACTACCATAATCCCTACAAGTCGGAGCATCTTATCGCGGCAAAGCAAGGCCAGATCTCTCACTGAATGAGTGCCATGATGACGTACGAGTTGTAATAAATCTGCTTGTGCCAAACATTCATTATTTTATCGAGGGGCAGTCCGCAAAATAATGCCAGGATGAAACCGGTGCGCAGTACGAAAACGTTTGCCGGCCCCTGGTCAGGGCCGGATTAAGGGGGGCAATTGTCCCATCCCCCCCGCTCCAAGGGGCCCCCGTGATGACAATTATTTGTTTTAAATAAAATACTCGTTTGAAAATTGCCGCGATACAAATCTGCCGATGTTGCATTAAGTAGCATTTATTGATATCTCTGCAAGTTTGACTTTCTGCCAGTTTTAGTAATCACTACTGAATATAAATATTTTAGGTTTTGTTCAATCCAAATATATGTTACTTTTGCTTGTAAATTTTTCCTAATAATCGTCCATTTGGAATGGGTATGATTATCTACTCGTGCACCACGCATAATGCACACACGCCACGTAAACGACAATGTTTGCGTGCTAAAGATAGTCCTGTTGTGTTTGCTGTTTAGCGGGGTTGCCAACCCGTCTTCGCCAAAAAAAGCCGGAACTTGTCCCCAAAAAGTCAAATAGCGTTCTTACGACATTTTCACACAGTGGCGTAACTAGAGGTTTGAGCCAAGGGGCGAAGATAGCTGAAGGGGGCCCATTGCTGACCGTAGGGGAGCCACTAGCCAACACTCAGAAAAAAGTTAAGAAATGATAGTGAATCCGGATATCTTGGAGGTCTACTCCAGCTAAAAGAAAACAAAATCCCCCCGAAAAACACAATAAAACAACCACCTACTGCAAACCAAAAGAATACTAATATCAAAATGTCAACTAATGGGGGCCCAGTTTTTACATTTAGCTTGTCAGGGAGGGGACGGTTATCCCTATTGCCCCCCCGTCAGTTGCGCCACTGTATACACACAAAACATTGCATACAGGGGCGCAGGCTCGTAACCAGTTTGGGACACCAGGAGGGGCGAAGAGTTTTCCGAGAGGGACCCAAATTTTTTGAACTATGTCCAATAGTTTTAAATTATGTCCAACACATTTTTCCAGGGCGGGCGAATAATTTTCTTTTCCCCTGCGCCCCCCTGGTTACGGGCCTGCAGGGGTGTAACGAGGTTAGATGGCTCCCGGGGCAAGAAGCAAGTTTGGAGCCCCCATGTTCGAACCTAAGGTCTTTCGAAAGAAAATGTGCTGTATTGAAGAAAGTACTTGTGACATTGTTGGGGCTTTTCGGCGCCCCCGACAGTGATTCGACACGCGGGAAAGTATTCCCCCTTGCCTACCCCTCGTTCTGCCTCTTTCATGCATAACCAAACGCAAAATAGATAAAAAAACTCGTCAGAAATATCGATATAATATAATTCCAATCTTTAAAACCATTTTCTTTCCCCGTGATTACACTGTCGCACATTTGTGTTTTATAAAATACATCGAAAATTTTCAAGGCAACAGTAAAATCTTTGCAATATTCTTTGTACCCTGCATGGTCATAGACTCTCGTCAGAAGTGATTTGTAATAAATCTGCAGCTCAGCCAATGTTTTGCCAGAATCAAGCTTTTCCTACTGAAAAAAGCCAGATTTTGTCTAGCTTTTTTTGATTTAAAAAAAAGCCAGAATTTCAACATCTCGCTTCAATAAGCCAAATTGGCAACACGGCTGTTTTGTATCAATGATCCCGTAACTTCTTGTGCCATCTGGAGGTAGCCGCAGCCGAACTGCGACCCTTTGTTTCGTCATAAAAGGTAACGTATGGTGGAAACGCACTTTTCTTGCGATGGTTACTATAGTTGTGTTACATCACAAACATATGAAGCCAGTCAAACCATTTGCACGACATGTTATTGCGTGGTCCTGAAAACGTTTTGATCAGTCCACCTGTAGTACAAACGAGATTGCAGTGTTTAGCTAGCGTGATGCCGAAATCTGTGATGCCATCAGCTCAGCAGCTAAGTAAGTGCAAAGTTTCTAAGGAAAAGAAGCGCAAGGACCTGGCAGCGTCAGCTAAACCGCCGCGACTGAATCGCTTTTTGCAGAACTTTCAAGCAGCAACGTTAAAGCAGTATCGTCAACCAGAACACCTGAAAATGTAAGTGAAAATCACGACATAAGCTTCGAAGCAGCTTTCACACCCACCGTAGCTGGCCATATTGACATTTTATTTTTCCGGTGTTTTTGTTTGTAATCGCTGGCTTCTGGTTATTGTTCGGGCGAATGTTGTTTCTTGCCAAGTCACTCTCTGGTCTGTGAAATATTTTTTCTTATTATAAAACTCTAGTGTTTACAGTATATCGTAAACTCTCGCAGCTAAGTGTATGTGCAGTTGAGAAAGCACATTCTCGACTACCGGAAAAAGTAAACGAGAACATTGCGAATCAGCGAAAACTTAATTTTACAAACGATGACGTCATGAATTACGTCATATGGGCCATGCAGTGAAAGTTGCCCCTGGCCTCCCTACCCTTTAATCCCGCTCTGCCCCTGGTGTTGGGAAATTGCCATTAAAGGTTACTCTGAGTCTATTGCTGCTTAGACTTGTGTACAAGTCAGAGTCCCTTCGATCCTAATGGTTCGAGTCCGAATGTGAACCGCGGGATTAGGGTGCAAGTCCGAGTCTATGATTTTGATACGAGTCCAAAACTAAGTACAGAAAATAAATCGCAATTGAATACTCTAATAAAACACTCACCTTCTAGAAATTAAAGTTAATGCAATTTTGCTTCACCAGTCACCTTCGTAGGCCTTCCCATTTTTTTACAAAAAATAAAGAGCACATGTCGAGTGGTGTTGCAGCCTCAATTTTGTTCTTAATGGGCTACTAATCTCCAACGTTTTCTGTCTCAATCACGAATCTTTTGAAGTAAGCGAACCATTCCTCTCTCACACCTTGTAACTTGGTTGCAGTTAGAGCCGTATCATCCGCCCTCCACACACCCCAATTGAGTCACAGCTCATAGGGGGCCCGAAAATTCAGTCCCGTCGCCACGGGGACTTACGTGGGCTCGGCCCCACAAACATAGCTTCAACGCCCCAAATTGAAATATGAAACACTAGAAACCAATGAAGTTTTCATCAATCCGTATTCTTTTCTGTCCTGTATTTTATAGACAGAACATTACCTTCCGCTATTACCTAGAATAACACCGCCAGATCATTTTTGATATGTTTGTGACGTGAGGTAATAAAGGTGTATTTGAGGCTTGAGCGCAAAGCGTCAGCATTCATTGCTTAGAGTGTTAAACCAAGGTTGCCAGGTTGGCCATTCCATGACCAATTTCGAAAAACTTGGCCATTTTTTAAGTGCTCTGGCTACAAAAAACACAATTGGCCATTGTGTAAAATTTGGCCATTTTTTGACCATTTTGTCACTTTGTCCCCGTAAAATGAAATTTTAATTGAATATTTTGTCTTTTTTGTACGGACTTCATGTTACTTTTGCACAGTAAAACACCAGAACCGTCGTCAGGAAGTCTTCAATAGAGAGGCTTTGCGTTTATGCACGAGGGCTTGACATTCTGAAAATGATAAAACTGCATTGATTTAAAGTGTTTTCTATTTCAACTGCGGGGGTTTGGAGATTTGTGTGGGGGGGCGCTAAGCCCACCAAAGCACCCCTACCGTGGCGACGGGACTGAGTAACACCATGATACTTCTACCATGTGTTGCTTTGAAGTGTATAGTAATGATTTAGCCACTGAAGTCAGTAGATTTTGTTAAGTATTTCAGTCAGTGATAGTCCTATGGTTACCACTGGTAGCTGGTACACTTGTATCTGAAGACTGTTGCACTCAGTTGTGTGACTGATAATGTTACAGAAGCATCTTGCATTGTTGGATAATTTTACTGTTAGAAGTTTCTCATCACATTTACAGTAACACCATAATGCAGCCCTTCAACCTTGTATGCTTTGAAGTGAGTAGTACTTATTTAGCCCTTGCAGTCAGTAAGTTTTGTACAAGTGCTTCAATCAGACCTGTCATATGACTCAGTGTTTGTTCTCAAGTGTTCCTACCTTTTTGTTCATATATGTGGATTTAATGATAGTTTTCAGCATGTAAATGTGATTATCAAGTTAATGCAGTACATGGATTTCGACTCTTGTTTGTATATTTGAAGCACAAATCAAAAGAAATCTAACAATCAGTGTTATTGCATTGAAAAGTTGATTTCAAACTGTTCAACACAGATGGGTCAGATTTGAAGCATTTATCTACTTCTTCTTTCGTTTGAGCAAGTTCTTCTTTTATCCACTGCTTGGCCGGGCTAGATTTCGGGGCAGGTGTTGAGCAGCCATTCGGTTGTTTCATCGCCCAGAACCGTCAGGCCGTGCAGTCCGTGGGGAGGTCGATGGATTGGACACTGGAGGACGATATGGTCGACGGTTTGTTCTTCTGCGCCACACTCACAGGCCGCAGAGGAGGCCATACCCCATTTGTACAAGCAGGAGCGGAAACGTCCGACACCGGTGCG
>Ga0210059_1012199_pt1 | contig 13035 bp, 9 predicted proteins | sample Ectturendosymbi2_FD_188042 | JGI IMG/M metagenome (GOLD analysis project Ga0210059, IMG submission 188042) | Ecteinascidia turbinata endosymbiont from Florida, USA - Sample 2 (SPAdes) (version 2) | ecosystem: Host-associated > Tunicates > Ascidians > Unclassified | place: Key West, Florida...
AACTGAATCTGTACACTCTGGTATGATTTTGTTGCAAAATAGGTCTCCAGGGAGAATATCTTCTGCTGATTTGTCCAAGACATTTTTGGGGCAACTATAGCTGCAAACGATCATCCATAGATTCACAAATCACGTCCTGCAACACAGCACAAGTAGACTATGTTGACAGGACTATTGGACAGCTTACTAAAGTTAGAATTCCATGCATGCTTTAAAAAAATTGAGCAATGGTTTATTAAAAGTCGCCACAGCAATGGTAGCTTTGCACTCAGTTCTTGCTCAGAAGTCAGAAATAATTCTTAAAGATTAAGACATATTCCCACAAGCCGACATAAACGTATTGCAACAAGCCACGTACTTTTACACTGTGTGAAAAGCAGTGGTGTAACTCGGGTCAGCAAACACCAGCCTGCGGCCCGGTGCGGGTCCGTTATTAAATTGTTAGCGTGCTGTGCGGAACCAAGGCCAAATTCAGCCAGACGTGACTGGAACGACTGACATGAGAACACATTGCGGGTACTATTGACTGCCATAATCCCTACAGGTCGGAGCATCTTACTGCAGAAAAGCAAGCTCAGATATCCCTATGAATCAGTACCATATTGAGTTGCAAGTTGTAACGGATTCGCATGTGCCAAACCTTCATTATTTTATTGAGGGCCGCTCTCACAGGCGAATTTTCATTTTTGGGGCCCTAGGCTGTTTTAAATTGAGGGCCCTTCTGGAAGGTAGAGATGGCCGTAGTCACATTTTCAGACTCCGAATGCGCTACGGTTTTAGGGGGGGCGATCGCCCCCCCTAAAACCTACGAAAGTAACGATGTTCACCATGATTTTTTACAATTCGGAAAACAGCATTCAAAATATAAGCAGAACCGTCGCCAGAAAGTCGTCAATAGGGGGGCTTTACGTTTGTGCGGGGTGGCTTTACGTTCGTTCGTGCAAGGGTGGGCTTGACATTCAAATTTGACAAAAATTCCACTAACTTATAGTGTTTCATATTTCAATTTGGGGGGGCTATGAGCTTTGTTTGGGGGGGCTAAGCCCACTAACCCCCCATGACGACGGAATTGAATATAAGGCCGTTTTGTCGTCCATAGTTTTGTAACAGCAATATTGTGAATGATACCTCATCCCTCATACAGTAGCGAAGCCGTTATGAGACTTGACTAACAAATATTACTGAAATCTTCCCCCTAAGCTTACTGACTGGATCCGCCCTTGAGTCAATGTCTTGCTGCACTACCTGCCAAGACATCTGCGTTCAACAGTCACATGTGGCAAAACGCCTTCTACAATTATTTGAAGTGAAGCTTTGAAGATTTGTTGCCATGTTATTGTTACACAATAAAGACCAACGATAAAAAATCCGCTTGCCAGTTTTGTAACCTGCCTCTGCAGGAAAAAGAGTGCACTTGAATGAACTGCAAGCTCATCACTGCATGCATGACACCAGTATAGTGAACCTGGCTCTTGTACAATGTGAGTGTCATACCGACAAATAAACTTTCAATGCAAGAATTAAATCAATCCATCGGAATTAAGCTTCTGATTTCAGGTTTTCTAGAAAATTTAGTTTCTTAGTCCCACTTTCCAGGGGGGGATAAATGCCCGTTTTGCCCCCCCTGCGGACGTTTTGCCCCCCCATGATTATAGGTTCTGTACTAGCTTTGCTGATGAACCGTGATAAGATGATCAGTGTATTGTACTTAGGTTAGTGTAGTACTTTGTAGTAATTATAGCCAACCACTAATGCTAAAAAATGAAGAAATTCGTCAGAAGTCTATCTTTTTCAGAAAAGGACTAAATGATATTTAATTTGAGTGAATTACGAGTGGTTGCACTTACAAAGTTCGCAAAAAAGAGTGGAAAGGCTATTGTGACTTTGTGAACATTGGGTACAAAAAACTTATTGCTCACAGCGTAAACAGGTGACTATCACTTTATCTTAGTTTGCCGAGGATGCTTCAAATGTACCCAGCTTCACATGCATACTTCATGTCCATCCACAAGCCAACTGTTATTCTGAAACGTTTTTTTTTTTAATTATCAGAGGGAAGTCTGATTAAGACATTAAGACGTTTGCAATCATTTCTGGTTGCTTTTAATGAGCAAGTTCCGAATTTTGAGAAGTCTAAAGCATCATTTGCTGAGAACAGAAAATCGAAGAACATGTTGTGACATACTGTACTTAGATTTACGTAACGATGAAAAGAGACAGTTTGCCCATCAGTGCAGTAGCAGAAGAACGTCAAGATGTATCATCGAAAAACACAATAGATTAGATGACTGACGCCGTCACTGGAGGCAACCGATATCGGTCTTTGGGCCCTCTGGCCAGCCAATATATCGGAAAAAATGCGGGAATTTTATTTGAAATATGAAACAGGTTCTTTTTGACATTGTGATGAAAAGTTGTTTTTAAAACACGATGTTCCACAACACAGAAAAGACAGAAACTTGCCACGGAAATGTACCACAAGTCTTATTCGTCGCCAGAACCACAATGGCGAAGTTGTTGATAGCAGCTGGCTTTGTTTTTCTCCTTCACAAACTTGTGTTGAATGTCTCACTTGTAGACTGTGCGCGGATACGACTAAATGACAAATGTGTGCATTTCCTTATTGGAAAAGGAATCTTCGACTGGAAGCACACTCTTGAGCGTCTGAGGAGCCACGAGCATTCAATGGAATATATAGATGCCACAATTACATTTAGTCGCAGATGCAATCACTATGAAGAATTGACAGAGAACTAGCCAGTCAGGTCAATCAATACGAACAATATTGGAAATCGCCTCTGCCTGCAACGCTTGGTTTCTCTCGTAAAATTTATTGTTGAGCGAGGACTGGCCTTTGGAGATGATGAAAACATTGGATCGCCCAGAAAGTTTTTCCAAAAAATTTTCAAAACATTTTTTGAGCAAATATTTAAAAAAAGATGCGATGCTTCTAGCGACTGGTTTTGCAACAGTTTCACAAATCGCTAATCATTGCTAAATACCAGTGTGTTTTTAAGCCGTTTTTGGATGTCAAAATTACACCCCAAAATTTTGCAGTGACACCCTAAAATCTGAAAACCTAGACATGGTTTTGCCTTGTATTGAAGTAAAACGATTTGATGAAAGCATATTTTCCTGCACGTGGCTGTTGCAACAGACGGCTGCAATGTTATAGGCCGACACAATTTTCTAGCGCAAAAGTTGGAAGCGGAAATTGTAACTTACAGTTTGTAAGTATGGTATCTATGCATTGCCATGCTCACCGCTTTGCTTCGGCCTCTTACTATACTACCGCAGATTTGTACACTATGGTGTACGAAACTGCGAAAACACTTTAAGCAGTTATGGAAGTGTTTTGCTGTTTCACCATTCGATCGACTTGCCTGGCGGTGCATCAGACTACAATGAAGACAAAAGGTCGGCAGTTGAAGGCTTGCAGCGCGCATGCGAAACAAGGTTGTCGAGTGAGAGCTGGGAGTGAGATTTTGGCTATTTGGGCCGCATTGAAGCAGCTGTTAGAAAATACGAATAAGGCAATGTGCGTTGCTTCACTGCGACTTATGAAAACAAAAAAATTCAACATGGTGCTTTCCTTCTGCCGACATTGGCACCTCACCTGACAGAACTGAGCAATGTTTTTGAGGCGGGATGTTTTGACTTTGCACAGGTGAAAGCTTCCGTAGAACTGTTTATCAGTAAGCTCTCTGATGCCGCTGCTAAATCCGAGTTTGAAGCTAAAAGTTTGATAGTGAATTAGGAGAACTTGGAACGCTGAATGTTTTGGCTGACTCGTGTATGTAAAGCGTTATGGCGTGTTGGAAGGGTGCCGAAAGACTAGCAAATTGATCGTCCCCATACACAAAAAGGGAGGTAGGAGTGAATGAACCAACTACCGCGGCATCTTTTTGCTAAGCCTCGCAAGAAGAGTGTATGCCACGATGCCGCGAAAATAATAATTGAACCAAAGCTGGACAATACCCAGCGCGATTTTCGTCGCGGCCGTAGCACTACAGAACTAATTTCCACTCTCAGAAAATTTTCGAGAAATCCTGGTAGCATGCCAAAGACTTTTACAGATGTTTTGTCGACCTCGGTGAAAAGCTTCGTGAAATGCTTTGGGGGGTGTTGTGGGAGTCCGGTGTTGTTGGGTGCCTCTTGCAGGCCGCCAAATCGCTGTATTCCTGCTCAGAAGGTTGCGTCCGTGTCGGGGGAGTTAAATCACGACCGTTCAGCGTTGGTGTCGACTCAGACAATGGTGTGTGCTGTTCTCATAGTGTGTATCAGGGTTCTCCACACTACGGTCCGCGGGCCAAATCCGACCTGCGAAACCATTTTTCCCGGCCGCAAAACACATTCTGCTGATAATGAAAAAATATTGTATTTACAAAAAATGTGTTGATTTCGTAGAATGTAACATATCCCGAAAAAATCACATTACGCGAGATATCTGCCCACAACTGTTGTGCAACAGCTTATGTGGTCCTCTCCCAAAACGTTTGAAGAGCCCTGGTCTATATGAATTGGACAGACAGTCACAGACCCGTCGACAAGGTTGTCACTGTTGGGAACTGCAGGATGAACCGTTTGCTTTTTGAGGACGAATTGGGACTGCATGCGTGGATCTTCAACAGGGTCTTGAACACCCATTTGATCGTTTTTCTGCTGTGTGCGAGCGACCAAGCAGGAACGAAAATCAGCTCTAAAAAGATTAAGGTATTATGCCTCTTAAGACGCCCAAGGCAGTGTTTTCCGCAAGTGAGGGGGAGTACACTGCAGCAGGTAGAGACATTCAAGTAGCTTGGGGTGGTATCCACGAGTGACGAAAGTTGGAACATAGGGATTGATATACGGATTGGTAAAGCAAACGCAGTTCTGCGTGAGCTTTATTGCTCCGTGGTGACGAAACGGGAGCTTTCAAAGACCGTAAAGTTTTCAGTTTTTAAATTGGTCTTTTTGTTCCGATCCCCACCTGTGGTCATGGATCTTAGGTGAAGACTGAAAGAATACTGTCAAAACAACAAACTGCAGAGATGAGATATCTGCGAGGAGTTCTCAGTGTGACACTTCGTGACAAAAAGCACAGGTCTGTAATCCGTAAAGCCCAGGATGTCAAACCACTTCTTCGAATCGAGAGATACCAGCTACGCTAGTCCGCCATGGGTCCAGAATATCCCAGGAAAGAATGCCGAACTGACTCCCCCAGGCAACAGTCTACACCCATCGGAAAGCGGCCCAAAGTTCGTCCAAGGATCAGGTGACATGGCTACATCTCTGACCTTGCTTGGTCCCATCTTGGTGTGGAGTTCTCAACTGGCTCCCATCTTGGTGTGGAGCCAGCAGAACTGGCTAATTGCGATTGCTGTTGAGCGTGAGGTATTTCGAGTCCTCCTAGACCTGCTGTCCCCGCGACTCTCCCCAAGGGAAACTGGGCACGAAAATGAGTAAATGAATTTGTATGTAAGCCTACATTGAATATTTCTATTTATGAAATTGTCTTTAGCTTGTTTGCCAAAAGTAAATGTCGTATTCAAATAATTCAGCATATTTGGACGGAAACTGGCGTTTTTGTGAAAATGAGTTAAAAGTATCAGACATAGAAGGGAAAATGGTTTTGACACCCTAAAACTCCACCACGACACCCTTTTGAAAATCTTAGAAAAACACTGCATACCATGTTGCATCACAAAGTTTTGTTACAGTTGAGTTAACAAATGTGACGTCACAAGATTACGTCATAAATATTAATGATATGTGGAAATGCTAGTGACTTCATCGACCATCCCATCCCCTACCTAAACATTTTGTATCCGCACATGGGGCCTCCCACCACGCCTGGGCCCCAGGCCCCCCACCATCTAAATCCGGGGCTGGTTATATTGCGTAACAAGCCCTCTTATTATTACAACCCCTCCTGTGAGTTCTTATTCAAAAGGACAGTTTTTTCTCATTTAAATGTTCAGGCCCTAACCCCACACAGGTGTGCGCAACAGCATCAAGTCTTGTTCAAGTGACAGCTTTCCGGAAATATTTTATTTAAAGTTACATTAAAATCTAAGTTAAAAATTGTTCTTGAGACACCTTAGGCGTTTCAGGTGTTGCACAACATATTAGCATAGTATAGTCCAGTGGTTCTCAAAGTGGTCGATATCGACCCCCAAGGGTCAATTGGGCCATCCAAGGGGTCGATAAATAGTCATGGGATCGAATGGGGGTCACTGAATGGCCAAGGGGTCAATGAATAACTGCTGGGGTGTACTGGAGCAATGAAGCCTCCAATTCAAAATTATTGTTTATCGGGCAAGGAATGCAAACGGCGTTTTTCAACAAATCAAACAAAATTAAGAGGGCTGATCAACTCTCAGCTACAGTAGTTTAAAAGTACTGTACATTCGATTCAAATCGTTTTTTATTAAATTATCCATTGTGATGACTAGGGCAACCATTTTTCTGGCCTAAAAACTAAAAATTGTGACTTTACAATTCAAAACTTTTTACTTTGTTTTGACCAACAGATTTTCGGCGTTTGCAACTGCAAAATAATTCAGCCTTAGGTGTTGCGGTTAACCCAGAAGCATGTTCATGCACTCTAAACTTCGAAATAAAAAAAAGTGTTTCTAACTTTGGGGATGATATACAGATAAGTACATTAATAACTAAAGTAGTGGCAAACCTGAGAAGATCATAAAGTTGAAGCACTATATGCAGAATGGCTTGAGCATTTACCAAACCAAGTACTGTAAGACCACATTTCTTGTCTTAACACGTCTATCCTACATAACATTCAATTGTCAAGTAATGGGCAAAAAACACTGTTACGTCTTACGTCAGAAATCGCAACAAACCCATGATTATTACAGAATTGCAACTAAACTTGCAAAACCGTATCAATATCTGTTGCTGTAGTTTCAATAAAATTTAGATAAAGAGAAAAAACTGTGTTGCAAGAAAAGTTTGACCCAACGATAAATTTTGACCTAATAATGAATTTTGACTTTTTTTTGACCTAATAACTTGGTATTCCCTCATGGTATGAGCATGAAATTGGGTTTGTGGACGTTTCATTAGCTTTAGAAAAGGCAGAAAAATTTTGATTTTATTAACTTTTGGTTGCCCTAGTGATGACATTATGAAAACTGTTCTGTTTGTTACGTCACAAACAATATTGCAGTGCATGTGTCGCAGTTCGGCAGTTGTTAGACTGGTAGTGCACAGGGTTGCCAGGTTGGCATTTTTAAGGCCAAGTTCCTAGAATTTGGCCTTTTTTAAAGTGGTTTGGCATGAAAAAATGGTGTTTGGCATGTACGTCATAGTTTGGCATTTTTTTGGCCTTTTTTGATGGTGTTGGCATGAAAAAACATTGTTTGGCATTTTTTGAAACTTCTGGCTCAGTTGCTCTTGTCGGCTTGGAATTAAGAGCTTTTTCTGAGGACAAAGGTCCTCCTTTTCTGCCATGGTCCCATTCTCGAAGATACAAGCGGCTTTGCCGTCTAAGTGACGTCACAGGGCAAGGGACATAATGCGTTTTTGGGAAAGACTTCGAAAACTACGGCACACTGTACAGTGACTTAAGCAGTAGACTGTGCTGTTTTAGGAAAATAAACATAAAAGTCTATGCAAATCAGGTTAGCTGTTGTGCTGTACAGCATTTAAGGTTCTTTTAAGAAAGGATCTACTGTGTAAACAGTAGTGCGTGTTGTTATTTGCAGTGGTATTCTTCATGCTTGTATGTAGGTATATCAGTGCAGCCATTAGCAATATTTTAATATAAGCACGTAACATAGCTGCCAGATTTCGTCGATTTCCGTATAAGTTTAAATCATGATAAAGCCAATTTAGCAGATTTCCTCGGTTAAAAACAGTAAAGTCAATGTGAATGTAGCAGATTTTGACATACCAGAACAGACAGATTTGCTAGATTTTCTTTTTGTAGTAGATATTTTGTGAAATCATAACATGCCTAATACTTGGTTTCAAGAATCAAGTGATGAGAAAGTTTGGCATGGTGCATGTGTATTTTCATGAACTGTGATTTATTGTTTCCGGTATTCGCAAGTAGCCTATTTTCTATTAAGCATTTTCAAGCAAAAGTAAATGATAACATATGTTATTCTGGCTCTGGCTTCAGGGGCAAAACCTTGTACTGTGGAAACCTCATAATAGTGCATCGGTTTATAGAGCAAACCGCTTATTCGAGCACTTTCGGCTGAAAAAAACGATCCTATCTTTTTCCTCTTATAAATTATTCGTTTATTAGAGCAGGCACAACGCTTATTTGAGCAGTCAGACGTGCAGCAGTGATCATGCTGTAGACTAAGCCACCAAAAATGAAGTAAAACAATAAAAAATCGACCAGTTCTTTTGTGCTGAAGAGGGGCAAGAGTGAACAGTGTCCACCACAACAGCTACTGTGCAATACATTATGACAAAAATATTGCAAAAATACGGTAAATTTTCTTTTTACAATTACTATGTACATTGCTCACAACGAGAATAAAATACAGTACCCTGATATTGATATGTGTACTGGTGAACCCCTCGTGCAGGGGTTCTCAACCTTTTTCCTGTTAAGTACCCCCAAGTCATAAAACAATCAACCCGAACCTCCAGTATGCTGTCTGTGGAGTAGCCTTACACGCACACTCACAGGTTAGCTGGCAAAGCCGTGGATTTCACATTGTTGCATCACAGCAACGCAAGATCAGGCAAAATCTACGCGGAGTTTTCAAATCTACGCGGAGTATTTTCCTCTAGTATAGAATATTGAAAAATAGTAATACATGAAAACTCAACTGCTATCCAAGTATCCCTGGAAATCTTCCCGTGAACCCCTGGGGGTTCGCGAACTCCAGGTTGAGAACCCCTGCACCTGGTGTGAATGACACCATATTTTTATTACAAAAACTTCTCATCGGATAAAAGAGCAACCGTTTATTAAAGCAGGTGTTTCTATTCCTGAAGGTGCTCTATTAAGGGGTTTCCACTGTATATCAAAGGGTGAAAAATGTGTAAGAGTGTTTCTAGTTTAATTCTGTTTGTTTTTTCTAAAGTACAATAGTTGTTTGTTGCTTTATATGCTATAATTAGTGCCTTGTTCACGAGTACCACTGTGTTTTTGCCAAGTTATTCATGTGAAAATGTCAAAACCAACAGCATTCGACCTGTTTCGGCTTGTTTGATATTTTTTGAAGCGATTTGGCATTTTCTTACAAGTGGTTTGGCATTTTTTGTTCACTTGGACCTGACAACCCTGGTAGTACAGCAGTAGGGCGGAGAACAATTCCTTGTATTAGTAACTGTTGGGCTAGGCCACGGGGTCTACAGAAAATTGTATGCTTTAATTGGGGGTCAACGTGCATAAAAGTTTGAGAACCACTGGTATAGACAGAGGAAGCGTTAAGAGACAACGTTTTGCGAATCTAGTGCCTTAGAGAACTGATATGTGAGTTGCGTGCATTTTAGTGTACAAACCTTCAATTTAATTGCATGTGAATTTGAAGGAATGTGGCTGTATCGTACTTGATATTTTTTTAAAATAAGTTCGCGAGATCCGTGACATGTGTATTACAAGGATATAAGATATCAGTTCTTAATATGTTTCAAACAAAAACAAAAAAACTTTCGCCATATAAACGCAACTCTTATTACACTGTCTATGGAAAGAAATCCTTTCTCAGCACAGAATAAGACACTAAGATCTTACAGAGTATACATTTCGCCTACGAAGTAGGCATCATCAGCTCTTATTCAAATAGAATATTACAGTTATATCATAGGCAAGGCTGGGATAAGGCAGTTTCTCAAACGTTAATCCACTTTGGAAGATGATGCCTGAGAACTGCGATGGTCGCTGTACGTTAGGCTCAATATTTGAAAGAGCAACTCGAAGTTCTCCATCAACTTCCTTCCAACATGAATCGTTTATCGTTTTCGATCAATAACAAAGATGAGAAACTTTGTTCACACAAGTGAAGTATGCAGTGCAAAGCTGAAGAAAAATTTCAATAGCCACTTTCTGAAGAAAAAAACTGAAGAAAAAAATTTCAAATCAGCCACAGAAAAATTTTAATAGCCACTTTCGAAATTCGCTTAAACATACATCTTCAATACAAATGCAAAACTCGTCAAGTGGAGCATCGCTGAAGTTTAATCTTAGAGCTCTGTCCTTTCCTAGTTCAAGAATGTTTTTTCTAACAGGCAAGATCAAGGATAATTCTTGTGCTGACATTTCAGCATTAGCCGAAAAAGAATCTCGGTCCAAACATTTTGTTCCGTATTAATTGTGAAAAATAATGGTCATATTTCTGATGTAACAAAGTTAGGCCAAATCCAACGCAAATTCTTTGCCAATAGTTCTATTTTGATGGCTTCTTGGAAACATTTCCAGTGATCCCCGTGTCGACTCAGTTTTCCAGAGTACTATATTTTCTGTTTAAAACCTTTTAACTTGTCAGAACATGTCATGTCAGTATATATTCATTTTTGCCTTGCATTTTAATGTTGAATTAATTAAAATGTTCAAATATGTCGGTCACATATGCAAGTTTCTCAATCCAACGATGATGTTTATACAGATGGTGGTTGTTGTGACTTAATACGAACTGACTTATTTCATGCCGGAGCTCGAAGAGTCTTTGAGAACTTGCCTCGTGTAACCCAATGCATGGACGTATGAAATAGCAGTGATTGATGTTCTGATCCCGTTTCATCTCATAGCAACGAAACAATTCGTGAATTGACAAATTTGACAATGTGGATGCAATCATTCATCGTTTCTGACAATTCCATTGGTAAAGCTTTTTTTTTTCAAAATTAATTTTACCCCCAAACCCTAAAACCTAACTATGGGCCTGGCTTCCCTATGTAAATATCAATGCGTAATCTGAATGACTGGATTTTGACGTTTCACTAACGCAGCAAAGACTCTACCTTTGCCCACCATTATTGCTTTACGCCAGACCAACAATGTATTATTGAAAACTTCAATCCTGACGTCACATAAACAACATAAATGCACAGCGAAAGTCTAACTAGGATTTGAGTTGGCGAACAGCAATGCTCATATTTTCCGATAAAATTATTCCATGGCACACATGGCATCACCTCGCGGCTCACCGGTGTGCCTTGGCACGCCGGTTGCGGAGCACTGGGCTATAGAAAAGCGAGTATTGAGACAGTTTCAATGCCTGAATTTTTTGCGAATTTTGCAGCATGGTAGCCGCACATTCTGAAATAGTCATGAAAAAATTGCTTCTGCTCCCAAAATGCAAACTACACCATCCAACATACGTAAAATGAGGTTATTAACGTTCTTGTTGGATTGGTGCGGTAATATATTTTCCATGAAGTTCCTTCTGCAGAGTGTTTTTCAATGATAGTGGATGAAATTATAGATGTATCGGAGGTGGAAATGATATCCTTCATCTTGAGATATTGTCAAGGTGGTATTCAGGAATAGGCTTTGGAATACAGACCTACTGCTGGATTGAATGCTGATAGCTTAAGCAAAATCATTCTGAAGTTTCTTCAGGATTGTGCTTTAGATCTCAACAACTTATTGGGACAAAGCTATGACGGTGGAACCATTTTGAGTGGTGTAGTAAGCGGCTTTCAGAAATCATGCGCTACAAAACGCTCTATGGCTTTTACCTTCATGGTTCTACTCATCTCTTGAAACTCTGCTTGGGCGATGCTTGCAAAACAATTTCAGAAGCAAAAGATTTTTTCACTCAAATGAAGCGTTTATATTGCTTTTTTCTACATCTGTTGTTCATCGCTTGTATATAGCCAGGTAAAAAGAAGTTTATACTAAAGAGCAGCCTGTAAAGCTTCAACAACTTAGTGATACTGGGAATTGTCGAGGATCAATTTGCAATGCTCATTTGAATAGAATCTTGGCTATAGTATCTCTTCATAAATAAATCAAAAGCAAAATTCTGACAGTGAGCAGTTGACAAGACTGGACTTTTATGCGTGATAAAGATTTCGTGCGCATGTTCTATTTCTTCACCGACATTTTGACTATTACCAGCTGGGCTCGTGACTGTAATTCGTGGGGGTGCGGCAACTTCTCTTAAAAAAAATATTATAAAGACCAGACGGCATCACGTTTTCCACGGCAGCGTGGACTGCTATGACGTATGACATCCCTATTTCTATAATGCAACTGCGTGACTTGTGCATACTGCTATGCTGAGGAGTGCAGTGTCATGTTATGGGTTGAATGACTGATGAGGCAATGTTAACTCTAAAATTAAATGCACATATTAACCGGACGCGACCAAACAGCATTCAGCTTGTTGTTTGATCATCCGCTGCAATCTGCCCTGTGTCATACTCATGACACTCCCTTCACAGTCATTTAGTGAATAAGAACGCTTCGCACTACACTGGTGGTTGTACTGCAATTGTCACAGTCACAATAACTCAATATATCGAGAACAAAAATAATTATAGCCAATCATATCGAACATCCATAGACGTCGGAAAGGGGGCCTTGGCCCCCCGGATTTTGAAATTTGACATTTTTCTACTACATTTTTAGCAAAAAAGGTCGCTTCCTTAGTCTCGAGAAGGAAAAATGAAATTTCACAACTTTTGGCCCCCTCCTGGAAAAATCTTTATGGCTACCTCTGGAAAAATCCGCTAATGCCCCCCCCTGGAAAAATCCTTCCGACGCACATGCACACATCCATACCGGGGTTTTCCGGAAGGCCGCCCAAGGCCGTTAATAGAAAAATAGACACATTGGGAAAATAAGACGTGGAGCAAATAACCGCGCGGGTTGTTATACGGCAGTTACATATTGCCTGTGTCTGAACAACTACACATGCACACAAAATCCATACACAATAGATGTATGTATGATCCATATTTGGCGCACAATACAGTCTGGAGCGTGGGCACAAATATCTAAATAGTTTTCAAACTCTGTATAACGTTGGACGTACCGTGTAAGGGAACAGGTACAAATAGTATTCAACTGAAATCTTAGCACCATATAAACGCCCACCTAAGATAAGCGCCCATGGGCGGACT
>Ga0210059_1012200_pt1 | contig 13033 bp, 8 predicted proteins | sample Ectturendosymbi2_FD_188042 | JGI IMG/M metagenome (GOLD analysis project Ga0210059, IMG submission 188042) | Ecteinascidia turbinata endosymbiont from Florida, USA - Sample 2 (SPAdes) (version 2) | ecosystem: Host-associated > Tunicates > Ascidians > Unclassified | place: Key West, Florida...
GGGCGCAAGTACTACCAAGTTTGTCGATTACAAACAACGAGGCAATGGCTGCGCACGGTTTTCGGGCCGAAACCACGTCTGAAAGCCGCAAAGTCACGTACTTAAAATTTAGTTTCGAAATGCATCAAAAATATGCTTTTACTGATGCATTTTTTTCCAGTATGAGGGTTCGCAACTGAGCACTGTATCGGTATGCCGGCTTTGACTTTGTTAAACGACGCGATATAAGCACGTCGTGGTTGAAATTAACCTGTCGTAAACGAATTAAATCTTCATAAACCATTTTATTTTAAGTTGTGCTGTCGCCTTTAACTAACCGCAAGCAGGAGCAGACACTTGCTATTTATTCAATCAACCACGGATGGGAACGGGGATGCAACAAATTAGTGCCTCGTGGAAGTTTTTGTAAATTAGTTCCACAATCTACAGATATTCTGTGCGCTAGAACTATGCAAATTGCAACATTTTTGGACGCAGCTTAGATAATAGTCGATGAATGTCATTTTTCGTTTCGGAGCGGCTTGGGACAGAGCGCTCTTTTGAGAAAAAGATGCAGGGCTCGGGTCAAACAACGTTGATTTTCGTTTGATTTTGGAAATAAACCAAGCTTTCGAACCAGCACTAACAGACTTGGACAAATGCAAGCTCGGACACGAGCACGTTTTCACACAACTCTGCATTCTAAAGAATCAGCTGCGATTAACCAAAGGCGCCCTGAGCGGAGGAGGCTTCTGGAAGACATTTTGAATTGGCTGCAGGTGTGTCTGCAAAGCAGGAGTGGCAGCTGTGCGGACGGTCGTTCTTAACCTGACAACACCACGTCGCGAGGGACTGAAGTTTCACCCACGATTCTAAACTTTGTCACCTTATCTGCAGCATCCGAAGCGTCATCTCTGAGCTTGACGAGCAGCTGAGCGATTACGTTTGTTGCGTCCTTGTGATCTTTCTCAATCGCCTTCCTGCTGATCGAGAAAGCGCTGTGATCTTTGGAAGACTGTGGAAAAAAAAGTAAAAAAGGAGTGTAGACTTTACGACGTCCGCTGAGCATCTTTTAACCACCGACAGTTTTCTATATCAATGTGTCATGAACAGATTAAATCAATGACTGCATGAAATAGCGATTGTGACGTGACAGACTCTTTGTTTAGAAACGCAAGGTTCGGAGAACTTCATTTACAGACTGCAAACGATTAAGTTTTAACTGAACACCTCCGAAAAATCTGTCTCGGAGCCATTTTCAGATTGTTTTGATAAGCTTCTAAAAACGCAACTGTTGATATGACGTACTGCAGGGGTCCGAAAATAGTGGGTCGAACCCACTGTTTGCAGACCCCTGCAGTACATCATATCATATCAATAGAGACCTTCCACACTGGTCGCGAAATAGTTTAACTTTACATTTCAAGTTTGCCATCCTCATTAGACAGAATAAATGCAATCATTTACTGTTTTATGTGCTGAGTTTCATACAATTTTGTGCACGAAAATTGCTACTGTCAAAAGTAGCATTCAAATTGATCTTTTAATCATGAAGTATTTGCCACAAAATTATATGCTCATGAAACATTTGGGTCGCGAGGATTTTAGAACTATTTTTTAGGGTCTCTCGAAAAAGTACTTGCAGACCCCTGATATACTGTTTTAACAGAAAATGTTCATATTAAACCAGTGGTTTCCAACCTGGGTCGCCAACCATTTTTGGAGGGGTCGCGAGTAGATTACATTTGCTTTAATCGAGTTTTAGATGGGGGTCGTTGGGTTCCAGTGGGGTCGCTATAATGGGTCGCGGTGCAAAAGGGTGAAAACCACTGTATCGAACAATTCTTTCAAATGGCATTGTCCAAATGTCGTTAGATATGGAACCACCACCTCTGCTGTCACGTCAAAAACGTTTTGACCAAAAACCACCACTTAGGAATTGCTACAAAATTGAATATTTTACGAACGTTGTCTGCGAACTAGTCACTATTGCACGTTGTGAACTTTTTCAGCTGCTATTTAGACATATATTGATTAAAATTGAGTCATTTGGAGGATTATCTTTCTTTGGCCAGAGACATTGGGACTTCTTACAACTTTTGGTACATATGTTATTCTGCAGGGCAACCCCGCTGGTAAGTCGACACCTCATTCAAACACTGTTTGGCTTTTTTTGATGGGGATCAAACTTCGCATTGCCGATGTTTCAGAACATACCTTGTACTTGGTAACAGCAGCTTCGTAGGCTTGGTAACATCCGTCACGCCTCGCTTGCTGCGCTTGGACCTGAAAAAGTCGAAGCTTTATTTGATGAAAAATCGACAATTCGACGGTCGTAAGAAGGAAGCCCTGCCACCGCGCATGCGAACTTGTAGCATGTTTGATGGGAACGACGTATAGGTTTGTCGCGCGCCACGCTCCAACAGCCACGAGAAACAGCAGTTCTAGGATTGCGTTTTTACCTCATGGAAAGAAAACAACAACGGTGGAAAAAGCGAAAGACCGCAAGTTCCGAAAAGCAAAGCATGACAAGAAAACGACGAGCAGGGTGCACTTCACCGCTATACATCTCACCATGACACCAGTTTCGTGAAACCGTGTTCAAAGGGATTTCGTGGCTGTCTGCTGCGCCACGCGTTCAATCTAATATCGCCATCGAAGGTTGCGATGCGGTCGTTCTCCACAAGCAAAGTCAAATCATTGTCATCAACGAAAATATAACAGTGGCAACTGTTTTTCTTAAGTTCTCTGTGATGCTACTAACTGCGCTTGAAACTTTCAGCAACTACAGTTCATTTGCGCCTTGGGCGGATTTGGGTATTTTTTGGCAGCGGGCCATATGCCGCTTTGCGGTTCCTGTGCAGCCTGCTTTGTGCCGACTGTAATTCAGACCACAATGGACAAGATATTTATATTGTGATTGCACTGTTTCACATTCAAAACGTACACTTTTTACTTAAGTCTAGTCGTATGTGCGGGTCTAGATCAAGAAGTAGGGGTCCGCGCTTTGCGAGCGCGATCAACTAAAGACTGTTGGCAACAATTCGCGACAGAGCAAGCTTTTCAAAAATATGCTTTCAAGTCAACCCGTCAGCACAGTGCTCGCCGGTCGAATGACTTATTCGTCCTAATCCATGGCCTTTCGACATTCGTGCACCATTACAAAGAATCGACCGTGATCGTTTGACTTTTATTTTGGTGCAAACCAGAGCGGCAAGCAAGTGATACTTTCGGGGGAAAGTGATTGTAACTTGTTGTTGTACCTAACAACTAAACATGTTCTTGGAAGTTTCGGGGGGAGGCAATTGGCTGTTTGCCCCCCTGGTTGCGGGCCTGGTGCAAACGATTAACAAGAGGAATTGATTCGACAGCACGAACAGCCAGTATGCAGCGGGTTGTCCGGATGGCTTAGGTCATGAGAATTCAAGCGATTTAAAAGCAAACAGACATTTGATCTCCGTTCAAAGGTTCTTAACTGTGGGAGCTCGCACCCACTGGCGATGTGATACAGGGACTCATTGTGTATCTGCTATATTTATTTATTTTTGTGTAAAGGGGGTGGCTGGGTCAGATCACCACACAAATTGAGCACAGCTGTTTAATTCGGTATTTTATCGTCGTCACACTAGGCATTGGAAACTAACCTGTTCCAGCACTCCCTGCACCCTCATCCGAGCTTCCGACATCTTATCGTGCGCGATGGAGAAGTCCAGGCGGACGATGATGATTACCGTGAAAAAGAGGAGGAAAAATGCGCCAACGATCAGCAAGGGCTCTTGCAACAGGAGCAGGCGGTTGAAAGTGTACGTCAGCTGAAAACAAAGGTGTTAATAAACCAAACCTCGTATTTATGCAGCCTTTCACAGGTGATTATAGATAGTTCAGGCGAATTTCCAGCGGAGGGACCAGTGTATGCCAAGCCTCCCTAAATGACATCCAGTTTTCAGTTGATGGACACTCTTTAATTGTAAAAATTGCGTTTTTTGTCGTAATTTGGAGTTTTGGATGAAGTTCTTGCAAATTCTCCTAATTCTGACATAATTTGGTAACAGAAATGGTGATGAAACTTTTGACGTTGATGCCTGGAAATTCAAAGTTTAAGCACTCAGGTTTTTTTTGTTCCCTTTGCCTTTATCTGAAAACTTCGCTTCACTACGTCGGTTCGGATTGCACACGGTATGCGGCCTTTCACGTTCTATTTGCCCTCTTCCCAACAAAACTAGCTGGCGCAGCGCCTGTGAAAAAAGAACAAGGAAAAAAGACTCTGACGACGCCAAACTGGCCGACTGGACCGGTTGCAGAAGGACCGCTCAAAGCGTAACAAGAGAAAGGGTTGCTGTGTGCGTAGCAAGGTTTCTAACAGATGGGCCGCGATTCCGAGCAATGCATTTACTGGCGAAGGGCAAGACGAGAAAAAAACTTGATAAGTGACTTCAACACACATCAGTGCAAAAACAGCTCTACTCTCGGGTGTGTACACCCCTTTTACGGACCGCGGATGACACTTTTTAGGCTTCTGAGGCAATTTCGGCCACAACTCGCCGATCGACGGCGCTAGAGCAGTGGATTTCAACCTTGTTTGTACCGCGACCCATTATAACAACTCACTATACCCAACAAAACCCCATCTAAAACTTAAACAAAGCAAATGTAATACAGCTATGTACATAAAATATCTACTCGTTACTCTTCCAAAAATGGTTCACGACTCCCAGGTTGAAAACCACTGCGCTAGAAAGTCAATGAAGACATCATAAGATGCAGATTTCGTGTACTTTCTGATAAACAAAAAACAGGTACTTTTGTACTTGAGAATTTTCCACACATCACAATGACGTCACAGGACTACTTTGACGTCGTCATACTATGAGGCAAAACGAGCACTTAGCAGCAGCGTGTCACAGTAATGCAACGCTTTTTGCGGAACAGTGCGAGAAAAGTTTAACAGCAAAGGCAAAATCAGGTGAAGATAAAATTAAAGCACGGATTCATATTTCTTTGATCAGTTTGACTCATTGTCAGAGCCACAGTAACTTACAATATCTCTCATTCTAAGTGGAGGTACTAGCGAAACAAAATCTAATTTGAACTCACCGTAAAGTCATCAATGTGTTGTTCAACGAGCTTCGCGTTCTTGATGATGACAACAGGTCGTCCGACAGTGTCCAGGTAAGTGAAGTGCAGTTGATCCTTTTGCCGCTCAGCAGGGTAGGGCAAAGAAACACCCACGTTCCTGCACAATCCCAGGTGAAGGGTTAACTGCCGGAAGCAAGAGGTATTCCAGCTTCGGCCCTGATTTTTCGCAAAACTAAAATTCGACGAGCTGAGAGTGAACATCCGGCAGGTTTACGATATGAGTCGGCGAGGAAAACATTCACTTAATCGCGGCACTAGCCAACGCCTTCAGTTTGTAACGGGATCATTGTGTCTTTTAAACTGCAACAAGGTCTTCGTCGAAGTAACAAGGTTTGTGGAAGAAAACCTTGCAGCAACCTCTTCGGCCGCTTTCCTCAAATAATCTTTTGATGACAGTTAAGTAGAGTAGAGGTAACAGTGAAGCTACTGTACCACAAAAATATCCTCGAGTAAACCTGAAGCGCAACGTACGTCCAGCATAGATAGCACAGTTTAGTACAGGCAATTTCCTATCTAGTGTTGTAACTTGCAACCCTACATTGTGCAGGAAATATGCAGCGAACATTTAAGGAAAGAATTGAAAAAACTTCGCGTCGCGATGTATTTGACGTTGTAGGACAACTCACTTGGCGCCTTCGGGAAGAATCACCTTCAGTGTAAAGTCGTCGACGATCTGATCGTCCATGATGTGGTCGACGAAACGCATCTTCAATGCCATCATGTCGCCTGACACGAAAAGAAACAAACGGATTTAAAATTGTACATAGAAACCGTTTTTTTGGAACATTTTTGAGAATTGCACGACCTTTTCATTAGAAAAACATTTGGTTTGTAAAAACACCACGGTAATTACTTACTCTTGCACTGAGATTGCTCTGATGAAAGTACGGGAAAAACACTAGGAGGTCAGCGACATAACTCACCTCTGCTGTAGAGATAGTTGTAACTGGGCAAGTTGTACCCGATGTAATAATAGGTCTTCCACCCTCCGAAAAGTGGAAAGCGTGGACGAATTTCAAAATCAACCGATTCTTCAGTTTCAAGCAGATTTGACGTGGAAATGTTGCCGATTTCATCTCTGCAGAATTATGGAATAAATATGACACCAGACAAGAATGCCTCTCAAGAGATCAAGGTTGCTTAATTAGGTAAAAATTGGGTAAAGACATAAAATTATCAGCCATGCTTTACTAATTCACACACAAAGTTATATCTGAAGACATTTAGTGATCAAACACGTATTTCACCGACGCAACAACTTTTATCACAACCCGAAGTGTTGTTCTGGCGACGTGGACAGAAATGCTAACAGTTCAGATATACACCGAAAAACAAACGTCACCAATATTTAAACTGTGTTTTCCAGAAACAAAACTGAGCCAAATATTGTGATGTCAATTAAATTCCTGAGCAAAAAGCGCATGAACTTCTACATCAGAATTCTGTCAGCAACCTGAGATACAGTGAAAACCTTCAAACAGGTAACGACTCTAATATTGTTCAACGTAAGACCAACATTATTTTTAGCTGTAGAAAACTGCTGTGGCGGGGATTGCTGTGCAATGGAGCTTTCTTTTACCAACCCTGCAAAATTAGTCATTTGAAAAAGTAACTTTCCATTTCTCAGTTAAGAAGCTTGTACAAAGTCCAACTAAAAACAGGTTTGAATAATCTGATGCCACTGTTGAAAAAAAAACAAAAAATAAGGGGCAATATATTCTCGAAAATGATTCTCTAAACACTTTCTGCTGTGAAACAGTAGGCGTGAGTTTGAACCCTTCCGGCTGTGCCTGCTGGTGCCTCAAAGAGCGTACAAAAGGTAGCTTTTTGTGAAGTGGCCAAGTGTTATGACATCGCAACAACTACAGCGAAACCTGGTCAAATGAAAAATGTGTCCATCCCTCTGTACAGGAAACTTTGAAGCAATGCACTTATCTCCGAAGTCGCTTTAAATTCCGTTTTTTTTCTGAAGCACACATTGGCAAAGCAACACGGTATATCTTTATGGATTGAGGTAGACTGACAGAAATGATACAGTGCCTAATAAGTATGCATATTTCACCAAAAATTGCCAACCAATGTTATGGGCAAACGTTTGAGCTGAGATTTTTAATACAAAACATAATGCAAAGAACTAAAAAGCTGTAACGTGTCGCTAGAGCTTTGTTAAAGGTTCAGATCAATGTTGCATACCCACACTGCATCACTACTGCGAATATTTAAATTTCATATTTGACGCAAGTAGCTTTGTGTTTCAGTGAAAAGTTTAATTTGAATTCTGCATTGTGAAGCATTTTCATCAACTTTCACACACCACAAAATTAATGAGTTCCTAAGGTTTGCAGATGCAACACCCAACAAAATTTCTATTCTGTAAATAGCTGGTGCAAGCTGCTAAATTGACAAGTGTTACTGCGAAATTTGTTTTGATTTCCTAATCCTAACAAGCAACCCTGTCACTTTTCACCAATGTACTCGAAACTCAAGCAATTGCAATCACAACAACAAATAGCAGCAAGCAATTCCAAGCTTTACTCTTAATACAGCACAGCCGTGCTACACCAACCTGTAATACACATCAGCTGCAGAAGCTGGAAGAATAGTCTTGAATGATTTCACTGAGGATGCTCCACTATTAGGCTGACGCTGGTAGTCATATCGGCTGAAGGAACCTTTAAGCTTTGCACCTGTGTGCCGAATCTCAATATGCTCCTCTACAGCAATGTTACCCCAGTGGGAGACCTCAATAACACGCATTAATTTGGTGACAGCTAGAAAAGGGTTGTTGTTTTCATAGTGGAGTTTCATACCATTCTGAAACAAGTTGAAAAGAAATTGTCAATAAAGTTTATGGCTAAGTTGCATTTCATATCATGCAAGCAAAAACAACACGTTTTCAGATTTGCAGGAGACTTGCTCAATGTTCACAAGATAGCAATACTTATAAGAATACAGTTATTTTGTCCTGTGTCCAGTCAGTCGTAAGCGATACTAATAAAACCATATATGGATAAACAGACTGATTGTCATACTGTGTAAGTTGAGCCTGACATTTAATCAAGCGTATTCATCAGTCAGCAAATGTCTCATCAAGCAAATAAAGTATACCTGACTAAAAGGAGCAACATTGTCGAATTCTTTGGCATCGCCATATTTTATACTAGAGCCATCCTTGCTGGGGTTGCCATATTTTGTATAGCTCTCAACAGTGCTTGATGGAAGATCAACAGTGGTAGTTTGCTTTACTGTCTTGTATGCTGAGTAGAAGACGTGATTACCACGATAAACAACCAGCTGATTTTGTGACTGAGAAATTTCTCTGCGAATGAATTGTAACCAGAAACTTCTCTTAGATTTTGAATCCAGCCATAAGTTAAAAATTAAATTGGAAAATTGAATACTCAATGAAAGCAATGGTTACTTGACTTTCACTAACTTTTGTGGAGAATGTATGGGGTCCATAAGAAATGTACCACACATATCATAAACACACAAACACTGTAACACTGAAGGCGTTGAAGTATGCACGTTATGCAGCATGTTGCACAAAACACATGCCCTAACTGATCCACACTGCCTGTGCAACACTTCCATGGTTTTAGCATAAAGACGCTAGAATATTCATGTCATTCCTTGTGCAACACGATTAAAGAAAATGTCCAAGCACAAAAAATGAACCTACTTCAATAGATTTAATTGTACTAAGACCACACACAAATACACAATGCTTGAATATAAAATAGGAACTTAATTTTCATCAAACTATCCTTAATACAAACATGTAGGGAAATCACATTTTTGAGTAACTCCTTAACACAAATCTGTAGTAAAGATCCATACGGAAAACATTCAACCTCTGGAAAATCGAGAAGTGAAAGGTGGTTGCTGTTTATTTGCATATCACATGAAAAAGAGAAAAAATTTGTTCTTTTTTTTATGTAATTTGTTTCCGAAATAGAAAAAACACAAAACTTGATGCCAACAAGCTCAAAGCAGAAACTACATGCACAAAAAAGAAATAGATGTTTATAATTTACAACAAAAAGAAATAGATGTTTATAATTTAACTTTCAATCGAAGTATACTTGAGCCTAATTTAACATATAGTAATATATCATGAAACAAATACAGTGAAAGATTTGACTACTTCAATGTGTCAAACAGCTGAAAACTGTATAAAAGCAGCTCCAAGATAAATCTAATTGAGAATAACAAACAGCAAGTACAGTAGAACAATGCTAATCATACTTAGGAAAAGGTGTAACACAGTCTGCAAATACTTCCTCAACAACAAGTTTCACTGAAGCACTTGGTTTGAGCTTATCTGGAAGAGTAACAGAAAAAGTTTTCTTTTCTGAAACCTTATCCTTAAGTTTGAATTTTGAATTCTCATCTTCTTCGCCTTCCTGCAAAAGCATAACAAAAATAAAAGGTAAATTATATTTTACTGCATCTGAAACATGATTCTTACCATTAATACAGATGATAATATTACTTAACACATTGGCTGCCGGTCTACGAATATATCGTAATTGGAAATCGGGGAAAAACCAAGGATTATTTCGGTTGAATTACCAACCGCAGAACTCCTCAGCTGATTGCACTAGAGAACTGTTCAACCCTCAAGGCAAGTCTTTGGGTCTACAATGAAAAAATTTTTTTTTGGGTTTTGGGTTTCATTTTTTTGTGAGTGATGTCATAAATAAGGTAGGTTTTTGGCCATTTTTGCCTGCTGGTACCTGACCTGGGTCAATCGCTAGACAAAAGTATTTTGCTGTAGTTTTCATTGGAAACTAGGCTAGAATCTGCATTGTTTGAGACCTTGATTGACTTCCTAGCATTTCTGGTTCAAAACTTATGATCTAAAATAAACAAACAAAGTAATTATCTAATTATGGGGATAATTACTTTGTTTGTTTATTTTAGATCATAACTTTTGAACCAGAATTCCCAGCAAGTCGATCAAAGTATCAAAAAACACAGATTTTAGCCTAGTTTCCAATAAAAACTTGAGTGAAATACTACCATCTAGCAGTTTGGACCTTGGGCCGGATGAAGCAGCCAAAACCACCTGAAACCACTCTATTTATGACGTCACTCACAAAAAAACCCGAAACCCATAACCAAAAAAATTTTTTTCATTGCAGACGCGAAGACTTGCAGAATCTTTTGAGGGGTTGAACAGCTCTCTAACACAATCATAGGCAGAGATATTCCCATGCAAAAACATGTGCACACTGCTGGATTTTAGCCTAAGGCTACCGGAATGGAAGGTGTCAAATAGAATGAATTACCAGCAAGCTGCAGAGATTGTTGCAAAATATATTTTAGATGAGAATCATGAAGAGTGCTGTTGGCAGTAATGTCACATCATTAATTTGCAAAAGTTGCCGCATTCAGTGTGACATGTTGTACTGGACACAATGTGTTTGTTAACACTTCAAATACATGTTGCTGCAACATTGAGAATAAAACAAAGGCTTTACTAAATTCTTACCTGTCCGATGGAAATATATGCCAAGTTCTTGGAATGGATGGGATCCACAACGTAATCAAATGAACTCACAGGTGAGTCTCCATCATTTTTCAAAGTAACACTGGTGCTTACTTTGACAATGTTTGCCTTTAAATCAATGACTCTTGACACTTCTTCATTTATCAATCCATTGATTGGAAAAGCAACAGTCACAGCAATAAGTAACAAACTTAAAAATTTCATAGTTACCTCAAAGATAGGTATTTGTTTTGAAGCTGACAACTCTTATTGTAGAACTAGAAATAGCAATACATAATGAAGGAAAGGAATGACTGAAGATCAAACCTACTTAAAAAAATTTTGACTATAGTAAAACAAACACATTTTCAAACCTAAGTAAAACAATTTTGAATGCCTCATAAGAAGTGAAATGAGTGATGTTTGACGAAATCTGAGAACAGCTCAGCAAAACATTCAGAATGGTTGTTTTAAACTTTTCTGAAACAGCAAAAATATAAATGCATATTTCTGATTCCCAATTCTTCTTAACTCAATTTGTTACCTTGAAAATTGATGACCTTACTTAATTTTTATCATTCAAGCAATTCTGATGAAAAACACTCCTTTCACTGTAAAGTTGCCTGAAAATCAGAAAAATGTTAGGAATTCATATTACAAGCATTTCAAATGGCATACAGTGTAATGAAATGACTGGCTACTGGCTAGTGATGTTTTTTTTGGAAAAAATAAATTTGTGCTTTTTGGTAGCTTTCAAGATGGGAATGGCAGAGTAAAAAAACAGCACTGACTGCAATTTCATGTTTAATTTCTGTAGTACTTACCATCATTCACACTAGAAATATGTAATTGCTAAATTGCAAATCAGATTTCACTGCAAAATCGCTTCATTTCTATGTCTTATTTTTACCCTCAAGTTAGCAAATATGAAGTTTGCAAATATGGGTTTAATTCAACAAGTTGATTGCTGGAAGTGTCACTGACCTAGCAACCAACAAATTCACATCACAAGGTCACATTGCTAATGCCATACTGTAAAAAAACAGACTGTAACATCAGCCTATGCACGATTGCAGCAAAATATGTGTGTGCCAATGCAGGAATGTATCTTTAAGATAATGCTTATGAATAAAAACTGACAATTAAAATTAAGGATTAATTGTTGTTTTTAGGCAGTAACATGCCAACCACTAATGCTACATGGCCAATCACAGGCTCAAAGATGCAGAGTTTGCCTTGTTTATTTTAAAAGAAAAAGCAAGTAAATTGCCACTTGATTTTTTCTCGGGCTTTGATAATGTCATACAAAACTTCCTTGACCTCCTTCAGTCACGACATCACACCAAAAAAATTCAAAACTAAAAGCTCCACATATTTAATTGAAGCTTTGAGACTTGCTGCTTCTTTAGAGGGTTTGAACAGCTCTCTAGCTCAATTGACCGACAAGTTCCAAGTGGACAAAGTTTGAGCTACAATTGTGGCTTTGACTTTGTCCAGTCATAACTTGCCGACCAATAGAGCTAAAGAGTTATTCAAACCCTCTACTGATTTGAGAAGTTTTGATTAAAAAGAATTGGGAAGTTCTGGATTTGTTTTTTTGTGGGTGATGTCAGAATGGCGGTCGGCTGAGGTTACCGGGCACTGGAACCAACCCAACGGGTCACTTTTTTTGGCCAAAGTCTTTTGGAATTTAGGCTATAATTTGGGTCTTTAGAGCCCTTGATCGACTTTGTAACATTTCTAGTGCTGAAATTATGGCTCAAAAAATAAATTTTTGTTTTCAGTAAAATCCCCAAAAGGTATACTTGACTTAATTTGGGCAAATGCCATAACTCACCAGCCAATTGAGCTAGAGAGCTGTTTAAACCCTCAAAAGACTTCGAAAGTCTTCTAGTTTCGAATAAAAAAATTGGGAAAATTTGGCTTTGAGGTTCTTTTTGGGTGATGTCATATTAGGGGTAGGTTTACATCATTGGGCCCTAACAAGCAATTTTTGGTTTTAAAAATAAAACTAGGCAAAAATCCTCATCTTCAAAGCCCTTGATTAGCCTTCTAGCGTTGTGGTTAACACGTATAGAGCCAGCCTACGGTATATTCGTACTTTGATTTCGGCCTAAAAAACAGCAATTTTCGGTTGCCTTACCAACACCTTAGCTCCTCCGTCGATTGCGCTAGAGAGCTGTTCAACGGCTCAAACAGATCGGCCAGTCTAGTAGATTGCACTCGAAAAAAATTTTTTGCCTGGGTGGTGCGAGTTTTCTGTGAGTGACGTCATAAGTGGAGGACTTTCAAGCCACCTTGGCCCACTTTACCTGGCCCTGGGCGCCAACTGTTAGGTGGTAGTATTTCGCTGAAGTTTTTACTGGAAACTAGGCTACAATCCTAGTCTTTTGATACTTTGGATGACCTGCTGGGGTTTCTGGT
>Ga0210059_1012201_pt1 | contig 13032 bp, 10 predicted proteins | sample Ectturendosymbi2_FD_188042 | JGI IMG/M metagenome (GOLD analysis project Ga0210059, IMG submission 188042) | Ecteinascidia turbinata endosymbiont from Florida, USA - Sample 2 (SPAdes) (version 2) | ecosystem: Host-associated > Tunicates > Ascidians > Unclassified | place: Key West, Florida...
GTGATTCTTTGGTGTCTGTTAGGATTTTGATTAAACAAACTGACATGCCAAGCTGCGTTTTCATAAAAACTTGTTGAAGTTTATCTAAAGCATATTGCATCCCAGGAAAATTATGTCATTTCCAAAGTTCAGGCATTTTCAAATTACAGAAAAACGGCTGACACTACGAAAAAATAACGTAATTTTCGGACTCAGCGCACCAAAAAACATCAAGAAACACCAAAAAATCAAAATAAAAAAACAAGACCAAAAATTTGTTGCCCAGTGATATGTATTGCATTCAGCTTTCGCCGCCAGTATAAAACATTGTAAATACACTGGCGCATCAACAAACAAATAAACGTGGGGCAGAGCCACCGAAAAACCCGAAGGTTATCTTGTCAAGGTGCCCTAAAAATTGTGTAAAATACTATAACCAGTAGTATGTGGCTATTATCTATAATCAAATGTTGAAAACAAAAGAAAAAAACAAAAATGTTCGATATACCAAATAACAGTAAACTGCAAATTCAATCTCATATATAGTTCCTTTAGCCAACATGAACACATAGTACAGATCAGAGACATTGTAGTACAGGCCACATTTAAGCACCAATTGTGAGGAAAAACAAGTATCAGCAGAAAAAACAGATAACGAATAGTTCATTTGAAATAAACAAATAGGGGAAGGTGGGCTTCAGTCGACACTTTTTTGCATTTTCAACCACTGCTACTTTATTTCAAGTCCAAACAAGCTCAAAACCTGTCACACAATAAAGCAACTCGATATACACAATATCATGTCAAAACATGAAAATAACGCCCTTCAGAAAAAATTTTACAATCAATTCAAAAAGGGTGCTTTTTCTGTCGAGTGTGCCCCATGCACGGGGCACACTCGGCATGAGCATGGGGTACACTTGACCGGTCAAAAAAAGTTGGGTTGCATGCATTGCACAATGTTCATGTGATATCCCATGTAAAGTAGGCACTTGCTGACTGCCTCTCCACTTTTTTCACATTATAATTACCCACTATCACTGCATGGCAAAACAACTTTAATGATTGGCAAGTATTCAATGAAACCAATGCAGTATGCTAAAATTAATGCTTTACAATACAATGTGCTTCTAAGCACATAATAAACCTAAAAAGGCTCATAGATTAGAATTATTCTGTACTGCATTCCAATATAACCCCTCAAGCTTTACCTTGTTTAGACTGACCTTGTGGCAATGTGTCGAGTGTGCCCCATTTTTTTCTGTCAGATGTGCCCCACGCATACCTAAAAAAATGAAGAAGTACCAACTCAACTTGAAAAAAGAATTTAAAATCTGGCATTATCAAATAATGTTGCACTGCCCTGACTACGTCACAAAAACTCAGAACACAAGATGTTGATTAACGTGGGCAAAACTCAAATCTAAATGCGATTTTACAAATTACTTTTGGGAAGCAAAAACACAACTTTCTGTGTAACTCGTAGCAACGCCTGCCTATCAACAAAAATTTCACTTTAGTACTAAGGCTGGTATGGGACTAAATCACCATGGAAATTTTAAAGTTCAACGTTTTCAACTTTTTGAATAAATCAAAAATGACGACTGTGCCCCTAGTCTTTCTGTATCCCACCTTCCCCTATCATGTAACTGACGACGATGAGAAGGTAAATTGAATTGTCCTAGTCAAATACAAAACGCGGTTCATTACAAAAAATCAAGATTGTTACGCATTGTAGAGCGCGATAAGAAACTTTTCATAATTTTTGTAGAATCTACGATATGAAAAATTTTTAAACTGTTGTGGTATATGATCGCGTTCCTCGTGAAAAACTTTGGTAGTATTGCGGGAGTACGGTGTTGACGGCCATTTGTTACTAGCTTTGAAAATATGGTATTCCTGCTCAGAAATTTGAAAATATGGTATTCCTGCTCAGAAATTTGTGTCCGTGTTGACGGAGTTCAATCATAAAAGGGTCTGTATCATGAATATTATATCTGTCGTAACGCCTTTTGCCAAGTAACAGAAGTGTAAGAAAAACTTGCTGCCTTTTTGGAGGACCGGCTGCTCTGAACTAGGTCTTGATTTACCAATTGCCTCACGGATGGGCAACTCAGACAGGGCAAGCACCGGCCTGTACATTAAAAACGATCGCTTACTGAAATTTCCTGAGACCCTGAAACAGGACAACAGCAGAAACTGTGGCTGAAGTCAACAGCTTGAACTGATCTTTCAACACACAAAATGCGGGCAAAATATTGTATTAGTCCACCTGAATACACGCGTGTTGTCTCGCGACGTTTTTAGCCGTTTGTTTCCAAACAGTTTGTGACGTGCAACGGCATTCATGTAACCTGTTTAGAAGAAAAAAAATAAGGCCATTATGGACTTGGGAAGGCCACCACATTAGAAACGTTTTTATCGTAAAGGTCACAGCATTGAAGTAGTGCTTAGGCCCAACCGGAGGGAGGCAACCTGGCAACTGCCCCCTCAAAATCTTCAAAAACATATGTATTCGCTAGGTGCAGCAACAAGTTGCATCACTTTTCCCCCTCGAAAATACTGTCTCGGGTGGCGTGCGAAGATCAACCGGTCAAAGAAAGCCCGTTGATAGATACGATGCCGTGCCATATATTAAGTATTTTTTAGTTGTTTTTGTTACGTGTATTCAACGCATGTTGTCCTTTGCACGGGGGAAGAATGTGGTAATCCTATTTCCCTGAAGCATGTTTCAGCGTTATTTCGTATTTTCTGCTGGGTACGAGGGGCATTGTCAGGAAGAATTCCATTGCAAAGGCTATCACTCTGGGGGTAGTTTTCGGCGTTTGGAGGACAATCTTGAAAAATGAGGAAATACCCTCACACGCAGCAAAGAATTCTATAGCAGGTGTTGCCAACATTATAAAATTCTTTTTTCACCGATTCGCTCAGTGCAGCTACAAATATACTAGGTAGGAAAAGTGCTAACCATCAACTCGCTTCTTGTAATCTCAGCCAAAGGCTGCTCTGGCCGAACTAGCCTGGTTCTTTTCAGAAGCAAAGGTTAATAGAATGCAGTTAGATTTTATGGTTAACTCACAGTGAACATAATTAAACAAATTTACACGAACCGCTTTTAGCAATACTGCGTACACAGGCAGACCGAACGGCTGAAACCTTCGCAAAGCCTTGCATGAATGGTTATAACGGTGGTCACGAACAGTGGGAACTTGAAACAGAGCGCTGCATATCCACGGAAGCGAAACCCCCCACCAGTTGTTAGCGCATTGAAGCCACAGCTATTCGTGCTCGGGAAACTCATGAACAGCGCGTCGAAACGAATTTGCAAAAACACGTCACATCAAAACAGGGCACTGCTCTTTCAATACAGGTTCTGTTCAAGAGCATTACCGCTGATGAGAAATAAGCTTGAAAGACTTAAGGTCCTTAACAGATCTAACAGGTTACAGTTCCGTATAAGAGCAGCTATCGCAAAGTCAACCACTTCGCTCAACCTTGCCACGCTGGGCAAGTCATCGTAACCGACTTAAAAAACACGAAAAACTTTCGTTTGCTGGCAGTGGTTGCAGTGCTGAGCGGAGAGCAGTCAAAACATGACTAACGCCACATGAAAGATTAACCCAACATGCAAGGTAAAAGAAGCATTTGCATGAATGCGCACATCAGACATACAAAGTAATCAGTAAAATGTCGCATCGCATAAAGCCATCGCTTGATCGGACCGATGAAGGTGGGGGAGCTTTCGACTTACACTCAAAAGGTGGGAAGCTTCTCCGGAAGTGCAGCCTGATGGTGGTTTCTAGGATGTTTACAACACTAAGAAAATGCGTGACACAATAGTGATGGTAAAAGCGGCTGATTCGACACGGATTACTCCACCCACCCCCCACCACACCTCAGTAACCGCGGAACAAAAACACGAAACGCAATGATGATGATCGATGATTATCACTGCAGGTACGGGATGATGTTTTGGTTGAACCATTCAGTGGAAAACTGCAGATGGTCGCCGTCAGCTTGGAGAAAAACGAGTTGCTTGTTTTCGTCCATGGCTTTCAGGCCCAGGCGATCCTGAAAAACACGAGCAATATATTTTGAGAACTGGCCTTTGCACGCTTTACATAAAAAACGCGCAAGAGCAAGCTTGTCCCAGGAGCTTGATTCCAAGGCCGAAGTGCCTGGCAACTGAGGAAAAATGACTGCTATGTTACATCTGAAGCTTTTTACATCAAGGCAAGCGGTTCGGCGAATGTTAAACTTAGGATATAACACGAGTTAAAATTTCGCAAATGGCATTTTCACCTACATCAAATAGTTAAACGTTACTTTTCATAACAGCCCTTCCTACATTCGTGGTTTGCTGTTTCAATGCGGTGTGTTGCCGCACCCGCACCACCAAAAACCGGAAGCGGATATCCCTGCAAACGGGGTGAACAAACACGCAGGAAGCGGATAACAATAGTTCAAAACTCATGTCCGACGTTTGTGGTTGGAGTCGTCATTGCGACCTCGGTGACCAATGCTATAATCTACCGCAGTTTCTTTTACTCGACTACTTAATACGATAATGTCCGGAAGTTATAGCTTAAGACAAGACAATGTGTATCAACATGCGACACACTTGTATATTATTTCTACTGTTGCAAACTCTCCGGTGGCGTTGCGTTGATTGTGTGATTCACCACGAACGGGATGTGCGCGAAGAACAACAATACATATATGTGGCGCGAACAAGCAATAATCGATTGATCGTGGCGCGTGATCTCTATTGTTGCTTGCTGCCACAGTGCGAAGCTTTGCGCATGTGCCGCTCGGGCTTTCCGATCGCAACAAAATGGTGCTGTGACCAGGATATGGAGGTCGTGCCAGGTGCAGCCTTCACAAAAAGAACGTGCGATCGGTGCGTTTCGTTGTAAAAAGGAGGGGATGTTGTTGCAACCTCTCCAGTGGCGTTGTGTTGATTGTGTGATTCACCACGAACGGGATGTGCGCGAATAACAAAATACATACATGTGGCGCGAACAAGCAATAATTGAGTGAGCGTGGCGCGTGATCTCTATTGTTGCTTGCTGCCACAGTGCGAAGCTTTTCGCATATGCCGCTCGGGCTTTCCGATCGCAATACTACTAAGGTACAGCGAAAGCGAGGTCCCAATTTCTTTGTGAAGAGATAGGTAAAATCGTACGAATAATTTTTGCGGAAATATATCTGGCTTGACACTACTGAAAGAACTACGAGCCGAGGCATACTTGCAACATTTTGGATGTAAGACGCTCGTTCAATAATTTTGATGTGAGTGTAACTGTGAAATTGACATCATAAATCAAGGTGTGATTTCCGCAGAAATCTGCTGCATTTACTATTTTACAGTGCAGCGAGGATCCAGATGCCGATTGCACGGCCCGCTCCAAACAAGAAATGATGTTGTTTTAGCAACTCCGCAGAATGCCAACGTGGAATTGTTTTTGAGAGCATTCTGACCACGGAAAACCAGATAATGCAAGTACTGTTTGTGTGAATGAGGCCAAACCTTGCTCACCGTGTCTCCTTACACGAAATCATACATGTATTAAAGGGCGTCAAATGATTTTAGCCGTTTGCTGACAACTGCTGACAACACTCATTGTCAATTTCGCTGAGCAATCGGTTGCAACACACACAGCGGACACAACAGTCTGAGCAAGCCACGGGAAGTCAGCAGAGTTAAAGTCCAGGCTGGTCGCCTGAAAACAGTGAGGGTCCGAGCTGATTGGATGCGACAATCGCTCCAGATGCTGCTGCTCATTAAGCGACGCAAGGTCCAAGCTCTTGTTCGCAAACAATCAACTTGACTTGTTCCACAACTAGACGATTTGAAAAATAGATGTTAATTGAAAGCAACTGCTCAGCTGTGCGATTCACACGCTTCATACGACGTCACAGGAACCAGTGGAACTTCAGTTTCTGTATATCACATTTATAAGCTATACTAATGCGAAAGATGCACTAAAATGGTTGAAGCTTTTCTTTTCATATTTTCAATGACATGTCTAACTCTGTTTCAAACCCAGATACAAACGATCAACGCAAGGCGCATATCTATACAACAGCATCTCTAACGAGTTCTGCAATGATTTGCAAAAAGCATATCCGCTGCATTTGCAAACAGCTTGCAACGGTCTCACGAAACTAAACGAGCATGTTTGAAGTGCCAGACTGTGACCTTTTGACCGGCATGGAACGGTTCCAGCCATTGTTAAATATCTTTTTAAAGAAGTAAGAACATCTGCAGTTGACAATGGCAAAGTTTACACACTAGGTCTAAAGAGCCGCATATAAGACTGTGAGACGCCAAAAACAAACAGCAGGTGTTTACCGTCAGTGAAGGATGTCAAGCGACCAAGTACGTCGTTGTGCAAGTTAAAGGAATTACAATTTTCAATTCGTCTAACTGACTAGTTAAAGCGACACTAGTATCAGTTCAAACTATTCAGTTGAAATAACTGCCCAGGTAACAGTTTTTGAAATTCAGCCCGACTGCGATTTGCAACAAGCACCGGGTACATAGTTTCCATCACCCTTACCTTGAGTCCACAACGTTTGTTACACTCGTCATAGCCACTAAAAAGTAGTACAGCATTTTGTTTTCTAAAAAAGTGTGGTCCAACTAAAGACCCGCGGGCCGCATGTGGCCCTCCACAGCGTTTTCAGCGGCCCGCGGAAGGTTTCAGGAAAAATCTTCAAATCTGAAATTTCTTCGAAATCGTGTGAGGTTACATTTGTCTCACTGAATTGCTTGCGCTGGACAAAGTAAATTTCACAAGAACAATGAAAAATACCTTTTCTGTGTACCAGTTTGTTTCATTTATTTTACGATCTAATTAGAAGGCACTGCGCGCCGCTAACCCTCCGCTAAGGGACCTGTCCAGATAACATCTATGTTTGTTCGGTGCCCCGACGTTCGTTGTCTTGAAGAATACATCTGACGCAATGAACTCAGCACCGCCAAATAAATTTGTCTATCTATCCGTTAAAGGCGGCCTTCTGAAAGTGGCTCTCGAGCCAAATTAATTGCCCACCCTTGCAATAGGCAACAAGCATTACATCTTTTATTAATAAAAATGTACAATACTAACGCTAACGGTGTTGGAGACTGCAGAGGACTTCTTGAAATTGGTCAGCAACGATAGATTTCCCGAACTGAAAGATTTCGCACTAAAAATGCACTTGATGTTTGGAAACAGACACGTGTGTGAGAGTACATTTTCTACGATGAAGCAAGTCAAATCTAAACAGAAATCGAATGGCAGACGAAACACTGGACGATAGTCCCCGACTTTCAACACCAACGCTGGTATTGATTAAAGAACGGTAGTGTCAGAAAAGTCACGACCACAGGCATCCCACTGATAAGAGATTTGGAATAAATTGCTATTTGGTATTGTGTAATAATTTCAATGACGCACTCACCTATCTTCCATTTTTAAGTTTTAAATGTTGTGAATGTGTTGCGTTATAGATTATTTTATTGGAAGTGGCCGCAAGTTGTCACGTTTTTGTACAATGGCCCGTAGGTCAGAAGTAGTTGGACCACGCTGTTCTAAAACACTCGTTGTAAAACTCACTTCCTCAGAGTAAGATAGCTTCTTTATGCCAAAAATTGCTTGAATTAATGTAGATCTACCAAACCTAAAGATCACAGAACTGAAGGCTAATTAGGTCCGTGGCGGCTAAGGTACGCCTAAGTAGTATTTCGAGCCACGCTGAGACTGCAGAGGTTTAAGAGAGAAATGTATACTTTTAAAACACAGAGCTTTCCAGATGTTGAAAGCTTCACCGATTTAACTCTTACAATGTGCTTACAAAACGGTCATTTTTGTTCTCGAGCAAAAGCATTTTGAAGTCTTAATTCGATTTTCATCAAGTTTGTTGCTTAGCGATTCGTGCAAGTTGACCGTGTCTACTAAATGTTTTACCTGTAGATGCCAGAGTACAACCAATTATCGTTTCATCGTATAAAAACTGAAACAGTCCGGTATCTTTGAAAAAACGAAGCTCATGACTTTGAAAAAACGAAGTCTCGTACTTTGAAAAAACGAAGTCTCATGTCTCGTAGCCAGAGTTTTTTTTAAAGATAAAAAAACGAAGCTCATGACTCTGGCTACGAGACATCTGACAAGCATGTCTTGAAATTTCAGAGCGACTTACCAATTTGTACAAGTCTGAATCTTGCAAGCTTTCAACCACTGTGTCCTGGCCTGGTGCATAGAATCCAAACCACTGCGTTAAAATCAACAAGAGGTTGATCTCCTGACTGCTGACCAACGCATTGCCATCATCCAACTTCACATTACAAACCAACAACAGACCGCGGTATGATTCAAGCGCACAAAACATTTCGTTCCTTTGTCGAACGATTTCTTTAAAGATTTGTTTGTAACAGGATGGCATTGATGCAATCAAATCATCCATTCTGTTCACTTTCCACCAACTTCGAGTTTAGAAGTTCGAAGAGCGCAATTTTAAGCAGTAGCATACACGCGGGCATACTTCATGCATGTGTACCACGCGTTTTTTTATGAATATTGGTCCTTCCACGTTCAGTATTCCTGCATTGGGAAAAGATACACAGGGGAAAAATTACCGCTTCACGGAAAGTATTTGAAAAGAGACCAGAAACAGAACCACGGAATCACTGCTGCGATTCAAAATAATCCATGAAACACATAGCGTCGTCCAAATACTGCGTTGGGCAACGAAAAGCAAGACCACGACACACTTTCAGAAGAACCGCCACGATCATAGCATTGTCGTTGTTGACAGCTTACCTCAGAAGCAATTGGCTGTACCATTGTATCTTGGTTGAAACGAACCATGACGAACTTTTTCAGCGCCATCAGACGTTGCTTGTAGATTTCGTTGATCGTCACGTCATTATTGAGATCAGGCAAGAATATATTTTTCAACTTGTACTCGTCTTCGTTGAGCGGGTCGTGCCAGTACTCAGCTTGAACTAAACTGAAAATACCGAACAAAGTTGCTTCGTCTTTCGCGCGATCCACGTCGCGAAGAAACGTAATTGAAAGATTTTCTGAAGTTGACACGAAAACACTGAACCATCAACATAATGCGCAAAGGCACGAGTCGACCTTCCACGAGTAGGAGTACATACAGAGCAATCAGGATTCTGGGAAAAAGCAATTTTTATGAACAAAAGAAGTTGGGATACAATGCGATTTGCAATCATCGATGATAACCAAAAAAGATTGGTTATTCAAGCAACTTAATCATAACGTGACATGCTTGCGATTCAACCTTTGTTTTTGTTTGGATATTTAAAATTCTATTTTCTGTTAAAAACCTACAGAAGCACTCGGTTTCAAAATCTACTGTAACCAGTATTAGTAGCAGACATTCACAGACTAAACAGTGTGGGGGGTAAAAGCACTCACAGTTGACCTTACAACCAAAATTTAAGCAAAAAAGGTGGGCGCAAACATCAACGACGCAATGGATCAGTACACGCAAACTTTTCTCCAAGAAAAGACGGACAAGCACACAAAATCAACAGAATGTGCTCGCTCCCGAATCTTGCCGGTCGCCTGACGCAGGTGAGAGGCATGCATGCTGTACGTGCGAAAATCCATTTGGCGATCCGATGTACTCTAAGAAAAAAAGAAAACTCACTGATTCTGCACATTGGGCAGATAAGCGGCGGTGTTCAGAAGCTGACGAATCGTGTCGCAGAAGGTGATATCGGCCGGGCATTTCGGAAAGCCGTACACGCCTTGATGCTGACCACCGACAGAAATTAGATTAAGCATTTTAATCCCGTCGCATTGCTGCGCGAGCGCCCTCCTGAAAAAAAGAACTTGTTTCAGTCTTTAGCAAACAGCATCCCTGTACACTGAAAACTAAGCTAACCGCCGTAGTTATCACTTCACGCTTCAGGCCGTGGAGCCTGGGACAGCACACGCACAAAAATGCAGTATTGGTATGAACGCCCAAAGCGTGTAGTTACTTCGAAGTACATTGGAATTATTTAAAAAATGACAGTCACAGCTTTGGCAACCAAATGACTAAGGAAGAACACTCAACGTTTTGCAAGCAAGGAAGGTTAAACCAACATGCAAAATTTTCAATATTTTAAGAATCCATACATAAATAGCACAAAACACAATTTAACGCCGACGGCAATATGCAAAACAAAGAATTGAATTAGTCTAACTCAGAAATTGATAGCAAACAACATTGAAAATCTCTCTTTTCAAATAGAATGTAAATTTGTTTTTACTAAACTAAAGATTCCCTTAAAAATTTTTACAACAGCTACGATCAGTTCATTAGTCAAAAAAGGAAAACACAAGACTGTGCCACAAGAAGTTAATTCACAAATAAATTATCACAATGTGAAACAAACAGAACTAAAAAACAATTTGAAACAAAAAAATGTAGAAAATTCGAACCTCACCAACACTGGACTAATCCACAAATACTTACAAAAACTGACCACCTTGTGAAAAACCCATCGCATTGAAACCATTAGCCAGGTTGGAATCAGCTTTGACCATATCACAAGCCATGGAAATCTGATAACATTATCACAGATTGCAAAAAACTACCAATGAACACAAGAATTCATAATACAGTAGTACATTACGTATCAGACAAAATAAGGAAAATACAAACAAATCCTAATTGCTGATCAAGCACAGCTGAAGAAAATGTCGAGGTTACTGACAAGCTCAATTTTCACAGGTCAAGTTAGCCAGTGCTGCAAGAATTACAATGAAATAAGCAGTTGATCAAGTCTAAAATGCGCACAGCCAAAAACCACTTAACTTATCCAATATTACAAATCAAAATGAACCACAAACTAATGTATTTGAAAAGTATATGCAAAACTACCCACATTTAAAATATTAAATCAAAGCTGATACCAACAGCCTAAAAATTTAAACAAGACTTCAAACAAGTTAGATGGACTACTTGAAGGGGTAGTTGAAGTTACTGTGCTATAGGATTTGATGCTTATCAGCAGGACTTCTTACTTGCAGCTACTGGAACCAAATTGCAAATTGTTTATGCAAACATGTTTTACACCGCAATTAAATAAAATTTAAATAGTTAAATAAATAAAATAAGTAAATAAAATAAGTAAATAAGACTCTGTTGTTTATGTTATTACACAAAACAATGTTTGCATTAGCCCAGTGGTTCTCAACCTTTCATGGTTTGTGGTCCCCTTCCCCCCTTCAACTGGCATATATGCAGTAGTTAATATTGTTACACTTGGGTTTTGCAATATCACGGCAGAGCTATTTAGTAAAAGCCTCTGCTTGTGGTCCCCAGAGAACCTGTCTGTGGCCCCCAAGGGGGGCCAAGGGCCCCGGTTGAGAAACCCTGCTTAGCCTATCTCTGCCTGCATGGAATACTGAATGGATGATGTCATGTAATTATCAACAATGATGAAACCTCATACAAATTGTAGAAAATTTTCATCCATAGCATACTCTGTAAAATCCTTTTCAAAAAGGCTTTTGACATGACTTTTAATTTCTACATATTTTTGTAAATTAAGCCTAGAGCTAAAATATTCATTCCAGAAAAAATACCACAAAAACAAAACCATGGTCTTTCAAATTATTTTTAAACTATAACTGATTTAACTATATCTCAACCCACTTACTTCATCATATAAATTGGTCACAGCCAATATTTCTACTACAAGAGCACCCTTTTGGCATTTCTGTCATAATTGAGAGCAGTGTTGGAAATCTGGCAGTTAAAATGTGCAGCTTTGTGTAGTACACTTTCCAATTGTATAATGGCTTAAATTTTCAGCTACAGACTGCTACAGATCTAAAAACTAAGCAAAATGAAGACAGGCTTTCAACAGGAAAGCTACAGGCACCAAACAGTCCTTTTGAGTAAATAACATTTTGGTGTCAACCAAACGTCAACAAAAATAATGTAATTGAAGCTTCAGTCAGTGCACTTCGACCAAAGACAGAGTCTAAACATTTTATGAAGAGTCTAAGCATGCTATGTGGTTGGAGCTTTTTCAAATTAGTGCAAATAATAGGTGAATGGTTACAAATACATGAATGCATATAATAGAAAATAATGTAACTGCTGTTGAACTAAAAAACATGCTTAGACTTTCACAAAAAACTGGCCTGGCACTAGGCACACAAAATCTCAAATCATTTTAAGGACATATGTATATGGAACACAGTGCCAAATTACAAAAATCAAAGTACCATATTTTACGGACCATAAGGCGCAATTTAAATCCTTTTTTTTTCCTCATAAATTGACCGTGCGCCTTATAAGCCGGTGCGCCTAATGTATGGATCAAGCAGTACTTTATTGCCTACACTCAAAACCAGTACCGATACTATTACCGTATTTTCCGGCTAATAAGCCGATTTTCTGGACCTACTTTTGTGACCTAATTTTCTGGGGTCGGCTTATTGGGCGGATATAGCTTTCATCTACAACCTAGCCCAAACAAAAGCAGCACTAGGCTATAACCGATTACCGCCCCTCCGCCAGAAGTAAATTCGATAAGAACAAGTCGCCGTAACAATATCTAAGGTGCACATGTTCGCATTACGTATCCGATGATTGTGCAATAATGCCGCGGTAGTTCTCATACAATTACAAACAATGTGCTTTTAACTTGGGTAAGTTGCGTTGTTGCAAACACTGCTTTCCTTAGTCGTGCTTAACAAATGGACAACAGCAATTGTGATGCAACAATGGACACTGACCACCACGCTGCTATCCGACCGAATGACAAATCATCGTTTCAATGTATTTGTGAAATGTTGGAGTAGCGCTTCTGTAGCTTGAGTACCACATCCACAAACGCTGGTTTCACGTTTGCAACAGCTTGGATTGTGAGATCACAATTATCAACATGCCTCGTCAAAAATGTCGATTAAGTTAACCCACGAACACGATATTTTAGCTTGCGTACAGTATAAACCAGCGCTTATAGCCTAATACATGAAGTTAAGAAAAGTAGAATCGTTTTAAGATCCTTAAAATACGTTGCGCCTTATAGCC
>Ga0210059_1012202_pt1 | contig 13032 bp, 11 predicted proteins | sample Ectturendosymbi2_FD_188042 | JGI IMG/M metagenome (GOLD analysis project Ga0210059, IMG submission 188042) | Ecteinascidia turbinata endosymbiont from Florida, USA - Sample 2 (SPAdes) (version 2) | ecosystem: Host-associated > Tunicates > Ascidians > Unclassified | place: Key West, Florida...
CTTGTTGATGTGTCTGGCGACCCCAGGGAGTGCCAGTGGCTCCACCAGCGTCTGTCCCTGGCTGTGGTCAGGGGAAATGCTGCCAGCATATTGGCCTGTGTGCGAGTTTGATCTAACTTTACGTGTTCTTTTTCTAGTAGCTGCTTTTAACATACTGATCACCATCACTGCCTACCAGTTGCCCCTGTATAAATGTGTAGTTATTGCCTTCCGAATCCTCGTTCTTTCTGTTAGATTCATTTTCCTTCAGTTGTGCAGTGTTACCTTGTGCATTGGTTAAATATCTTGTTAATCGCATGGCCTATGATGAGAGTACAGCGTGGTTTCGTGTTCCATATTGCTTGAAACCTCTGAGGCTATACAGCGTAAAAAAAAAATTATTTCTAGACGTCTCTTAGTTTATAGCCGATCACTTTTAAACACGGGTGTGTGAAGTAAATAACTCAGATGTTAATTATTTAAAATTTCAAGTGATAAAACGAGTTGAGAAACAGAATCTTATTTCCAAACAGAAACAGATTCTCATAAAACCTTACATACCAGAAACAGATTGCCTTGCTTGGAACCGTACATAGCCTTGAAGGTCATAATTTATTGCAAACGTGAAAACCACTTTGCAAGTTGAAAAAGTGCAATACCCTTCGCACTTGAAAGCAGACACATCTTTGCGTTTTGACGTCGATGACCTAGCAATATGACGTTTGAAAGCAAAAGAACATACTGCAGTGTGGACTTTTAAGTTGCATATGACTTCAGCACGCCAAGCGATTTTGGTAAATGATTTTTTCTTTTGACTTAATCTCCATTTCTCCTAAACGTCTTTGTTCAAAGAACACCTTCTTCCATCAACTAAAGTTTTGTGGAACATCTTGACTTGTTGCAATGTCTCTTCCTGTCTTGCTCTTCACTGAGGCAATGAATGTCTGCCGAAAGTGTGGATCACGTTTGCATTTCTTAATAAATGATGCTACGTTAGCTTTCGACGAAAACTTGTGCGTTTTCTGCAAATATGCCTTGCAACTCGAGTAACTAAGCAGGTGGCTATCACAGACGAATGAAGGCATCATGCACACAGAACAAGACGTACAGTTTTGTGCAAGTTATTTGACTCACTAGGATTTCGTTCATGTACAAGAAATGTACACGGACTCAAAGCACTAACGTCTCGTAAAAATCCTACTTTTGCAATGTAATAATCAAAGTGGAAAATTGTAGAATGTTTGTCGAAAACAATGGGTTAACCCAATGCTTTTCAACAGGGGCTCAGCGGAATCTTAGGGTTCTGCAAGTGGCTGCCAGCGGTTCGGCCGAAACAGAGCGAATTCGCCTGGGACTAAATTCTCACCCACATTTCTATGCGCCGGTGGCAGGTTAGAAAGTTGGATCATTGTATACGGTTCCATAACAACGCAAACATTTGTAGGAGGTTCCGCTGCAGCAAAAAAATTGAAAAACAGTACAGGGTTAACCTATGATATCATCATGGGATTAAAGTTTTCGTATGTCAGTGCTGATAAAGCAAGGTCAACGTTTCGGCGTCGTGTGTCAAAATTAATCGAGTGCAACCTGCAATTGTTTTGCAACTTTAATCTGCATTAGTACACGAACACACGGGTATAAAATTTGTTTTTGAACGGCGGCCGGAAAGTTGTCTAATTTGCGTTTGAATCAACGCACTATTTTTGCAATTTAAGACAAGCTTCGCATATCAGTGTTGATAAAACTAGGTCAACGGTTCGGTGTTGTGTGTGAAACTGAGATGAGTGTAACCCGCGATTCTTTTGCAGCATCAGTTTGAACAAATATACGAATACACAGGTATAAAAATTTTTGTTGACTGATGGCCGGAAAGTTGTCTAATTTGCGTTTGAATCAAGGCGCAATTTTTGCAATTTAAGACAAGTTTTCAGTATAAAAACGCTCCCACAATGGTCATTCTTTACGCATTTATATGTTCAGCAACAATGTTGACTTCAAAACTAATAACAGAAATTATAGCAAATCATTCTGAGTTTTCTGTGTGCGCGAACAGCTGAAATAAATTCGTTTCAAATCGATCTTGAAAAATCATGAAGTTACTTATGAAATCTGTTATATAAGGGCACCTGTACCCCCGTTGCCCCCCTTTCAAAGGGCAGGGGGGTGGTGCCCCCGTAATGCACTCCCGTTCCGACATCCCTGGATACCTTCCGAGACACGGCATGACTGACATAACAGAAAATGCACGAGGGTATTCATGATACACAACTTTGCAAACACTGAAAGTTGGGAAAACAAAGCTCGCAATGCATAAAAGTTAGACAATAGCAAGTTGGCAACGCCCCCCCCTTTTTTAGTTTTGCGCCCCATTTCTCTGCATTCACCGTCAATAAACTAGAAAGTTTGTAACTAGAAAAACAGTATGAAAGAGAGTAAAAAAGAATTCAAATATGCATTGAGAGCCTGTCCAAAATCCAAGGAGATGCACGAGGAAAATTCGATGACAGTAGCTTCACAGGATCACTCTCCCAAAAAATTCAGGCAACATCAAATAAAGCAGAAAGAGACTATGGCACCCATCTATGGGTGGCGAAATTTTTTCAATGTGGTGGGGCACAAGTGCACGTCAAAAAAATATAGAAAATTTTTGTGGTTTGAATTGGCAACTGTGACGCCACAAGCATTGAAATATGACGTCATTAACTTTTGACAGCATGTTTAAGCAATTTTATGCAATTTTTTATGAGCCCTCAACGATCCTAATCTACACCACACCTTATCCATCTATACCAGTGGTTCTTAACCTGTGGGGAATTCCCCACTGGTGGGGAATGGCGGAATTGCTATGTGGGGAATGACCGGTCGGACAGTGGAACCACTGCTTCAAAATTTAACACATCACATCCAAATATTGACTTACTTTACAAATCACAACCACTTACACTGGGAAATGGAGAGTTGGCCCACTAAAAAGTGAGGAATTGGAGAAAAAAGGTTAAGAATCCCTGATCTATACGCTATACTGCCTTGAACACATAAATGTAACTAGTTGTTCTTAGTCTTACACAAAATTTATTCGCAATTAAGTAGGCAAACACAACATGCACAAAGCTAAGGTAGCGTCCGCATATTACACCATCAGATAGATAGAGGTGAGAGGGGCTTTCAAAACGATGATGGGGTAAAAAATAGATATCTAAAATTCTGATGACGGAATATGTGAACGGCTGAACGCTCCCTAGTAAAAACATATGTCTTTAACATCTTCAAAATCACGACTTTTTCACATCTAGAACACAGACGTAACCTGACTGAATACTCATTCTACAACTGCAGTAGATACCAGAATGCAAAGACAAGACAAACCTCATGAAGCAAGTTGTCTGTAGAAGATGCCAAATGTGTTGCCAATGCAAAAATAAAATATAGCTATTTAGTATTGACAATGCAAAAATAAAAACACAATTGTAATTGATCTGTAAATTATATCATTTTGTGTACATGGGCGTCCGCAGGGGGGGGCAAAACGGTCATTCCTCCCTTGGAAATTGGGACTAAGGAGGAAAAATTTCTGGAAAACGTGAAATCAGCAGTTTAATTCTGATTAGTTGGGTTAATTCTTGCAATGACAGTTTAATTGCCGATATGACACTCACACTGCGCAAGAGGCAGGTCCACTGTTTTGGTAACATGCAGTTATAAGCTTGCAGCTCACTAAATCCGCTTCTTTGCCTGCAAAGGCAGGTTGCGAAATTCGCGAGGGAATTTTTCTACTATTGGCCTTAGTTGCGTAACAATAACATGGTAACAAATCTTCGAAGATGCACTTCAAGTCACGGTAGTATGCGTTTTGCCGCATTTACCTACTGAACGTAGGTATCTTGGCAGATAATGTAGTGAGACAGTGACTGTTGAAAGCGGTAAGCCACGTAGGTAGGCGAATTGCGGGTCGTCGGCATATTTTGTGTGGCTCTTCTAGACAAGTTGAATAGCAATATCTCAAATTGCTAGAGAGTTGTTGCCTCATATTTAACGTTTGTTTCAGGCATCAATGTGTTTACACAAGTGCGTGAAGTCAGTCACCAGCAGTGTCCCTGGAAGGACATTTTACATTGAGCAAATGTTTGTTTCAGTGCGCATGCAATTTCACAACCATGTAGACACACAATCAGTGAAACGTTTCGAAAGGGCTATGTGTATATACCAGGGGCGCAACCAGCTCTTCATTTCCGGGGTGGGGGGGGGCAATTATCATAAAATTTAATTTGATGGCGTCGTCGTGCTTATTCAACCATGGTAAGCTTTTTCGCAAATGGTCACAGATAAAGTTCTCTTCGCAACATTTTCGGAAATGAGAACTTTTCTGTTTTAATTGTGATGCAGACCGCACGATCAGAGCAAAGTAAAAATCAGTAGCCTAATAAAAACACCTCGTTCCGTACTCAACCAGTGCAGTCATGGCTTTAGTGTGGCAGATGTATAGGCTACTAGTAAACCTGCCTAACGTTTCGTCTTGTTTTAGCAAAATTATTCTAGCCTTATTCTTCTAGCAAAGGGGTCTCCAAACCTGGGGTACATTTGCCTATCTGAAGGGGTACATTTATGCACAGCTGCAACAAACTAACTTTGAGAAATAAAAGCGGAGTCTACCTTTGTAGTTCTAAAAATCCAAAAGTTCTGTTGGAAATTCAGTGGATTTTTGTGATTTTACTCAACCTTTTTGTCATAAGAAAGTTTAGGGATACATACTCATATGCCGAAATGCTGAAGCGGTAGCCTACATGGTCAGAAAAAGGTTGGGAACCCCTGTCCTAGCAGGTGTTTGAATTTCTATCACAACTGAAGATCCCAAACTTGAAAAATAGCCTATGTCAGGGGTGGCCAAACCTGCTCCATGTATGAGCCGCGTAAAAACCAAGTTACAAAGAGCCGCAACATAAAATCTAAAAACACGAATTTATTTGCATTCTACGCTTGTGTGACATCATAATCATTTCTGGAACGATTTGCAAACGTAATAGTGCACGGCAAGCCTGCCCAACCCACGGCCCCCGGGGTTGTTTTAAGTGGCCCGCGATGTAATAAGTTCGTAAGCAGACTTTTTAAATTTTTAGTATTTTTTATAAGTTCAAGTATATTTTCCATCAAAACATACCAAAATTATACCTGTTGTTTCTACAGTATTATGGGCCTACCACCCAAAAACTTGTATAGCAGACGCTTCGAAAATATGTCAATTTTTAGATTTGGTTTACATCCATACAAGCTGGCAACCAGGGTCGGATCCAACCAGTAAGTTTAGGGGGTTAAAATTTGGTTTCAGTAAAATTTGGTTGTCAAGTCTCATTACGGGTTCACTACTGGAAGGGAGATGAAGTATACAACACTCCTGTGACAAAATAATGGACGGCAAAATAGCCTTATATCGCGAATGCTATTTTCCGATTTGTACAAAATTATGGTGAATAAAGGTACTTTCGTAGGTATTAGGGGGGGCGATCGCCCCAATCGCCCCCCTTGGATTCGCCCCTGCTAGCAACAGTGCGTGCAACCAAAGAGTCATTATCACCTTGTGTTATCGTATAAAACTTAGCAAAATCAAGGGATTTGTTACGTCACAATAGCTTACTGTTAGTCACAAAAGCGTTTGTGGTCCGAAATAAATTTCCTAATGTAAAAGTGGCCTGCAACACTGAAAAGGTTGGGCAGACCTGCTATACGGCACGCTACCTGCCACAGTACCACTTTACAAGATTGCTACATTTTTGCAATAGAACTAAAAAAATAAAAAACAAATATATAAATTTTCGGAAAGCTCAAAGAGCCGCATGCAAAGGTTCGAAGAACCACATGCGGCTCGCGAGCCGCAGTTTGGCCACCCCTGGCCTATGTCAAGGGTGAGGGTAGTGGCGGATCCAGAACAGACGTTTGGGGGGAAGTCAAATAAGGGGGCGCCAAATAGGTCGTCACTTGCTTAAATACCAGAGGTTGTCTGCGACAATCGTTAGATGTCACACAAAAGAGGTTAGCTTTTGTAGGCCAAAAAAGTGGATAGTTTTGTTGGTCGAACTATGCGATTTTTCAGAGAATAAACACTGTTTGAAAGCGCTTTATATCATTAATTCAGAAAACGTTTGACACGGGTCCCAAACAGTGAGCCTCATTTTTCACAAGCTACACATATCTCATATATCTTCATATTGTATTTAACAGGCATAAAAGTATGCTGCACTGTTTCCACTGTTTTGGCTATCCGTAGCTAAATCAGTGAAGAACAATTTATGAAACGCATTCCCGCCTTAGAAGTAGAACGGTTCTTCCTGGACTTGGAAGTGACAACTCATGACCAACGGCAGAACTCAACTAAAAAGCTAAATGATGATCACGTTTCCAAGCGAAGTTTGTGCATTTACATGCACATGAAAAACTTATTTATTGCTGAGGACGACAATTCAAAAACAAACGTAAATGAAAGGCATTTGCCAGGGCAATGCTTCCATTTCAGGAAACTCTGCTGACTACCGTGAAAACGATCACATAATCGCATGATAGATTTACACTGGCCTTAAAACATATTGCCCTAAAATACATTTAACGCCACTTATAAAGTTCGATTTTCAAATACCGTTTCACATTTTTCGACATTGGGTGGAGAAAAAAGCATCAATCCCACTAGACCAGGTTAAAAAAAGTTGTGATACTGTTCCACAGAAGTGGAAGCAAGTGGGACGAGCGCCCCAAATTCACAATCAATACCTCCAAAGTCAAGCTCTAGTCTCCAAATGAAGTCATTTTTCAATTTATTACACACTATTACGAACAAACAAGCTCAAAGCCACCCCCACTGCTGTTGATCTGGCGATGGATCTGCTTCTATCCAGCCAGGCCAGAAAACACAGATGAGAATCAGCCTATCACCAATTTAAAACCACGAACCTTTGCCAACACCACAGTTACCAGTAAAAAAGATAAAGTTTTCATCAGAAGATTGCTTTTCTGCTCAAATTTATGTGATCCACATACCCATCAGTCACTGTTGCCAGACGCGTAGCCAGGTGGGGCCGATAGGCGCCGTCATTCCCCCAATTTCGGACTGCAAATATTGATATGTTGAGCAAAAATTGTTATGACCACGTAAAACCAATTATTCATTCCACCAAGCTGTAGACAGCTAGTATTTTGTCAAAGTTTCCGCATTAGAGCTATAGGCGTACGACGTGGAAGGAAGATTCGGACAAGATTCAAAATTTTCAGAAAAACTTCCGGATATGTTTGGGCAAGTTGCTTAAGCAGAATCATCGTCCTGCAAAACTTCGTTTTCTTCACAGTGGTGCAAAAACTCGGGCACTTTCCCTTCCAAAGCCAAATGTTCCGGTATGCCTCTGGTTAGAGCTGAGTACAATGGTTTGTTGAGGCGCATAGCTGCGCGCAGTAAACAAGGGCGCAACAATGGGGGGGAAACAGGGTCTCAACAACGGGGGGCAAGGAGCACAATTCCCAGGCGACGAATCACTATGAGGGCGCCAAAAAGTCCTTACAATGTCACAAGTTCTTCAGTGCAGTACATTTTCTTCCGAAAGACCTCAGGTTCGAACATGGGGCGCCAAACTTGCTTCTTGCCCCGGGCGCCATGTAACCACGTTGCGCCCCTAGCAGTAATTCAATACTCCTCTGCATTGTCCATGTATATGGAGTCAGGAGTTGCACAATTGCATAGTTACGTCATAATTCTTTGAACTAATCGAACACGTTCAATGCATTTTTGTCACATAGCGCCAAGTTGTTGGCTAACGTCTGCATCTATAGCTTTTCACACGCTGCATTATGATTCAACCAGGAGATTAGTTCCGTCAAGAAATATCCACTCACCTTTATGTTGCAAACCTACGATGGAGACATACTCGTACTGTGGACTCACGAACTGCACTGGCAATAGCCCTGAAACTGATTTTTCATTTTCATTTTGGAGGCTTGTGAAATCTTGGGTCAGTTCTAAGTTTTCCATATTGCGTTCCTATTTTAACTGCTGCCTTTTCTTTCGAGGCTGTCATCAGGCATTAAAGAAATAAACTTGTAAAAAAAAGACGAATTTCGTACAGCCCAGCGGCAAGGCGATAACTGTGTTAAGCGAAAGTGACTGCGTTTGTCATTACATAAGGCTGGGCAGTTCTCACGGGGCAAAGAAATAACGAAACAGTGGTACTTATTACGAAACAATAGCATTGTTCATGCTATTCGATAAGAGATTGGGTAAAGTCCGGCACGTAAATCTGGACGTTGAACCAAGCGGAAAGCATTGTTTATTTTAGAGTATTTTTTATCTCTGTTTCTACTTCTATGGACCAAAAAAGGGGTGCATTTATAAAAAAGGGGCGTATTTATAGCAAAGGGGCGACACAGACGTTTGGGGTCAGTTGCCCCAAACTACCCACTTCGATCCGCCACTGGGTGAGGGGATCTTTGAATGCTGCCATTTTCGGCAAAACAAATAAGGTGTTTTGTGTCTTTGCCGCATAACGGATCAGGTGTGCTTGGGGCACAACGGCTTTTTCTGGCATCCACGAACAGTGGCGTACGCAGAAAATTTTCATGGGGGGCTTTCATATATTGACATATGGTGGTCATTAATATTTGGTGTGCAGTGTTTATGACGTCACAATTGACGTCACGGTCATGTTTCCAAACCAACGTTTGGGCTAAGTTTTTTGACATAATACGCATATTTTTTTACATCCACTCCCTTTATTTTGGGTGTCATTGCACTGAATATAAGCTATCAGCGCCTCAAGTTAGGATATCGGTGGAAAATAACCTCAACGCTGCGACACAGCAGTTCATAACTGCAAAAATATCAGGCTGCGCGTTAAATCAAGGGATTAAAATACATTCATCAATGCGTCAGTGCAATTCACAACTGCAAAATGAGGCTGCGCTAATGTCTTGTCGAATACGAGCAGTCGAGCATAGAAAAAGTGTAGCTGGACTGTCTGACGCACACCCCGGTTTGCAAGATAAAATCTTACTAAACTACACAAGAATTGAGAATGCGCATAAAATAAGCAAAAAACTTTCGATTTTTTGTTATTTACTGAAGTCCAGCAAATTTTTAGTTTTCCTTTTTCCCTGCTGAGACATCATCAAATGGTTGAATGCTTCTGTGTTAACAACTGCTGTTTTTGAGCTCGTGCAACAGATCTATCATGCTACAGAAATTGGTAATGTAGCCAATGGGGTCAGCGCTTGCTCTGATCAGCCTTAGCAGACAAAATATAGACAATTGTTTCGGATAAAGTGAACTATCGCGGAACACAATCTTAAACATGCGTAATGGACGAAAGGTCTGCAAAACGTGGTGAGATGGTTTCTGGATGCAGACGATAACCCAGATTCCCACCAAAACCTAATTATTGCTTTTTTGGCCCATTTACAATGTTCCTTGAAATTTGCATACAAATTCATTCCCTGGTATTTGCATTAAGTCGACAAATTAACAAGCAAAAGTATGCGAAATCAATTAATCTCCTTTGTGCAGGTAATAAAGTTTTTGTAAAATATCAAGCTCAAGGGAGGTTTAACCCCAACCCCCTTGCGTACGCTTTTGTCCACGAGTTGTGTGAAAGTTTTTAGAAGAAAGTTTAAAGCTATGAGTTTTCAGGGCTTGCACTGGTTGCAAAAGTTCGGGTATGGTAAAGCCTCATTTAAAGCCAAAGAGGTGTAATAGGTGGGTGCGTTCAACACGTGACTATAGCACTCATACGACACTTTACTAAACCCTTTTCCCCAAGCAGTGGTACTGGTACCAACCCAGGAAGACAAAAAACGTGAAACATTCCTCACGCTAAATTTAGCTAAAAACTATCAGGTTTCGAACCGAAAATGCAACAAAACGTTTTTTTAAGAAATGAACTAACTACGTTAATAATGGTGATTCGTTTTACCCCTAACACAAGTGATCAAAAGGTCGAAAAAGAAAAAGCGGTTTGACGTGGCCACAAACTTTTTTAATAACTACCAACATGTCAAGATTTCTCTTAACACTGAAAGTTTCAGCAGTTTGCACGGTTCAACAGTACCCTACTGCTACAAAGTTTCATGCCAAATTGAGGCCTGTTTTGGAAAAAATTGGTACACGAACAAAAGGATAAATATTGCCTTAGAAATACCAACATTTTAAACTATCTCCCAGTTTTGCCAATGCCAATTCCAGCATTTTTGTGGTTACATACTATTTTTTTACCAAATTTTTGATCAGATGGCCTGTCTTAAGATAAATCTTGTAAGGAGATAATAAACCAGTAGGACATAGAAAAATTCAAATAGGAATTTTCTTAAAAAGTGATTAGAATATAAAATTTCATCTTGATTCTTTGAAAGTTTCTACAAATATCAAAATTGCTATGCAATGTTTTGAAATTTTCGCGGGGGAATGCCCCAAATGCCCCCCCTGGTTTCGCGCCTGGTGAATACAATATCAAATTTGGAATGTTGCAAGTGCGCAAGAACGAGATTTCACTGCGCAAATGCTCTGGTGGTTCTGCGCAGTTGTGCACCTCAGAGGGAAGACTGGTCACCAGGGAGTCTGCGCGATTTGATAACAACGACAGTGAACCTAAATCGCAAGTTAGGCTGCTTAAGCTCCCAGAAGAAAATTTAAAATTTTTAACGACACATATTGTCAAAAGCATTCTTTCATTTTCCCAATGTCAGAATGAGAATGAATGTTTTTTGCGAAGAGGCAATTCCAAACGAGAAAGTGGGAGAATACTAAAATAAATTTGAAGACTGCTGGAGAAATTCCAATTTGACCATTTTTGACCATTTCTAAGGCTCACAACCATGCTTTCCTTTCCTTGCAAATCCATTCAGTGTTAATGTATCGGTGATGGCTGTCCAGTTGGTTAACTGTTTGCTACAAACATGTCTGCTGTAGAGATAAAACTGACCGAAGTACAAGAAAATCTGACTAAAAAAAATACTTTAGTGAATGCCACTCAACACTTAATTTCGGACGACAGGTTCAAGGAAGTAAATACCCAGAATTTAAAACACCAGTGTATAACTCATTTCTGGGCATAGCACAACATATTGCTGTGATTTTTTTCTCTGTTACGAAGTTTGTAAAATCAAACAGTAAAAATGTAACCCTGAAAAATGAGCACTTGGGAGAATTGATTTGCACACCTTTAACAACGTACTTTGCAAATTTTCGGGGACTAGAAAATCAAACAAAAACTTAATACTGACAATTACTGTACATCAATTAATGTAAAACTTGCATTCTTTACCATATTTGTATTGACACTACAAACTGGTTTTGCGGCTCGCTGGTTTTTAGGTTTTCTGCAAATGACTCTTCTATTGAACAAGTTTGCAATCTCATCTCGCGCACTTGCAGCATTCCAAATCATTGGAAAAGTACGAAAACAAGAAGCTATTTGAATTAAATGTGTAGATTTTTCATATTTTCATAGGATTTTACACTTATTCTAAAAAGCCACGAAGTTCATTATTCTTTTCACACTCCGCTAACTCAGTCTTAAAAACTCCATGCTCACTAAACCATTTGCTCACTTGTAAAGTTTTCTTACAAGGAAAACACTGTATGCAACTGTTGCCGTAGCATTGGACGTTTTCTTTTTTGTCTACGTCCATTTGCGTTGCATCGCCAACAAACTGAAAAAGATAAGCAAAATGTCGACTTTACCCCCTCCCCTGGAAAAATTTCTGCGAACGCCCATGTCAAAACCCAACATTCCGCAGAAATTACTTTTTTTTCTGAAAACGTGGAAAATACCAAACAGTGGTGTGTTTAAGAGAAGGCGAGCTAGACACTTGCTTCGGGCACCCCCTTTTTTAGGCCCTCCTTCGAGGTGTTGCACGCAGAAATTTTCTCAATTTTGGTTAAATAGGCCTACTTATTATCCACCCATACAAAATATACCAAAGCAGATCACAAATAAGTAGGCTACTCTGTTTCCAAAGGGCCCCCAACAGCAACTGCAATGTGTAGGTACTCTGCTTTGAAAGGGGCCTCCAACACCATTGTAATGCGCATGGGCGTCCACCGGGGGGTCAAAACGGCAGTGGCGGATTAACGGGGTGCTGACTGGGCTACAGCCAGGATCCCCCACTGTTTAGGGGGCCCCAATTTAGTGTTTTTGCCCTATTAACGACAGTTTTACAGATATTTATATAGAGAAAGGGTCCCTTTTTAAGTTTCAGCCAGGGGCCTCATACAATCTTAATCCGCCACTGCAAAACGGGCATTTCCCTCACTGGATATTGATATTAGGAACCAAAAATTTCTGGAAAACCTAAAGTCAGCAGCTCAATTCCGACTAATCGTTTTAATTTTTGCAGTGGCAGTTTATTTGCCGGGGTGATATTCACACTGCACAAGAGCCAGGTTCACACTTACGGTGTCATGCGGCTTGCAGTTCACTCATGTCTCCTCCTTTGCCTGTAGAGGCAGGTTGCGAGATTTGCGATCGGCTTGTTCTATTGTTGGTCTTTATTGCGTAACACGAACATGGCAAAAAATCTGCAAAGGTTCACTTCATGCCATATGTGTATAAGCAGACAAATTTTTGGAGGTGCGAAGGATTTTTGACCGAATTTTCCCAAATTTGCCCGAAAAGTTTTTTTACGACTTTTGCCTGCAAATTTTCTCTCACAAATATCACAAAGACCTCTTTTTGATGTGACCTCCCCAGAAAAAGAGGTCTTCGTGTGTTTTTCTGTAAACATTGGGCGCCATTTTTTGAAGTCAAACAACGTTGGACGCTATTTTTGCCCGGATTTTCAGGGAATTTGTCCAGATTTTCAGGTATTTTGCCTGAATTTTCATGATATTTGCCCAGGGATTTTACCCAGATTTTAATGGATTTTGCCCTGATTTTCGACAAATCAAAACATTTGGGGGTGCGTTTGCACCCTCGTCTCCTACACCACTGCTTCATGTTATGGTAGCAGGCGTTTTGTTGCATGTGATTGTTGAACGCAGGTATCTTGTCAGGTAATGCAGCGAGACAGTGACTGCTGATAGCGGTAAGC
>Ga0210059_1012203_pt1 | contig 13031 bp, 4 predicted proteins | sample Ectturendosymbi2_FD_188042 | JGI IMG/M metagenome (GOLD analysis project Ga0210059, IMG submission 188042) | Ecteinascidia turbinata endosymbiont from Florida, USA - Sample 2 (SPAdes) (version 2) | ecosystem: Host-associated > Tunicates > Ascidians > Unclassified | place: Key West, Florida...
CTTTCTATAGAGCAGTCTGTCTGGGTAACCGTTTTGTTTAAGAGTTGATCTGACGAAGTCGATCTCTTTCTTTCGTTCACTTTCCTGGTCACAGAGTTTGTCAGCATAATTGCGCAGTACTGAACACGCTGCTACATAGAGCTGACAAACTCTGTGACCAGGAAAGTTTTTACATATCTTTTATTTCCAAATATTTGTACATACAGTATATCAGTTAATATAATTGTCAAGAGCCGTTTCATGCTTCATGTTAAATATATCTGTTTAATGATGATAAAATCTTTTGTCAGATATTTTAAGGGTACATGTTCATCTGTCGAAATGCTGAAGCGAAGGGGTGCATGCTAATTTGTCGGAATGCTGAAGGGGTACATGGTCAGAGAAAGGTGGGAAACTGCTGGTGCAGGAGAAGCATTTGGCTTATACCAAACTTTAAAGTAAATCTGATGTTATCTGATGTTGAAAAAGGCAGCAATTTGATGTTGACAAGACTGGCCCCAGTGGCAACACTGTGCCAGACATAAAACTGAATTGGAGAAATTATCACTACTTTCAGTAAGGTCGAGTGGGAACTGAGAAGTTACTAGACAATTGTCAGTTCGAATCACTCATTTGTTGTATTATTTTCTTTTGATGTACTTGCACAAATCTAAGATTGTATGTCGAAATTTTTGGACCCCTTGTGATGGGTTTAGTGTTAGTGTCTAAGGTTAGGGGTTAGGGTTAGCATTTTAGTGTTGAGGGTTAAGGGTTACAGTTAAGGTTAATGGTTATAGGATTAAGGGTATAGGGTTACAAAAATTAATAGCCACGTTAATCCTTTAATCTGAGAAGCAACTGACATGCAAAGAAGAGGTCACATATTTTGCAGAGCTCAGCAATTTCGTTTGATACGGTTTAGACTTTTCAAAGCGAAAACCGGATACGGTTGTTTAGACACTTTCAAAAGTTTATAGCATTCACTTTGGAGTTTAAGAAGGAGTCGGAGTCCAAAACTTAAAAATCATTCGGAGCCGAAGCAGGAGTGGAGTCGGAGTCAAAAATTTCAGACTCCGTGCACCTCTAAGTAAAAGATGCCATCGGGACCAAACAAAATATAAAGTTAATAGGCGAATTGACATTACAGACGAAGCCGTGCGATCGTTTAAACCAGTTCGTTGTTTTAAATGCTGTTTTGGTTTGTAGACTAGCATTGCTAGTTAGGTGTAATTTACTTAAAGTGCAACAACCGGGTAGGATTAAATGCCATTATCTGAATGTGACATCAGGGAACTGGGAAGGTGCTAAAATGGAACCGTTGTTGCTAAAGAAATGACTAACCTAATAAATAAGAAGCTTGGTGTGGCAAAACTTCAGCTTGCTTTTTGATGCAATTGATTCTGAAAAGTACTCACTAAGGTTATGTGATATGTCAAGCTTGCAAGATTATGCCAAGCTTACTGTTTATAGGCATAGGCATAATAGGGCCTTAAATGTGAGGCAACGCAGCTGGGTAGTGTCTGTGTTTCATGAGACAATGATTGTGCTGGGATTATTTTGCTTTCAGTTGAACACATTGGTTGGAGTGGTCATGAGATAAGTAGGATATGCAAAGAGAGAATTAGCTGGGGTTTAAGAGGTGATGGTTAGGGTTTAGTTTCAGGGCGTATGGTCAAGGTTCAGGGAGGGTCAGATTTTAGGTTTAGGATCATATTTTAGGTCATGTCAGCAACTGAACTTTTTCCAAGTCAGGTATTCTTCACACTCACAGGCACGTAGTCAGGTTTTAAAGTTTAGGGAGACAATATTTTTGTTTTATTATATGTTTAAGACAATTGTTTCCGAACACAACAAAATTTAAGAGGGGCACAAAAAACTTGGGGGCGCTGCCTCCGAATGCCCCACCCCGCGGCTAGCTAAGGGCCTGGTCCTTGAACAAAGTGGCGTTCACTTTTACAAGAGTAAAGTATATTGCTGTTGCATGATTGTAGGTTAAATTCGCTTGTTCGGTTTGATTGACGCAACTACGTAGCTTTCCACTTGTGCTCGCCGCTCAGATCTCCATTGCAGAACTTCCTTTAGAATTTTTGGCTTAATTACGAGTGGTAGAGGCACACTGTCCAATATCCACCACAGCAGCATATTACTATTAGTCATAAACATGGATGTAGTTAAGGGACACAGCTATGCCCACACCCCTCCAAATGAAAATAATGCTTAGTGATATCATCTACATACAGATTAATTCCAAATTCGCCGTGTTTTTTTATATTCATATAGGCCATTTTCTCAAAAAGGTTGTAGCACAGTTGACTGAGCATGATGATGTCATAAAAAGCCTGCTCAAAGGGGCCCCGCTCTGATGATGTCTTGCATGGGACCCGCACCTGCTAAGGCCGGCCCTGGTAACATGACAGTAACGCATGAGGAGAATGCAGTAGGGTTTATAGAAACATAGTAAACACATGTAAACCTAGCACTAAGCTAAGGCTAACCTCTAACCCTAAGCTAATGCTAACCTAACCTTAACCTAATGCTAAGCTAACACTAATAACGCTCATCTAACTGTAACCAAAACCTAACACTAACCCCTAAAGCAAATGTTTTGAAAGTTTTGAAAAAGGCAATGGCTATAGATACGCCTGTGAATCTTGAAATAAGAAAACTTATTAATGGATAACACTAAACGGAGGGCTGGGCGGGCTGGAGGGCTGTGTTGCCAAATGAAAAACATGAATTTTCCGCGGACTGGCGAGCTGCACAGAAGGGTGGGCCGGCAGGCTGCACCACAGGATGGGCAAGTGGTCTGCACATTAAGGCGGTCTGGTGGGTTGCGGAAAAGGATGGGCCGGAGGGCTGTCCTTTTCTGCAGTCCGCCCCGCCCTTTTCCGCAGCCCAACGGACCGCCTTTTTTGTGCAGCCCGCCGGCCTGCCCTTTTGTCTTGTGTGCAGCAGCCCGCTGAAAATTCAACTTTTCCATTTGGAAACACTGCCCGACCGGCCCGCCAGTCCTCCAATTAGTGTTATCCCTTATTGATACGCCAGCTGTGACGTAACAGTTGCGCATGACCAGAGTGCAGTAGGCTTGGTAGAAACGAAGTAAATATAAAAGATAAACCCTAAACCTAACCTTAACCCTAACCGTAGCCCTAATCCTAACCTAATGCTAACCTAACGTTAACCTAACCCTAAGCTAACCTAACGCTAACCTAACACTAATGCTAACACTAACCCTAGCCTAATCCTAAGCTAACCTAATTCTAAGCAGAAAGCTAACCTAACACTGTCTTATCCCTAACCTAACACTAATCGATAAACGTAAGCCTGAAAAAAAGTAAAGAAAGAAAACAAAACGAAAGTGGGCAAGGTGAGATTTGAACCGAAAACCATAAAAGTAGAAGGCGCAGTGCATAACCATTACACTATACAATCCACGCAGTTTGAGTGACAAACTGACCCTTTTATTTGAATTGCGTCAGGACAGGTGTATCCCTAGTCACTTCCTTTGAAAAAAGCAAAGAAAAACCAGGGTAAAGCTAGCCATCAATTCGCCCAGCTGCCACTTTCTCACTTGGCAAAAAAACGCCAAGAGCAAAATAGAGCAAATGTCCTACAAAAACACTTAAAATGCACCCATATTGATTTCAATCGAATCCCAACACAAAATACACACGTGCACATCATTTTAAAGCTTCAAAGTCCAAATTATTACTATGATTCCATGAACATCAATGTTGCAATGCAAACAACTATTTCTGATAATAGAAACAAGATCGCGATGATTTTTAAACAAATATGTGATGCTGTTATCACCAGCTATCCAATAAACATCTTTTCAAAGGGTACACTTTTTACGAAAGTTACCAAATCATTGATCAACATAACCAACTTTTACACTACCCCATACCTTTCAGCGAAGTTTTTCAAGAATTGAACGCACTTAAACAACAGCAGATTTCTCATCAACCCAACACGACCGCGATGTTTTTTAAACGAATTTCAGATGCTGATGTCACCAGCTATTCAATAAAATTCTTTCCAACGGGTACACTTTTTATAAAAGTTATCAAAATCATAGATCAACATGACTGACTTTTACACTAACCTATAGCCTACTTTTCTGCAAACTTTTTCAAGAATCAAGCACACTTAAACTACGGTAGATATTTCATCAACCCAACGCAACCATGCTGATCTTTAAACGAATATCCGATGCTGTTATCACTAGCAACCAAATAAACCTCAAGTGCATCCCCAAAAGTTTTGATTTGTCAAAACTTGGGCAAAATATCAAATAATCGGGCAAAGAAGCTTCAACATTTTAAACAATATCAATGAAATTCTACTTCATTGTTATTGAGTGTATAAATAAAAATTTATTACGTCATTAGAAACACTTTTAATCAGTGGTTATTAACCTTTTCTCCACCACGCCCCCCTTAAAGTAATTTTCTTTTGTTTCATGCCCTCCTATGTTTAAATAAGTTGTAAAAGCAAATACCAAGAAGTATTTCTTGGTAAATTTGTTTAATTTTTATTTTCAGTTTTGTGACACAGACGAAGTCTATAGAATACAAACACACACAGTCTGCACAGTGCAGATTGATAAAAACAGACACAATAGAACGATTAATTATTAGCCAGTTTGGAGACAGAACCACAGGATTTCAAACACTTTCTTAACACTATTGTTTGCTAACCTGTAGCACTTGAAACAACACTACTGCAGTGTAGGACCCTGAGTCCAACCCTGGTCAAGGCTAGGTAGAGCACGAAAATATTGTGGCATGCACACATCCTCAAGCAAACACTGTAACGTCCAAGCACTCTGTTGCGAAGTGAAATGTGGTTGTAGTGTTCAGAGAATAAGGACAAATAAAAAAATGGCTGCATCAAAGCACGCAACCATGTGTTGTTAGACTTTCTGCATCATTCAAGAAAGAGGTACATATTTTTTCACAATAAGGCCTCAATAGTAGGAATGTTGCATTGAACCAGTTGACTACTAACACTCGTTCGCCATGGAAGGTTGTAGCCTATAGAGCCCTGCACCCAAAATTATAGGCCACTGATTACTTGACAATTTTTGGCCAATATTTGGTGCAAGATTGTTTTTCAGCATTACATGGAAAACGCGGCATTACGCAAGATTTACTGGAAATAACAGAAGATTCCAGAATCTTAAACCCAAACTATTCATACGTAGAAAACATGGAGCGGTTATTCGCATAAAATGGATATTCAAATAGAAATGTTGTTTTTATTTATAGACTTAAAATGCTTGATGCTGGTCTTTAATTTTTTGTAAGGCTAATGAAATATGTCATCTGGCGTATCGATTCGTCTGCCTTGCAGCTAATCTGCTTAAGAACATTTTTGGATGGACAGCCATCCCTGCAGCCACTTGCAAAGGCCTTAGGATCGAAGTGTTTTAGTTGTTCCAAGTGATGCAAACGTGATAATTTGTGTTTCAACACTTCTTTTGCTGCTTTACGATCAGATCCCTAGATATAATGGCAAGCTTTCTCTAATCTGAGGTGGAGAACGGTTCCATCGAATTAGGCATACAGTTGGAAATGTTTGTTAATATACCAACTGAAAGTAACGTTGCTTGTCGAAAATGTGCAATAACCTTGATAATGAAAGAGATGCTGTGACTTACTTTCATCATTTCGAAGTGTAATACAGTGCAGTTTGAAAGCAAAGCTGCGTACAGTATTTGGTATTTTCAATCCTCGGATCACCTCATTTTTCCAACAATCATCTGAAAAAAGATGACCCTTCTGTGTTGCTCTGCACTTGTCTCACACATTCCTATCGAACGGAACTTCTGCCTCTGTCATCAGCTCCATGGTGAAAAAAACAGGGCTTTAACCCTCTGACTGTGCAGACAGCTTCTTCGTGCACAGCTGCTTCCTTGACAGCCAAAGTCAACTGGAGCGTTTAGTTTCACAGTATCTTCTGGACTCCCCAAAATGTCAAGCACCTGGGAACAATTTCTGAATTGATAACGCATAGAATCTATGACGGTTTTGGCGAATTGATGATAGAGATACAATTCCTATAGCGCTCAAACATTAGCTATTTGAAAATTTGATGGGGTCGCGAACAATCTAAAGTAGTAAAGAAAAATTAAATTATAGTTGGTAGCATTGTTTCTCGTAGTGCTAAATCCTAAAATGTTAGTCGTGGGTGTTTACCTTTGTTCTGTAAGCTTCATCTTTAGAAAATCTTTGTTGCGTTTAGAGTACTGTCTTTGTAGCAGTTTTAGTCAAGAGCCTCAGATATCGAACGGCATCTTTGTAAGAAAGACCAACGATTATTGACTCACTTTCCATTTGTTTCACTGTAGGTTGGCCTGAAAAAACTTCCTTAGCCTTGACTTTTTCTAAGACGTCAATAACCTAACGGTAACAAACTTATGAAATTTAGGTGCATACGCGCCTGCATGGCAGAAACTTAAAAGCAGGGATGTAATGGGGTGAGAATTCGTGGGAACCGTGTTCCCACACCTTTTTGCACTAGATTACAATAAAACATGGCTACGATCTCACATTAGTGCTATCGACACGCAGATTTGCACAGCTAGTCAAAAGTCTACAGTGAAACAGGAAGATCCAATGTTGAAATTCTTGCAGGGGAATGCTCACTTTACTCAAAAGTATTTGGTGCAGTCTTCCTTTTTTTAGCGCTACACCCTTGCCTAAAAGACCTATATAAGAAAATGAAATAACCCCTCAAATGTTGCGGGCTTAGCCTTCGACAATCAATAAAAAGCTGTCAAGTGGAAAAGATACGGTTTAGTAGGCTTTTGATAGCCAACTAGTTTCGTCAAAATATTCCTACTACAAAACACATAAAAAATAAAACATCTGCCAACGGATTGGTGACTACTGACTAATCCAGTGGTTCTTAACCTTTTTTGTCTCATTTACCCTTTAAGAAAATAGAAAAATGATTTTACCCCAACAATGTTTATTGCGTCAAGGTATGTTTTTTTTCTTTTTTTTTCTGGAAAGGGTCCGGGGCAGATTCTCCTGGAAAAACTTTACAATCTTACACTCAGATACATGAATATTTGTGCTTACTGGGACCAATTTTAGGATAATGCTTGTATGAAACTTATCAGTCTGTGAGACGAAAACGTAGTATAATGCTCTTACAAGCAAGCATGAAAACTTTGAAAAAGTGTTTCACTGACGCTGTTGAAATTCTAAAAACCACAACAGAGGTTGGGTTTGTAAATTAGATCTGTTCCTTGTTTGTTGCAAGTAGGCCTGTATACGGCATTATACTCTGTATGTTTTCAGGAGTGTTATCCAGTCAAAGTCAGCTTGTCAACATTGTGCTTTATTTATTTTCAAGAGTGTAATCCAGTCGAAGTAGCATATTGGCAATGCTACGTAACCAACTTGGAGACACAATCTTTTCAGTCATTCTGGTTAGTTTTGAAGCTAAGATGTAAGATTAGGAAATTTAGAATTGCATTTAGAATAATTTGTGTTCATCCCATAATTGAATTTTGTTACTGACACTCAGAGGTGTAGGTTGTTTGGCTTTCACCAAACTGGTTTATTTGATAGTTGAAATCAACAAAAACTGCTTTTTTCAAGCAAGCCAGTGTAATAAAAAGTTGAAAAAATTACGAAAACACTTTTATTTTCTTGGTTTGATTTTTCACTACATTTAGTGTTGTCCTCATGTACACACTTCAGGATATTGTAACAGTTTAACACGTTCGCAGTTGGGTTAATTCAAGTGGTGCATGTGAAAACAGCCTATTTGAACGTGGCTTTGCACAGGCATAACTCCGGCACCGAAAGCGCTAAAGAGCTGTGCAAAAGACTCAGCAAGTCTTGAAGTTTTCAATGAAAAAATTTTTTTTGTTTCAGGTTTCAGATTTTTTGTTAGTGACGTCATAAGTGGAGTACTTTTAGACCACTTTAGCCCACTTCATCTGGCCCTAGGCCCAAAATGCTAGATGGTGGTATTTCTCTGAAGTTTTATTGGAAACTAGGCTAAAATCTAAGTTTTTGATACTTTGGATGACTTGCTAAGGTTTCGGGTTCAAAAGTTATGATCTAAAATAAAACAATATTTGATTAAGTAATTAATTTATTTGTTTATTTTAAATCATACCTTTTAAACCAGAGATGCTAGAGAGGTGATCAAAGTCTCAAAAGACTTGGATTCTAGCCTTGTTTCCAATGAAAACTTCAGCGAAATACTTTTGTCTAGCACAGGGGTTCACAACCTTTGTCTGACCATGCACCCCTTCAGCATTGCAACAGATTAGCATGTACCCCTTTAACATTTCAAAAGGTAAGCATGCACCCCTTCAGTATTTCAACAGATGAACATCTACCCCTAATATTTCTTATGACAAAATATTTTGTCATGATTAATCACAGTATATTTTAAAATAAGCACACAACGGCTCTTTAAAATAATGTTTGTATAAATATTTGGAAATCAACGACAAGTAAACCAGGTTTTTTTAAGGAAAATGTTAGGTACCCAGAATGGGCCTGTAGGGACCTGATTTCTCCGATTCTAGAGACCTGATGATAATTTTCCCTGATTCTAAAAAGCTGATTTTTAATTCTAGGGACCCGAATCAGTCCCTAAACTATGCCTTAAAAAAGCCCTGTGTAATTATATATTTCTCTTCTATTGCTTACCTTAAATGTACCCCTTTTGATAGGCAAATGTACCCTTAGTGGTACATGTACCCTAGGTTGGGAACCTCTGGTCTAGCAGGTTAGGGCCCAGGACAGGTGACATGAGCCAAAATGACCTAAAACCCGAAGCCCAAAACCAAAAATTTTTTTTCGTTGAAGACTAGAAGACTTGCCGAATCTTTTGAGGTTTTGAACACCTTTCTAGTGCAATCGGCAAAGGAGCTATGCAGTTGGTAAGACAACTGAAATATGCTTGATTTCAGGCTGATTTCCAGGTATGATATATAGTCTCAGTTGAAGTAACATTGACAAGTTGAAAGAATGTTTCAGATTTGAAGATTTTGAAGATGAGGTTTGAAGCCACAGCACTAACATTTACTGTGATAGTTGAAGGATAATTCAGATTTGAAGATGTTTCATGAATGCTTCCGTGGGCCACTGAAAACACTGTGGCAGGCCACATGCGGCCTGTTGGATGCTAATTGCCTACCCTTGCTGCATTGCATTTGTCATTACAAAAAGAATGAAATACTATACAACTTTGCATGTTCAGTTTTGTTGTGAAGCAATAGCGGTAAACAAAATTTCTTTTTTCGATTTTTCTATCACAACTCGTTTTGTGCATATTACATCAACATGGGCATAGCGTGTGTTGTTTTTGTGCTTGTACATAAGCAATGTTTTTTTTACATTCAATGCTTCAGGTGGTACCATACTGATTCAGGTAAGTATGAATGTAAAACAATGTAGCTTCTGTTTGATATCATGCTTGTTTATTTATTTTGCTTTTTTCTATTAGTGACAAGGGCTGTTCATAATGGTGACCAAATGATGGAAAGAAAAAAAGCTGAACATATTTCCATCACCAGCAATAATGGAGATAGGACTCTGATAAGAAAAAAGGAATTTTTGCCCAAAAAATGTAATTCGCAATTGTCTGTTGCTGTTATTGGTAATTCAGACAGATTTGAAAGTATTCCTCAGTGGGCACAACCCTGCAGTAGCAGTGAAAGAAGAGATTACAATGAGGTGGAAAATGTTTATGGGGAAATTGGAACAGATAATGTGTTATTACCTGCGTCACAACTGCAAAACATTGATGCAGTTAATGGTGGAATGGCCTTTAATAATTCTGAGATAGTGTCTGTTTGTCACAGTTCTCCACAGGATGATTTCAAAGCGGTTGGTATGGCCAGCCAATCTGCTTCTTCTGAACCATCAAGCAAAATGTCAGCTTCCACTTTAAGTGCAGGACAAAATTTTATTCTAAGACCAAAGAAAAGGCGCCATGTATATCATGAAATAATTTTACCATTTGAGCATAATAAACTGGTTGGAAATTGTAAAGACTTTCCAGCAGCATGTATTGGCAACTCAAAAAAGGCTGGTTCAGCCCCTGCTATACCATTTAAACCTCATTATCTTCGATCAGAATTCACAGGTGATTTTCCTCCGCCTTTGCCACCTCGGGTTTTAAACAAAGATGCAGTTCTTCAGCGGAAACATTTGACTGAAGAGTACTTTGAAAATATCAGAAAAAGTATGGATATTGATCTTGAAAATGACTTGGTATTAAATGACTTGGTGTTACCAGCTGAAGCTTCCCAAATCGGAAACGATGAAGGTGCGGGTCCATCTAGAACAAGTGTATTTACAGAAAATGATACAAATCCCTTGCCCTTGTTTGAAGGGGGCAGCTTTACTAGGGTTGATCATGCAAATTCACTGCATTTGCATGGTTTTCTGATGGATAATGGAAAAGAAATACCATATGACAGTTCGATTGGTAAAGATGTGACCAATTCAGTCAAAAGTCATTGTGAAGCTATGTCAAAGCATCGTATTCAGTTTGTTGAAAGTTTGAAGTCTTTGAAACACTGTGGGTGGTATTGGGGAAACATGTCTTGGGAAGATGCAGAAACTATGCTTGCACACACACCTAATCAAGAAGGTAAACTAATTTTCATTGTGTGCTATTCAGTGTCCGTTGATTGTTTTTTAATTTTGTGGAATTGTATTGTTTTGAAATATGATGGCATAATATTGGAAAATGTACATTCTGCAATACAAGTAAGTTTTGACAGATTTAAGAAAATAGCCCTTGGACTAGGAAATGTAGCAAAAATTAATAAATGCTCCCTTTTACTGACGAAGTTTGCATGGGCCATTGTGGTGCTTACTTATTGGTAGGTGCATATAACAATGAAATGTATCAATAGATAAAGAAACACTTAAAAACACTAGTTTTTCTGTATGCTTTCGAGAAATCAGTCGACTACGCTCTGCTTTCATCTTTTTGCGATGATTCAAACTTGCACATATCCATATTCAGGTTCCATTTGAATAAGGACTGAGGATGATTAATTTTACGTGAAATCTATTTCCTATTAAAAACTTGCTGATCGATTCCTTGCTGACACCCATCTTAGATTAAGAAAGTGTTAAAAATTATTAATGTGATGAAATAGGTGTTTTCTTGGACATACACGACAGGCTTTTAAAGGTGTCTGTTGTTATCAATTAGCTTACAGTGCTTTGCTATGAAAATCCAAGAACAGTACTGAACATAAATTAACTTGTAGCTCTTGTTATCCAAAATCTTGTAAGGACTATTCAGATCATGCCCATTGTGCACTAGCATTGCATGTCACATACTAATGCTTACCACTTTAGTACTAGCTTTTTTTCCTGAGAAAACAAGCTGAGTACCAGGCTGTTTTTGGGAGTTCACCATCTTTATGCTAGTTCCTTAAAATGCTTTGTAATAGAAGTCCAAGCAAATGCTTCATTGTTAAATCCACTGTTTTTCGTAAACAGTTTCTGTATGCAAGTGTGTGAATTTTCCAGAACAAAAATAGCAGTTAGTATTCAATATAAGACAGATCTGTGTTTGTATGTAACCCAGTAACTGTTCCATAAAAACCTATTTCATATATGTACCCAATGGCATGCAGAGGTCTGGTGATGACTAGGGCGACTGCTTGATTGTATGCCCCCCTATGAAATTTTGGTATTGAGTAGTGGCATATGGTGGTCATTATTACTGTATATATGCTGTTTGTGACACCACAATGTGATCTCACATTCACGTTTTAAAACCAATGTTTTGGTGAAGTTTGTTGTCACAATATGCATATTATTATACATGTACATTCCTTGTTCTTGTACAATGTGTCACTGTAATGAACATATTATATTATGAACCCTCCAAGTTAAGAGACCAGAGCAAAACAGCACTCAACGCTAAGACACAGTAGTTCATAACCACAAAAGTATCCAGCAACATGTTAAAACAGGAGAGTAAAACACACTAATTGTTATGACAGGGCAGTTCACAACTGCAAAAACATCAGGCTGCGCAAATGTCTTGTTGAATCGCAGTCGAGCAGAGAAGGTATACAGCTGGTATGGTGGACACCCAGGGTTGACAGTTTGAAACTTGCTAAAATACACCCAAGAATTGAAAATCCACATAAAGTATGCAAAAAAAACCTTGTTTTTTATTATGTGGCTGTTATATGTACAACTATATATTTGGGAGACAGAACAGATACAGGCTTCTGTGAGCCATTATGATTATTCCACCTGATCTGCCAATTAACACGTATAGAGCCGGCCTACGGTATATTCGTACTTTGATTTCGACCTAAAAATCAGCAATTTTCGGTTGCCTTACCAACGTCCTAGCTCCTCCGCCGATTGCGCTAGAGAGCTGTTCAACGGCTCAAACGGATCGGCCAGTCTAGTAGATTGCACTCGAAAAAAAATTTTTTGGTTGGGGGGTGCGGGTTTTCTGTGAGTGACGTCATAAGTGGAGGAGTTTTAGGCCACCTTGGCCCACTTTGCCTGGCCCTGGGCGCCAACCGTTAGGTGGTAGTATTTCGCTGAAGTTTTTATTGGAAACTATGCTACAATCCGAGTCTTTTAATACTTTGGATGACCTGCTGGGGTTTCGGGTTCAAAAGTTGTGATGTAAGTTAGTAAAAATATTTGACTAATTAAATAATTAATTATTTTGTTTATTTTAGATCATAACTTTTGAACCAGAAACGCTAGAAAGTCGATCAAAGGCTCAAAAGACTTGGTCTCGGGCCTAGTTTTCAATGAAAACTTCAGCGAAACACTTTGGCCTAGCGGTTGAGCCCTAGGCCAGGCAACATGAGCCAAAATGACCCTAAAACTACTTCACTTATGACGTCAGTCACATAAAATCTGCACCCCCAACCAAAAAATTTTTTTCGAGTGTGATCTACTAGACTAGCCGATCCATTTGAGCCATTGAACAGCTCTCTAGCGCAATCGGCAGAGGAGCTAGGGCGTTGGTAAGGCAACCGAAAACTGCTGTTTTTTAGGCCGAAATCGAAGTACGAA
>Ga0210059_1012204_pt1 | contig 13031 bp, 7 predicted proteins | sample Ectturendosymbi2_FD_188042 | JGI IMG/M metagenome (GOLD analysis project Ga0210059, IMG submission 188042) | Ecteinascidia turbinata endosymbiont from Florida, USA - Sample 2 (SPAdes) (version 2) | ecosystem: Host-associated > Tunicates > Ascidians > Unclassified | place: Key West, Florida...
TAAAATAAAAGTCTTGCCCACCTAAAAATGTATGCAGCTTTACCATTGTCAGATTTCTCCAATCGTTTTGTACTCAGCTAACTTTCATGATGATCATCACGTTTATGCGTGGAAGTAATATAAATTATATCACAAATCGTCAATTGAACCAACAAACTAAACACGAAATGATCTTTACCAGTTTGAATGTTGCTGTCTATAATAATGACGTGATCATCTCTGTCAGGACGAGAGTGTTCGTGATAAAATCCCAGAGCGTGCATTAGTTCGTGTTCAACTATTCCTACTGTTTCGCAAGACGTTCCAATTGACAGGGATTGGGCACCACCTTGTCTCCCAATATACGAGTAACACCTGAACAAACAATTATAGTGTATTCATCTTGTACTGTTCAAGAATTTGACTTTTGGGTTTGAGAAACGGAAAGCACTTGTATATAATTTATATGTTGTTGAGGTCAAATTTACGTAATTGAAAAAAATTATATTGAGCTCAAACCCACATTATTTCCAAAAAAAATTGTTACAGGTCAAATTTTGCTGACGTTCCATATAAATATTTTGCCAAAAATGACGTAGGTTAAGCTTATATGAGTGGATCTTTTACCCGTTTCCAAGAATCATTTGGATGTAATCACTTTCATCAGTCCAATCACTGAAGCAAAGGCAAGTCTGCAATTCGAATTCGATGCGAGCGTCTTCAATAGCAGATAGAGCCTGAGGTTACAGCACAATGCGAATAATGATGTCAGTATAACGAAACAAACGGAGTTACACAAAAAGCTGATTTATGACAGCAATGTCGCGCTTTTGTTGTAGAATCAAAATCAAAATTGGTTTCGAGACTTTTTTTGTATATTGATACAATTTAATGACGGTTCATTATATGAGCAAAGCGTATATCCGAAACAAATGTCATTTAAAACATGTATCCGAAGTAAAAGTCATGGATGGTTTCAAGACATTCTTGAACTGCAATATTTTCAAAGGAACACAAGTAGTTCATTAATTTGGTTAAAATGAATGAACAGAGCTGGAAAACTAGACTTTTTTCAGCTCTTTCCTGATGAGATTAGAATGAAAATTGAATCTGCTCAGTTTTTTGCAAGTCGGGTTGGAGATGGAATTTCTGAATTCGTGAAAACTAGAAATTTCAACAAAGTCCGAACTAGATTTACATTTCATTAAATCGAGTACGATTCATAGAAGATTGGAATTCTTTCGCCTAAGCATGAGAATAGCAAGGATTCGTACGCCAAGATTGGTGCGTTTCGTGTTGTACGAGTCGCCTGCGTGGCTGAATGGTTGGTTTGGCGGAGCTGATGTTACTGCCATACCCAAAAGGGCTCGAGCAGCAACTTTAAGATGAGGGAAACGATGCTAATTTTTCCAGCTCTCTAAAACATCTGTCCATAAATTCGCGCTCTTCTGTGAAGAATCTTTCAACTTCATCCTCCTGAATTTTTTCTTGGGCCAGACCCGAAGGTTTTTTCCTCTTCGTTCTTGACGTGTTTGGCCGCATTAATGCATGCTAGTATGTACAGTAATGCCGTAAACGCAAAAGACCAAAAACTCTGGCAGGCTACAGCGTTTTTCCCGAAACAATATGTGCATGCCCAAACAAAAATAAAAAAAATACATTTTAACTTCTCTAAATAATGACAAGACACATCTAAGGCAATTTTCACCCCATTAATACCGGAAAAGAGCTAAATTGCCATACAGCTTTTAAAAAAGATTATTATTTGAATGCACACAATGTTTGCCATGTTTTAAATGATTATTTCCCAAAAGCAAAATAGTAGGGGAGGCTACAGCTTTTACTTCACCCCCACCTCCTGTGCGAAACACATATTTCTTACTAGTACAGCTGCCAGAAAAACAGTTTTCTCTACTTTGCTTGACTGCTATGCCGTAATTGCCGACTAGGTAGTGTGTGTTGTGGACGTTAGCCTCAACTGCGAACCGTGGGGGAGTTAGTCCACAGAAAGTTCGAAACGCGTACGCAACGCCCTCTCGCTGACCACGACACAGCGTAACAAAGCCCGCGCATCCACTGGCCTTCCTATTTCCTACAGAAGTTGCAAACGGAAGTTAACCAGCACAAACCCTTGTCACAAATCAAGTAGCAAGTTCAACAACGACTGGTCGTTGGATACAGTTTCTGAAACACAACAAAAACGAACTAAAAGTATTCTACCAGCGCAGCTAAACCGAGCAAATAAACTTCACAACCGACCAGCTGATCACGTGAGAGACAAGCGCTCTAAATCCTCCAACGGAGACATATAATAAAACTTACACATACCAAAACGGTGTGCGTTCCACAGTTCAGATTTCGGTCTTTAAGTTTATCAGAAAACTTGCTGTTATGCATAGGCGTACGAGGCGGGGGGACTGGGGTGACCGCCGCCACCCCTGGCTTGAAAAATTTCAGGGCAAGCGCAAGTTGCTCAAAAATCCTGAATAATAAAAAATTATTTCAATGCAGTGAAAAATTTTAGAGCAGTTCTGTTTTTCAGGGCAAGCGCAAGTTGCACAAAAATCCCGAACGATAAAAACATATATATTCAATACAGTGAATTCAGGGCACACTCTATTTTTCAGGGCAACTGCAAATTGCTCAAAAATCCTGAATGTATAAAGTATATTCAATACAGTGAAAAATTTAGGACAAACTCTGTTTTTCAGGGCAAGCGCAAAGTTGCTCAAAAATCAGGAATGGTAAAAAATATATTCAATACAGTGAAAAATTTTGGGGAAACTCTGTTTTCTGGGTAAGCGCAAGTTGCTCAAAAATACTGAACGGTGAAAAAAAATTCAATATGGGCCGCACGGACGTGCAGATTGCTTGGACCCTTTGAGTGCGCGTCTTCAAGTGCTTTGCTCAAGTGCACAGCAACGATAACACAGGCAGGTGTAGGGAGTTAGACCCTTCGATCCGGAACCGTCGCTTTTCACCATTGCGTTGCGCCATCGAAGTCGCGTACGTATTTGCATCAGTAAAGGCAATTACTGTAAAATTTCTTGTCTGGGAGAACACAACACGCAAGGAACCTTACCTCCTTGAGTTAAAAAGCAAGGTGATTACAGAATTACAGAGTTTGCCTATAACGGCACCTCTAGGTAGGGGATTGCATAAAGAACGTTATTGCCGAATTGACATTATAAGCGAATTGAAATGCATGTAAAAGATACCATCGGGACCGAACAAAATTAAACGTTATAGGCGAATTGACTTTACAGAGGAGGCCGTTATAAACGAATTCAACTGTATAGAACAGATTTACAAGAGGTTTCGGATCCCATTCGGATGAAACTGAAAAATTTGGCTTCAGGACAAACTGTTTATTTTTAGGGCAAATTGTTTATTTTCAGGGCAACTTGTTTCCGCTGCCCCAGTAAAATGCCTTCCCGTAAGCCTATGCTGTTAAGGTTAGCAGAATTTTTTCTATAGGCATGATGTCGAATTGTCACTGAAGTCCACGCTGACTCGAGCTCCACTTTTATCCCGGGTTCGTGAAGCCAAACATAAAAACAATTTCTTTGTGGAAGCCGCTACAACACACGAAACAGACGCAAGCCATCCTGAGATCCTGTTTTACAGACACAAGAAAGCGGCATAGAAACTGTTACTCAACTCGGCGTGAGATTAAGCAAATCGCCAATAAGGCCGGTCAGGAACCGGTCACGACCTTTGCATGGGAAATCGCTATAGCGTTGGCTGCTTTAAAATATTGCTCACTGAATGAACAGGTTGGAGCGGTTAAACAAGGCGAAGGCAAAGTCGCTGGGCGCTTTCAGTGTGTAATTTAATTTAATTTATTTGTTTATGAGCAGACACGAAGTCCATAGTATGAACACACGCACTCTGCAGAAGGCAGGTTGATAAAAACAGACAAAACAGAACGCAGTACAAGGCATTGAAGCCGGCGGAATCACAGGGTTAGAGACACTTTTTGCAACTGCATTGAAGACAGAACCATAGGGTTACAGACACATTCTTAACACTATTGTTAGCTAACACGTAACACTTGTTACAGCACTACTGCGGAGTAGGGCGCTAATTTCTAAATTGGTCGAGTCTAGGTAAAATGCGAAAACATGGTGCCTTGACACGCCGTCGATCCAACGAACACTGCAAAGTTCGATCATTCATTCACAGAGTAAAATGCGATTATAGTGTTCAAAGAATAGTGACGATTCGTCACTATTCGACGATTCGTCACTATTCGACGATTCGTCATTATTCGTCACTGACGAATACAAACAGTCTGACTGCATCAAAGCACATAACCATACGTTCTAGATTTTCTGCATCTTTCGAGAAACAGGTACTTGTATTTACGTAGCAGAGCCTCAAAGGTAGGAATGTTACATTGAACCTGGTGGCTACTAACACTCGCTCTCCGGGGCAGGTTGTATAGAGCTCTGCATCCAAAATTATATGCCACACGCAATCTCTGCATGCATGACTTCCTCAAATTACACCATAATTGAGATGCATACACGCAGTGGCGATTCTAGAATGAAAAAAGTGGGAGGGCCACTGCGGGGCCAAGGAAAAATCAGAGGGGGAAACATAAATATATATCTTGCATGGCGATTTTTCATTGTTTTGAAGATTAAATTGCTAGTATTAACCTTATCAAACCCAACATAGGCTTGTGAATATCATTAAAAAGATGAACTAGTGTTGCTGATCACTAGAGACGCCTAAACGCCACTGTAGATGCAATCGCACCAGTCCCGTCGCCACGGCGGGGCTGTGGTGGACTTAGCCCTGCACATGTAAATTGAAATACCGTTTTCCGTACACAATTGTGCCGGCCTGACATGAACGAAAGCATCTTTAGAAAGTGAACACAATTCACATGAAAGCGAAATGGTTCCGATCACGAATTCCGTCATGACACAGAGACAAGTAGGCTGTTGATCGCCAACTAGTTTCATCAAAATATTCTTATTACAAAGAAAATAAAAATAAACCATCTTCCAACGGTTTGGTGACTACTGACTCATCCGTTTTTGTGGTAGCTTATGGACATTTTGTGATTGTGGTGTAAGCATAACAATGTTATGCAATTACCGTTACGAGTGTGTAGAATGGATAGGGTGAGGACTATTTAATGGAGTATGCCAGGAGTGGGCAAATAGCGGCCCGCGGGCCGAATGTGGCCTGACACAGCGCTTTCAGTAGCCCACAGAAGCATTCAGCAAAATCTTCAAATCTGAAAGTTCCTACAACTTCTAATAGTAAATATTAGTGCTGAGGCTATAAACCGAGACTTGCTTCTACTCTCATAACAAGGCACGGCCCTCCTTTAAATGCGGCCTTCTCAAAGTGACCCCTGAGCAGCAAACATAATTGCCCACCCCTGCAGTATGCAGTTTAACAGCATCGAGGTTTCAGCACCAGTTGTATCTAAGTAGCATACCAGCGCCGCAGATAGGTGTGCATCGGCGTGTACGTGATAGCAAGATGTAATCGTAGGCGTAAACCTTATTTTGCAGAATATTCCCAACAAAGTCGTTCATTTCACTATTCACACTGAATTTTCCTCTGACTGATCCTCAAAATCGGACTTTTCAACCTGCGTTGATTTATAACAGTCTTGTCATACGCGAAACACGCACTAGCTCTAAACCAAAAAAGATTCAGACAAACAGACAATGAGCAACATAATTCTCACACAGATCCCTGCGCAGGCTACGTTAGAATTTTATATCATTATCAACTCAGTTTAACTTAATCCTTCGATTGTCATATCGACTGTTAAATTCATCAACGTAATCATCTAAATCTGTTTTTTCAGTTGGTACCCTTTTTTCAGTTCGCTGAAAGTAGATCAACCAGGGGCGTATCTATGCAAACTGGCGCCCATGGAAAAATTTAAATGTGCTCCCTTTCTAATTATTTAAACATACAGTAAGATGTAGGCACAGTTTTTACGAAAGATAAACCATGAAGAAAACATAATTTTTAAAACAGAAAATATTTGCGTTTGTTTTTGCTTCATATTTTTCAGCAAATAAAATATAAATAATGCATAACGTCTACAACATACTTCTATACTCATTTATTCTTGTTATGTTGAATATCAAAACATTTACACGATACCTAGAACTTGGACATTGAAACCTAGACCTTGGACATTGAACAAAAAGCCATATTTGGACAGAAAAAGCTAGCTCTGAACAAGACTAACAAATCTCTGCATGAGTTAACATTTTTTGCCCAACTGGTACGGCAACGATACTAACTGCTAATTTTTCGACTAACTAATGTTTTCAACCTTAGTTTATGGACTGGGGCGTTGTATTCAGCCTATTTGTCGGGCACTAGTGGCCGTCGAAGAAGTACGATAACGTCGGAGTGGGCCGCAGCTGTTCAAGTAATTTCTAAATCTGTACGACCTCAACAGCAATTATTTGCATAACAGTGAAATATTTACAGCCAAGGACTTAAACTCATCTTAACCAGATTCTGAATAATATCTACTTGCCTGAAATGCAGCAGTAGGACTAACTTATCCTTTCTTATAGCGTGAGAAGGACGAGGACTCGTGGAAATGGCAAGCGAGCGTTTATGTTCTGTCGCAATGTCTGCCCTCGTGTTATGTCACAATACCGCAAATTTGTCATAATGCTTAATGGTGCTAGCGCAACACGCCCGACGTAATGCTTTAGGTGAGGACGCGGCGTTGATGCAGTTTTGCAGTTTATAAATGCATGGGGCGCAAAATATAGGTTCAAGAAACTGTAAATAAAGATTTTAATTTTGCCAAACAGTTTTTGCGCCCCCGCAAAAGTGACGCCCATGGCATATGCCATGTCTGCCATACCCTAGATACGCCACTGAAATCAGCGTTACCCAATCTTTCACAGTGAAAGTTTTACTGGTCATGGAATTTCTGCGAAATTTTTTCAGTAATTTCATTTTTGAAAAACCTCTCTCGCCTGGTCAGCTCTGCATAAAAATTTTCTATTTCTTCCAGATGTTTCTCATCTGTACTATTAACGTTTTGACAGTGCCTAACCTCTGTGGGCAATTTCAGTTGATCAAGTAGGTTTTTGCTTTCATGGTAGTAATCCTCTCTTTCCTGGGCCGTAATCTTAGGCCTGTCAATTCGACTTGGCTGGGGCTCCATCACCTCATCATCAAATTCAGGAAGGTGGGAGCACTGAATACTGACTGCCACAGCCCGATGATCAGAAATTATGCATTCAGTTAGCGCTTCCATATTGAACATTGCTTGATGTACTGAAAAGGATGAGACAAAATGGTCTATCCAAGAAGTTGTGTTGTGTGCATCACTGATGTATGTGATTGTATCCTGGGGTAAAAGTGCATAAACAGAAATGATAAAATCATTTTCCATACAAAAGTCTTCTAACAAACCACCAAATGTAGTTGTGGCCCCAGCGGTGAAGTCCCCCACAAAACAAATATTTGGGCATTGCAGCTCCTCACATAATTGTCTCAATTTGCCCAGGTATGCTAAAAATTCATCAGTATCAGCTCTACTGCAGTATGGTAGATACACATTAATTAAACACAACTCTGATTTTTTAAAAAACACTCTTAAGCCTATTATCGAGCCATCGCAATTTGAAAACGACGAAGCTTTAGACCTATATATGGCAGTTCCACATTGACCTCAACCATAAACTAGGCCATCATTAAAGTCATAGTCTGCCCTCCCAAATGTAAAATGTGACAAACCCAAACAGGATAAATTATCAAGTTGCTGTTTTTCCAACCAGGTCTCTTGAAGAAAAATAATCTGGTAATCATTTAACAATTTTTTCACATCAGACATGGAAGACTTAAAACCCCGGCAGTTGTAAGTGACCAGACTGAGATTATTTAATATCCCTTCCATTTCTGCTCATTGTCTGAACTGGATGGTGGCACCAAACATCTGTTTGGATGCCAAGAATGTGGTTCGAAACTTGTCACTAATGGACATTTGTGACATTCCAATACAAGTTCTTGCGGCCACTTCCAGCAGTTAAGCACCTCGCTTACGTCACATTCATCAAGAAGTTTTGCTGAAATTTTAAAAGATGCAAATGTATCAAATCTGATTCTCAATGCTTGAAACCGCACACTTTTCGCATTCGGGATCTTGTCCCAAAACCATTTTTTGAGATAGATAATTCTAGTAGCTGGTTTCAGTCTCGAGACAAAAATTTCCACTGTCTTGAACTTAGCGTCAGGTGAATTGCCAGGTTTGTGACACCACCTTTTCTCTCTAACTACAGTTGTCCTATTCTTCAAAATGTCTACTATGGCTGTAAGGCAGGTTTAAGTAATGTGATGTGATGGTGCATATAGCGCTTTGATCTTTTCTTTGTGCTTTCCTTGCGTGCGATGCGTTCTTGCATCATTTGCTGAAAAACGCCGTTGGACAAAGAAGCATTTTGAGTAAAACTGGAATTTAGATTAGAAGTGAAATTGCAGCACCCAAGCTTTCCACACTTAAGAACTAGAATTGCGAGAATATTCCTATAATTCATCACATTAGACCAGTGGAAACTACAGCCCGCGGGCCAAAATCCGGCACTTGAAGTAATTTTGTCAATATTGATAAAATAATATATTTAGGCAAAATTTACCGTTTGACAGAATGTAACATATCCCGAAACAATCTCATTAGGTAAGATGTCAGGCCCTCGAACTGTTGCGTAATAGCTTATGTGGCCCTCGGACAAAAACGTTTGGAGACCCTGCATCAGACATTTAGAATTATCTAGATGTGCAAGCGTTTAATGCGTCTGGTACGTGGGAAGACCAACTTGATTCATCAAAGTTCTGTGGCATGCTGTGCAGCGTGTAATAATGGATGAGTTCTTCTGGGAACTTCATGCCGGACCGCATAAAGCAATGATAAAGCCAACTAGTTTTCTGTACCTACCAGGTTCATTGCATTACTGTAACTTGCATTACGAGTTAATGATCCATTTTTCGTGAGAATGAGAGGAAATCAAAATACCAACACTAAAAATTTTCAACGGCTGCATTCAGTCAGTTCAATCGCAGAATAAAAGTTGATAGTGTTCTCCAAAATTCCTACAAAAGAACTTACTTAACTTACAAATGAAGAAAGGCATGGCGTTAAATATCAATTTAAATAATTTGGGATCAGCAACACACAATGACTACAAATCGAGACATTCTTCAAGCAGGCAGGCCGACTCCTGCGATAAAAATGTAAGTTAGATCTCGAACATTTGCGATAATATGGTATCACCAAATGATTTGCATTTTGGAAGCAGCGTCACAGAGCAGCTCTACTGCTGGTCATGTTTGTTGTTTCAAGTGGAAAGCCTGCGATGATTGTTGTTTCAGGTGGTTCTACTGATTAAAACTAAAATATTTTCTTATCCTGCGCCCGCCTCGCACCAAGTTCAACTCGCACCCCGCCCCTCACCCGTACGCAATGCCCTGCAGGTTCCCACATCCGCCGGCAAATGCGGGTACCCGCAACCGCCCGGGATAACCCGCCCCTCATAGGACTCTAGTGCCTACACGAGCGGACCAGCGGTATAGCAACAGAGTACAGTTAATTCCTGCAATAGATTCAGGACAAGTGAACTTACCAGCAAGCTCAAGTTCCTTCCATAGTGCAACGGAATGCCCTTCTTTGGCCAAAGCCGTTCAAGCTGAAATGCAGCTGATCTCGATCTTTGCACTTTCGATGGCAAAATGTCACCGTTGACAAAGTCATTTTCTAAATCAATAAAAATTTGTTAATATTTGTGTTTTGTTAAAGGAAATTAGAATTGGGCATGCACTTCAGATAAGTCTCGGGCATGGCCAAGTGTAAAGGGTACTTTGTTACGGCTAATTTTTAGTGTCTGAAATCATTCAAAACATTTGGTTTCTGAAATCATTCAAAACTTGTGATTAACGCAATTCGGAGTTTTTTTCTTAGGAGCTGTAGTTACTTGCTAAGAACTGCAGTGAACACTAAATAGCCAGCGGTAAGAATAGTTTACGCCGCCTGAAAAGATGACTCCCCAGAGGGATAATCTATGCTTCGCACCTTCTCGATAGCTACGTCTGCAACTAGCCAATCACTGTTTCTACCAATCATGTGTACGCCGATGACCAGGCTATTACGCAATCTGATAGAAACTGGCCATCAGTGGAAAAGGTTTTGTTTAGACATGTCGAATCTAGCAGCATACCTTCAGGCAGTAGCGGACACAGGCTAATTTGGTGGGGAGGGATGCGATACCGATTTGCAATGAACCCAATGCTTCACAGGACCATATTGCGTAAATCAATCACTTTCGCATAAGTGCATTTACGAAGAAACAAGTCTAAGCTTGGTTCATTTTAGAAGAAGTTTGAGTCATACAACTGGTCAAACTTTAATACTGCACCGCTACGGAACCAACAAGCAATGTGGCACATAACAACGATCTGATGACGTAGTCGCTGGGGTCGGCGCAAGTACATCGAGGACTCGAGATAAACAGTTCACGTGACGACATAATACTTATTCTCATTGTAAGTTACGTTTGTTGCAGCACAATTACTGGTGGCAGTAGCCAGCATAGTGTTGTTTGACTTGTATGTTGCAGCAAGTGAGGGTAGTCACTTCGATGAGGTTTAGATCAATGTTCTTCATATGGGGAACCTTACAGTTTTTAATTGTCGTTTGGAATAGTCTTCAACACTCGTAGTAATTTGTGTATAATATTTGTTATTGCAGGCAATTAGGATGAAATAAGAACAAGAAGCGGGTTGATTTTGTTTATTTTGAAACCGAAATTAAGAGAACGGAAAGAAACAAACAATTCGTAATGAGTGAAAGCACGAAAGTAACAAAAAAATGATAGCGAGAAAGCACAATCATTTATGTGTGTCCGCGGAACTTTTTCAAAGGGGCAACGTCGACATTTATTTTTCATTTTCAAATTACTGACGATCAGTGTTCCCTCTAAGATTTTGCACTGAGTAAATATTTGGTTTAGTGAGAATGATTATTTTAGGGCTGAGTAAGTGGAGTTTTCAATGAATTACAAACTTTGTGAATTATATAAAAAATATACAATCTTATCAAAACACGAACAAAATAGCATTTCATTTAAATAGCTTCTTGTTTGCGTGCTTTTCCATTGCTTTGGAATGTTGCAAGTACGCGAGAATGAGATTTCACTGCGCAACAGTTCTGGTATTCCTGAGTATTTGCGCACCCAGAGGGAACGTTGCTGACGATGCAATGCAAATGGACGTTCACAAAACGCTTTTTCCTTTCCACAGTACAAAGGAAATGCCCATGTTACGGTAATAATCACAAAAAACGTTTCACTGGCAGCAATAGCCAGGTATATTAGTATTACGACAATTTACACAGTAGGCTGGGTGCAGATTTTTAAAACGCAGGGCATTTCTCTTCAAGTAAGCATTGCCATAATTTGTAAAGAAAGAAGCATTGGATTGCCATGGTTTTCAACGAAAACACAAACTATTACTTTATTTTCCTTAGCAAGCAGGGCCGCACCCAGCTGATATATTCAACTGAACTAACAACTGAACATGTTTTTGAAAATTTCGGGGGGGGAATTGCCGGGTTGCTCTTCCCCTGATTGCGGTATTAGCCAGAAAGACTTGTCAGGATAACTTAGAAACAAGAGCTGCAAAATTCTGGGATCTCGTCTAAAGCGATCAATGAAACCTTGTTACCCAAACCGGACAATTAAGTAGACCAGTGTGTTCATACGACTACGGACAAACGTACTAAAATTAGGACACCACGCAGGTTTTGCAAAATTGACCAGATGAACTATGAAAACTCCCCACAGAAAATATAGCTTTGCACTCAGTATTCACTCAGATATCAGACCTAAACCTTAACAATCCACAAGCTTGCATAGACGTATTCTAACAAGCCACGTAATTTTATACTGCATGAAAAGAAGCCTGCAGAAGTGTAGTCTGGCACTCAGGCACATTGGTCACACTCACACTAATAATGGATTTTTCAAACTTGTGTAAGCATTGCTACAGACTCACTCATGCTTCTTTTCACAAAGTGCAAATTTACGTGGCATACCGCTATCAGCATGTCACTGTCTCGCTGCATTATCTGCCAAAAGGCCCGTAACCAGGGGGGGGCAGAAAAATTTTCGCCCCCCCTGGAAAAATTGATTACACATAATTAAAAAATATTTGACATAGTTCAAAAAATTTGGGTCCCTCTTGGAAAACTCTTAGCCCCTCCTGATGTCCCAAGCTGGTTACGGGCCTGCCTGCCATGATGTGTGCGTTCAACAGTCTCATGCAACAAAACGCCTGCTACCGTAATATAAAGTGAACCTTCGCAGGTTTGTTGCCAAGGTATTGTTACGCAATAAAGACCATCAGTAGGACAATCCGCTCGCGACTTTCGCAACCCGCCTCTGCAGGCAAAGGAAGGGACATGAGTGAACTGCAAGCCCATCACTGCATGACACTATAACTGTGAACCTGACTCTTGTGCAATGTGAGTTTCATACCAGCAAAGAACTGTCATTGCAAGAATCAAATCAATTAATCGGAATTTAAGATGCCGACTTCGGACTTTTTGAGAAATTTTTGGTTCTTAATCCCAATTTCCAGGAGAGGAAACGGGCATTCCCCCCCTGCGAACGCCCATGCGATCGTTGACTATTTTATATCAGGTTTCACAAACAAGGCCAGCTCATCTAATGAACCGAAGAAACGTTTTTCACGTTTATTTGTAAGCACGAGTTAATTTTTAGTATCCTTAGCGATTAAGCAATGTGCAGCACAAAAATATTTTGGCGATGAGATTCAATGAAATCAAGTGTCATGCCACCACCTCTTTAGGTCTGGTGGGGGGGATGCATCCCCTGCATCCCCCCTGTGTCCGCGCCTGCCTTCAGGTTTGGAAAGGGCCCACGTTTATAATCCTGTTGTTTTATTTTGTTTCGCCTATTTTCTCACAGTGCGAAACATAGTTAATGCATTGCCCAAATCGTTGCTGCCACAGGCTATAATTTCAGAAATATCTT
>Ga0210059_1012205_pt1 | contig 13027 bp, 5 predicted proteins | sample Ectturendosymbi2_FD_188042 | JGI IMG/M metagenome (GOLD analysis project Ga0210059, IMG submission 188042) | Ecteinascidia turbinata endosymbiont from Florida, USA - Sample 2 (SPAdes) (version 2) | ecosystem: Host-associated > Tunicates > Ascidians > Unclassified | place: Key West, Florida...
CGGCGTATTCCATTGTGACGATCATTCTGATGAAACAAGCACCGATTGTCTGAACAAACCATTCAACTGCACAGCACCTGGAGGCGCCATTTCCATCAGCAAAGAGTTTGTTTGTGATGGAATCAAAGACTGCAACCAAGGTGAAGATGAAATTCGTCAACTGTGCGGAGACAAAAGGTTTTACTGCGAAGGTGGAAAACAAATATCAATCGATAAAAAGTTTGTTCAAAATGGTATCAAAGACTGCGATACAGGTTTAGACGAATGCAAAACTGTATTTTCAGATAGATATGAAATGATCGCCAATCCTGTTCTTCGCTCATTGTTTTGGATCATGGGTTTTGTGGCTTTGTTTGGAAATCTAGCCACAAATATTCTAACATTGATGGAGATGGTTTTTGACCTTAAAACAAATATCTCTGTTCAAAACTGCAATAGTTTTGTGAAACTAACAAATAATTTCTTCATTTTCAACCTTACCATTTCAGACTTTCTAATGGGTGTATATTTGTTAGGAGTTGTTAGCCAAGGTGTGAATTATTCAGGGCATTATTGCTTTGTTGATAAAGAATGGAGATCAAGCAATCGTTGCTTGATACTTGGCACAGTTGCATTTTTATCATCAGAAGCATCTGCATTCATCATGGCATCCATGTCCACCTTCCGACTGGTCTCAATTTACAAACCATTCCTAATCGACGCCACGAAATTGAAATGGATCGTTCTTGTTGAATTTTTATGTTGGTTATTTTCTTTACTTTTCGCGTTTCTTCCATGGATGCAATGGAAATCAGGTTATTTTGTTTCTGAAGTATGGTTTCCCAACTATTTTTTCAAAACGGACACAATTTCCAAAGATAAACTCATCACCATAGCCAATCAAGTTTCTGGCTCAAATTCCACTCGTCAATCTTGGTTCAAAATCAAGGAGACAATTGTAGATAAGTTCAAATACAATGAAATAAAAGCAGAGTTTGGGTTTTATTCTCAAACAAGTGTTTGCATGCCACGTTTCTATACTTCTACCAGTGAAAGTGCTTGGGAATATTCCACTTTTCTGATTACGCTCAACTTCCTGCTCTTCATCTACATGGTGGCCGTCTATGTACTTTTATACAAGAAAGCCACCGGCGCAGATATTTCCACATCTGCCAGAAATGATGAAAATCAAGAAATGCAAAAAAGAATTTCTAGACTTCTGCTGACTGACTTTTTCTGTTGGATTCCAGTTTGCATTATGGGTTACTTGAGAGTTGCAGGGGTGCCTTTACCCCCCGATGCATACATTGCAAGTGCTGGATTTCTTCTTCCAATAAACAGTGCAATGAATCCGTTGCTTTACTCTCCGTTCATTGGTCAGTGCATGTCACGTGCACGAAAATGTGTCACGGACAACCTGCTTGTTATTTGCCAACGCCATGTTGATGACGCCGAAAAGGGTGATGGCAAAAGAGAGGAGATCAGAGGAAAACCCATTCCAGCTGTTAGTGAGTACCCAATGGAACATCGACAAATAAAAACCAGCTGTTAACAAATTTGTACATTTTTTTCGATGACAAAGATCAGACTTACTACCCATGTTCAGCTGACGTTGCAGACATCATGCTTTGTTGATTATTTTTCAGTTTTGACAAATGAAATTGTTCGTAACAAACTTAAGAAACATATCTGAATTCACGAAGTTATGGACTTCATCGATTGCACACTGCTTGACATGTTTATTCTTCAGTTTTCATGCTTAGATCCATCACCAACAACTGCCAGTATCAAGCAAAACAAAAACGAGAGATTTCCGCACACTTTTGCGTCACGTGCTTTAACTGTAAATTGGAAAGTTTGTGAACCGAATTGACATGGCACAACAAATCGTACAGCACTACAGCCCTGCTGCACCAATGACTATTGTCGTTCTTGCAGGACCAGCAAAAGCTCGAATCTGTTGCTATGAACTGTGGGTAATGCTTTTTTGCGGTAATGTATGGCTTTCCTGGCCATGAGCAGCTGTGGACTTTTTTCACAGAAAGGCGAGGCGGTTGGCTTGTCTCTGTCTCGGCGGCAACCGGCTTGCCGAAAACGCTTCGAACTGTTCAATGCTTGTATGTGCATGTCGCTGCTTGTTTTGCTGAAACCTATACGACATACTCGATTGCGTGGAACTTTGTAAAGGCGTGCATCAACATTCAATCAAACCGACATGGCAAATTGATCCTATGGCCAGGCCCGTCGCCAGGATCTTGCAGCAGGTGGGGCCAATAACCTAAATGGGGGCCACAATGTTTAAATACAATATTGGATGTACAGTATACAGCAACCGGGAAGCCTAACATGAAACTAGTGGCCCAAATTTCAAATTAGGGGGGGAGGGCCGGGTACCACTGGCACCCCACAGGCAGAGGCCGTATCTACGACACTGCTATTCTTTTTGTTCGTCGAATTTGGTGTGCGTCTCTCCAGGATCAAACGTCTTGCTACTTTTAAGTTCCGTCTCCAGCCATAGCTTTGTTTGACAGCATATAATGTAAAACGCCACCGCTTTTCTCAGCTCGACCAATTCGTTGCTACCTTATACTCGTCATTGCAGTTTGTGACCAAGTTTCGGCGATTTCCTAATCCCTTGCCTCCACTAGAACTGCTTGCAACAGCTATTCCTGTAGAATTTTTTTCTGTATCCACCTCATGTTTCACCACAGGTGTAGCTAGAGTGCCAAGGGGGTCTGCCTCTCAAATTTTAGCATATCTAATCATTTTGTGCTTTGAGAGGCGGTGTCCTAAACAAAATACTGTTGCTCGCCTAAAGTCAAAAATTTTACCCCTCACAAATTTTTTGGCCCCTCCCAAAATTTGGGCTGACTACGCTACTGTGCTTGACTCTCCACAAAACGTTCCCTCACTTCTCATTTGAAGAGGTTTCCGGTATTTTGACAATCACTCACTGTTGAAGTTTGCTGTTTGAATCGTGACAAGTGTTGCGCTGAAAAACTCTGTGAACGCTAGTTTGTCACAGCACGCACTTGAGACTGGCGCCAAAACAATGGGATTGAGAGTGAAAACAGTTGTAGAGATTATTTGCAATCGTGGCCCAAGTGAACAAACTTGGCATTGCCAACGGGATTTTCAGCGCTGCACAATGCTTAGTTGCATCGCGCCACCGCATTCTTAAACTTTGATTAATTGATTTGCCTGACAAGCGGGCAGTTCCTAAATTCGTAGAACCCTGAATATCGAACTACTTGATCGAATAAAGCAGGGGTGGGGAACCTGCGGACCGCGTGGACATTTTATATGGCCGACATCAGAAATCTTGTTACCCAAGTTACAGTACAACATCGCAACAAACGAAACTCCATGCCAAACAGACACGTAGTCTGTAAGCCAAGGGGAGAATCTTTCCTTTTGTGGTTTTTATTACATCACCGACCTTGTTTGGTCCGTCTTGGTGTGAAGACAGCAGAACTATTGGAGGCATGTCGCAAACATGCTTTGACAATCCCCTGTGTTTGCTCCTCCCATACTTTTCCCAGAGTTAAGCGAGTGTGAAAATGAATAAATGAATGATTTCTCATTTTTTCTAAACAGCCTGGTAAACCACTGTTTGCATCGCATCATCAGAAAGATTCAAAATTCGGTGCTTCAACCATAACGTTGTAAACTAGTACACGCGGAAAATTTTGGTCTGTTGCGAAGAGAAACGATCTTTTAACGGATTTGATGAAACATACGGAAGCTAAATATTTGTTAATGATATTAAAAAAGGACTTATGCGTTGGATCTTTCTTGAGAATTAACCTTGTTAACTAATAATTGACGGATTAGTGTCAAGCTCTTTCAGTGAAGTGCGATCACATGGCACATTATGCTTGTTTATTGTTTGCAACAGCAAAGATGATATTGCATGCACTCAAAAACGTGCATTGATTGCACTAGTGAAGCATATCCGACATTGCCTGGAGTGCTTAATTTATTGTGCACAACAGCGTTACGTTTTGTCAGGTAGAAGAAACTGGTTCTTAATTAAATAGTTTTTCAAAATCACTTCTATCGAAAGGAATCTTTTCACAGCAAAGAATCAAACGCTAAGATCTTATCAGAGCATATATTTCGCCTACTGAGTGGGCATCACCAACTCTGCGAAGTGCACAAAGTACAGTATAAAACAAATCAAATTATCAAATAAGAGATTCTACAGCAGGGGTGCCAAACCAGTCGATCGCGATCTACCGGTCGATCTTTAAATGCCTGGCAGTCGATCGCGGGTGATTTTATGCATGTATAAGGGTTTGCCGAACTACAATAATTACACAAAGGATTTTCCTGTCCAAAGTGAATTAAGAAATAAAAAGTTAGAGGAATTGAAATCACAACTAGCTACACAGCAGTCTATTTTTACCAAGCCAAATACGAGAGGTAAGGCAGCTAAGATAGCATCATATCGAGTTTGCCACATTCTCGGTTTGTTTTGTTTCAAAGCTTTGCCAGATTAGCAGATCTCCAGAGACTGAAAAGTGTAAAGGTAGATCCTATGTCAGTGAATGTTGGGCACCCCTGTTCTACAGTAATTCGAAGGAGTGCCACCTAAGCTAACTACAGTATTTTACAAAGGATAAGAAAAGATCACATTGGGAACAACTAACCAAAACAAACTGCCAAGTGTAAAGTGACGTAACAAACAAAATAAAAGAGCAGTTGACTGAAGGCATGGACACCTGAAAACACAAACCTTTACATCGTGCCAGAAACGTGCGATCTCCATTCAAATATATGAGCAGCGTACGATCTTGCATTTACATGCACTTTGCTGGTGTACAATTGAATGCAAGATCATCACACCTCGGCACTACGTTAAAGCCTCTACTTCTAGATGGGCTTGGCTCCAGAGTACGTAAGTCAAAAAATTGCTAAGAAGAATATATTGATACAGTCACGCCGTAGGTCTGGCATGTCCAAACTGTCCTTTGGTTGAGGCGCCTCAATCTTATTGCTTCTCCAAATAAGATGGACTTAATATCGTCTTTGGGTGGTGTGATTTCCCGTTAATGAACTGTATTTTCTTCGCTCTCAACCAAAGGAAGCAGGATTACCTCAGTAGCGTAAACTGACTCAAAAGAAAAGCGACCCACTCAAACTTCCCTTTGGACATGGTAAATGACCTGATAGCAAACGATGGCATCAAATACGGAAGAAAGGCTGTGTCTCTAAAATGCTACAAAAAAGATGACCCATGAATTTGTGCTTAGCCATTTCCTCACATGCTAACTCTAAGAAAGAAAGTAGAAAGCATGGATACGAAGACAATTAATTACTTCTATAAAAGACCAGGCCCGTAACTAGGGGGGATCGCCACCACTGGACATCCCCCCCCCCCTTTAACAAATGTGTTGAACATAATTTAAAGCTATTGGACATAGTTTAAAAATGTTTGGCCCCTCTCAGAAAACTATTCGCCACCTCTGGTGTCGAAAGCAGGTCACGGTCCTGCAAAACACCACAAGTTAATAGAAATCAACAAATACAAGCACCTTGCTTTACCTCTAAGCAGTGCCGGATTTAGATGGTGGGGGGACCTGGGGCCCAGGTGTGGTGGGAGGCCCCACAGAATTTTTAGGTAGAGGATGATCGATGAAGTCACTAGTATTTCCACTTATCATTATTATATATGACGTAATCTTGTGACGTCACATTTCTTAACTCAACTGTAATAAAACTTTGTGATGCAACATGGGGTTTGATAAGCATTAGCGATTTGTGAAACTGTTGCAATACCAGTCGCCAGAAGCAACGCACCTTTTTTTTTCAATATCTGCTTGAAAAAAGTCTTGAAAATTTTTTGGAAAAAATTTCTGGACGATCCAACGTTTTCATCATCTCTAAACGCCAGTCCTCGCTCAGCGATAAATTTTATGACAGGAACCAAACGTTGCAGACAGATTGTCGCATTGATTGACCTGACTGGTTAGTTCTGTATCAATTTTTCATAGCGATTAATTACATCTGCGACTAAATGTAATCGTGGCCAGGGCCGGATTTACCTATAGGCTATATAGGCTTAAGCCTAGGGCCCCAAGATCCAAGGGGGCCTCCAACAAACTGTGGTACGCATAGAGTCAATGGCCGGTATATGATCAGTTAGATTAAACTTCGTCAAAAGTTTATGTCTTAATCAGGTTTTTTAAGGAAAATGTTAGGTACCCGGCATGGATATGTAGGGACCCGATCGCTCTGATTTTAGGGACCCGATTTTCTCAGATTTTAGGAACCCGATAATAATTTTCTCTGATTCTAAGGATCCGATTTGAAATTCTAGGGACCCGAATCGGGTCCATAAAACACCTCAAGAAAACCCTGGTCTTAATTATTATTCACGAAATTTAGTTTTATTCAACTTTCGTGGTGATTACGTCAGAGAGTCGTCCAACGAGTTTCCATGAATCCCAAAATGACGGTTGGTCAAGCCGCATGCCAACTATTGTGTCGATATACTCACAGCACGCTGGCTGCGTCCTGCGTTTGCTGAATCGTACCATAGCGATTGCTATGCACAGAAGATGATAACAGTTGTTATCGAAACGTTTGCAAGATGTCAGTCGTATCGTTTGCCTTGGCCGTAGTATTTATTATAAGGCTATTTAGCACTTCCGCTTTTCGTGTACCAAACTAAAAATGAATTAAAGGGTTGCAATGTTCCAGGAGTGGTTGTCCACACTATGCATCCGGTACATTAAACGTGACAAACTTACGCATACAGATTGTAATGAATTCTTAGATAATTTTGTTACGAAGAAAGAAAGCACGACAAAACCTTTGTAACTATTTACTGTGTTATGTTCAGTCTTACTTGATTCGATGATTGTAGCCTTTTTTCTTTATACGAATTTCAATAACGACAGGATAAGCCCGAAATTTAAACCAGTCCAGTCGCCACGGTGGGCATTGGTGAGCTCAGTCCTTCCAAATTTAAATATGAAACAGTATAAATTAGTAAAGATTTTATCAAATTTTCAGAATTTTAAGTCCCCTTGCGCAAATTTAAAACCCCTATTCAAGACTTTCTGGCGACGGTTCTGGTTTTTAAACTTAATATCTATTCACGCGACAGTTTAGTTGCGTTCGATTCTTACCAGTCTGAAAAAGTAAGAAACACGCGAATCGTGAACCTAACAGAACCTAACAATTGCAGTCGTGAACCTAACAGTTACAACCATTTGGGTGCCTTTTACGTGACCTGTTTTGCTCGTATGTGTGAGATTTTTACAGACGTGGTAAGCGAGTTCCAACGTGGTCCTCACGTTGTGCTTTAAAGTCTTTATGCCGCCACACATACTACGCTATATAGGTGCAGTGTGTGTTTTTTTTTAACACAGATAAGAAAAAACAGATGTGATTCTTATAAAAAACGTAGACCATGCGTTTTTTCAAATATTTCAATTGTGGCGATTTCGGTTGGTTTGCCTCTGGCAGTTAATAATCCTGTTCCCGCCAGCCAAGTAGGATTTTAACAATTCCGTGTAACTTAACGCTTTTGAGTTGAAGGCAGCAACAAACGCAGTGATCGCGGGCACTCCAGTAACGATTTAGAATGTTTAATGACCCTACTTTCAGAACGTCATTTTTGGATTTTAGCAAATTGATTAACGCTTTCCATATTTTTCCTCACAACAATCGAAAAGGGGGCCTCACAGGTAGATTAGGCTTGGGCCTCGCATCAGTTAAATCCGGCCCTGATCGTGGCATCTATATGTTCCATTGCTCATGGCTCCTCAGGCGCTCAAGAGCGTGCTTCCAGTTGAAGATTCCTTTTCTAATCAGGGAATACCCACATTTAGTCGTATCGGCGAACACCAGTCTACAAGTGAAACATTTAACACACGTTTGTGAAGGGAGAAAAACAAAGCCAGCTTCTGTCAACTACTTCGCCATTTGTGGCTCTGACGACGAACAAGACTTGTGGTGCATTTCCGTGACAAGTTTTTGTCTTTTCTGTGTTGTGGAGCATCACGTTTCAAAAATGACTTTTCATCACAATGTCAAAAAGAACCTGTTTCATATTTCAACCAATATTCCTGCATTTTTTCCTGTATATTGTCTGGCCGGAGACCGATACCTTTGCCTCCAGTGACAGCGTCAACCATCTCATCTATCGTGTTTTTCGATGATAAATCTTGACGTTCTTCTGCTACTGCACTGCTGGTTCTGCTACTGCACTGCTGGTCTGTTTTCGTCTTTACGTAGAGCTTAGTCTGTCACAACATGTTCTTCGATTTTCTGTCCGCTTACAGGTTTCGCAGAAATCTCCCCCCTGGACTTCACTGCCACTGTAAAATAATAACTTGAATGTTTCTTGACTTGGCTGCAATTTCTTCCTCTCTCATTTTTGCCTCTTGCTTTTTACGTCTTTTAGAACCACTTGGATAAGCTCTGCACTTGACGATACCCCTTTTGTCCAAGTTTGTTTATTAATAAGCTCAATAGGGCTGCCACATTTTCATCGCAAAACGGGAGGACAACTTACAGCTGTCACTTACTTGAGTGTATTATTTACACTTATCAAGTCAGATAACAATTAAGCCTGTTGATGATTTTTATGTATTGAAGTAAGATGTCCAGTGTGGACGATGTTTCAGTCAAAACACACAAAATGAAATCCTTATTTGCTTGTCCTATTTATCTCATGAATATTTTGCAGTTTCCTTAAATTTCTTTAAAATGTAAAATCGTCTGTAATATAATTAAGACACTAATTGCATGAAAGATATTTTAAAATGCACACCAGCTTCAATAGCGTAAATTAGAAACTGGTTCAATTAGACAGATTTCTCTTTCTTTTAGGTTTATGGCTGATCGTTCCACATTAGCGTAATGAGCCATGACGCTGAAGTAAAACTGTGCAATCTTCATCAGTTCGCTGAGGCATTCAATCGTTTTACAAGTGAAAAATACTTTGCCATCTTTCATGTTCCATCATTTTACAATACATTGCATTTGTTTCATGTTCTTTTTGTACGAACTCAAACATGTTTTTGTATTGGTCAAACGGTTTAGCTTCATCAACAGAAACGTTTCTTTCAAGCAGATGCTACTCACATGGTTCAACATATTCCCACTCAGTTGTTCGCAAACGGAGGAATCTAGTTAAAGTGGTCCTCCCATAAACGAAGTTACGCCACCAGCTCGTATGTTGTTGCAGTGGAGTAGGAATATCTCACTGTATGTAACTGCGATATATCATAGCCAGTGGCGTAACTGACGGGGGACAGAGGGGCGAATTGTTCCCTGGAATACTAAATGTAAAAACCGGTCTCCCGCTTACCTTGTATTTCGGTTTTAGAATTCTTTTAGTTTTCAGCAGGTTGTTGTTTTTGTGCGTTTTTCGGATTATTCTACGGTGATTTAGGGTTTTAGTTTAGCCATCCAAATCCGGACTCACCGTCATTTCTCATGTATTTTTTCTTAGTGTTGGATAGTGGACCCCGTACAGTGGCTAGTGCGCCCTTCTATCCAAGTTTACCATCTGACTCAAAACCTTAGCTACGCCGCTGATTATAGCTATGTAGCTATGTAAAATAAGAAATGTAAAAAGAAGGATCTTTAGACATTTTTGAATGTCCTCGGTTATTATTTCTTTTCTCATGAAAAAAGTGGACATGCACGGGTTTTTCTAAGGCGTTTTATGAGTTCAAAACGGACCCATAAATTTCCTGTGCGGACCCATAAAATTGGTACTTCCACATTAAATCTGGACAACCACGAAAAGTTTTATCTGAGCTGAGTTGAATTTTTGCTTCAATTAACGTCCAAAACCGATTAGCTTCATACCAAACAAGTGCAGTGCAGACAGTAACCTCACCTATTCATTATAATCATCTCTGAAATCTGATGCAACGCAAGAATTAATAATTTGACAACTTTCACGTTATAAATAATTACGTTACGCAGTTTTTCTTTAAGGAAAATGTTAGGTACCCGGTATGGACTTGTAGGGATCCGATTTATCTGATTCTAGGGACCCGATGGTAATTTTCTCTGATTTTAGGAAACCGATTCGGGTCCCTGAAACATCTTTAAAAAGCGCTGACGTTACGTAATAATTAACGCTTTGAATGCCACTGAGTCTGGCGCTTTTAGCAATCCGTCTTTTCCACGGTGTCAAACGTTTTCAGCAAGCCAAGCCTTTTCCAGATTTTATACATTTACTCTCTTGTGCGGGTATTTTCAGAAGATAATGTCAAACCAAAAACGTAAAGCCAGCCATCCACTAATAAAGCAGCATTTTTGTGATAAACCTAAACAAAAATTTCTTGCTGTTAGCCAGCCATAAAATGCAAAAACCAGCAGCAGTGAATGCAAAGGTTCTTTCGATTCTGTTGTGCAGAAAGAACAGCATTCAGTTGTTAGAATTTCAAAAGCATCGTCAGTTTCAGCTAACAGTCAGTAATAAGCATCTAGCAGTAAAACTTTTCAAGCATGGATTAAGATGAACAGTTTTGACGAATCCCCACAAAAGAATGTGTTCACTCTGCATGCTGAATCATATATGTTTGCTATGCTCAATGCATCCAGCAGTTACCACCGGCCGAGGAAAGAATAGTAATATTTACACTTCTGAGCCTGCCAGGTCTCCACGCCCAAACCGCCTGGATAATCACCTCAGCTCTGATCAACTCTAAAAAGCCAACAGCTTGTAAAAAATTTAACGCAATTCACTATTCCAGGTTATTCATCAGGATGGCATTTCAGATAAAGTTAACACGGTAGCTGAGCGTGTACGTCTTATTTATTGGGCTTTGAAAGAAGTTATAGCGAATCGAAAATTAGCTTCCTTGCAAACCTTGACGGACCGCATTGTTCAGAATGATCGGCTTCGCGACCTCCACCATAACAGTTATGTGGCAGTAACCGAGTTTATTTTGCTCATCTCGGAACATTTGAGTAATTGCATTGTTTCTGATGTGAAGCAGAGCCCATGTTGGGCTAATGGTCGACGAGACAACCAATATTGCTGCATTGTGCTGTCCATTCCACTCCACTTGCCACAGGCTGGCCGGCCGGAGCGGGGATTTTCAACTCTGTGCCGTTTGAAACCAAGCAAGGAAACCGGCTGTTTGATGTAACTCGGAATGCTCTGATAAATGTTTCAATAAACGGTCCAGCAAGTCTTCAGTAGAGGGGCTTTACGTTTGTGCAGCGGGATTTGACATTCTGAAAATGACAAAAACTCCACTGATTTATAATATTTCATATTTGAATTTGTGGGGCTGGGAGCTTTGTTTGGGGGCTAAGCGCACCAAATCCCCAATGGCAACGAGAATGTGTCCAGAACAGCTCAATTACTAAGGCGCGCTTGAGATCGCTCATGAAATTTGTGACTGAAATGGATAAAATAGAGAGTGACACAACGAGCACTGAAGACCGTAGAATCTGCAGATGACGAGTGAGAAACCGCATTCACTGATGAAAAAAGAGTTGTTTAGTGAAGTTGAAATTAGAATAATTTGTGTTGAAATTTTTGTAAATACAGTAGTATTAAATGTGCACTGTGACTGTCAATACTGTAATAAACAATACGTTTATGAATTATTTCGAACGTTTTGCTACAAATGTGCGGCCTCATCAATTTTCTTGGTGTTCCCTTAAACCAAACCCTGAAAAAACTCTGGACATGTTGGCTACTCCATAAAGAGGACGTTTGTTACCCCTACTTACCAATGCTACTCATGCGACTTGTGAAAATCTCAGACGCAAAATCTAGCAGTAACGAGTAGAGACGAAAGCCAATGCGTTCTACATGGCTTGGCCTTGCGTTTACTAGATTCAGATACCTGACCGACTTTCAGGAAAGCTAGAAGTATAATAGTTGTTTCGTCACAATATTAAATGGTATACAAGTGAAATACTGCCGTCTGGCTGGTCGACCGATAGTAATTTAATAGCGTCTACAAACGAATTTTCCTCACTAACGAAAATGACTAAGTGGCACGCACATTTCGTACATATGGCTAAACACATGAACATGGTGGGGGACCCTGTTTTGTGGGGGGCCCTGGGCCAGGACCCCCCTAAATCCGGCGCTGCCTCTAAGACAGCGGTTCTCAAACTTTTCCATCTCGCGGACCCTGAAGTCATTGATTTATTTTTGCGGACCCCCGAGAATGCTGCAAGCGACGAATAAACAACAGACTGCTACACATGCTACACATGCTGCACATGCTACACATGCTACACATGCTACACATGCTACACATGCTACACATGCTACACATGCTGCACATGCTACACATGCTACACATGAACAAAATGCACAAGTCTTTTACTCAGGCTGTTGTCTCCAAAACAGGTTAATCTAAGGTTCAGTGAGATTTATGTACCTGACAACAATCTCCTACAGGCTTTGATATTCTTGGCTTGATATTGGACAAAGTTAGTCGAGCATCCATTGTTTTGATACTTCGGCTTGATTTTCACCGAACTTAAAACACTAACCTCACGCTGATACAGAACCGTACGCAGAAAATCTTCAATATGGGGACTTGACGCTTGTGCACGGGGCGTGACATTCTAAAAATTGACAAAACGTCTGAGTTATAGAGTGTTTCATATTTCAATTTGGGGGCTTGTTTGGGGGATGTAAACTCACCAAAATCCCTCTGGACGACGGGACTGCATTGATACGTAGTGGTGAAAGGAAGGACTTCTCTTTTGATCCCATCATAAGCCATTGTTGTACTGCAAGTTTGTAGCCCAGAAACAAGACAGCGAAATGAATGAGAAATTCATCTTGGCTCCACTATTGGCACGCAAATCTGAGAGTTTCTTTAAAATCTTCTTCATCATCAATTTTGTTCAGGTCAGCTAAAAACGGATCGCCGTTCCGGTAAAAGAATCGTTGCCGGTACGGCGTTCCGGTTAGAGTTTCAAGTACACTAATATGTAGGCTATTTGTTTTTGTTCAACTCAAGTTTTTTGCCATGTCGTTATTAACAAAACATTCTGCAGAAGAATGAGTGTACCTCAGAAAATATGTGAAATACGGTGC
>Ga0210059_1012206_pt1 | contig 13027 bp, 13 predicted proteins | sample Ectturendosymbi2_FD_188042 | JGI IMG/M metagenome (GOLD analysis project Ga0210059, IMG submission 188042) | Ecteinascidia turbinata endosymbiont from Florida, USA - Sample 2 (SPAdes) (version 2) | ecosystem: Host-associated > Tunicates > Ascidians > Unclassified | place: Key West, Florida...
GTCACCAGCAAGTGTTATTTTGGCCATACATGTCCACGATTACATTTCGCAATCTCATTTTGTCGCACTTCAGGTGATCATTGGGCATCCCTGCCCCAGGCCCGTAGACAGTTTTTGAGGTTTGGAGGGGCAAAATACATTTTTAGGGGGGCACGATTTTTGCTTTTATTAAATTTTTTTTTTCTGGGAACAAGAAAATTTTGGGGGGCACAAAAGAATTTTGGGGGGCACTTCCCCTGAATGCCCCCCCGCGGCTACGGGCCTGCCCTCACCATATTTCAAGAAAAAAAACCTTTACTCAAAAAATAAAAACTTCTGCTGATTTCGATGCAACTACTCGAAAGTACCATTTGAAAAAATCAGCTACTGAAGGAATGGGGTTAATACGTGCTTTTCACACCTTTGAATAACTAAGTTGAAAACTGACTTATCCTGCTAGACCTGCGATTTCCTGAGCAGGGTTGAAAGCGCTTTATATGAGCGCTTTATTCAGAAAACGTTTGAAGCGGATCTTAATAGGTGGGCCTCGTTTTTCACAAGCTACATATAACTGAGAACACTTTTGGTGTCCCAAACAATCTTTTGTATCTACAAAAAGTATTTCAAAGGTATACCATAATGCATGCTGCGCACTAATATTTGACACTGTTTTGGCTCTCTGCAGCGAGATAAAAAAGACATTGTCTGAAACGTATACTTGACTTGGTTAGAAGTCAAATGGTTCTTCTTACACTTGGAATTGACAACTCAATTCCCACGGTAAGCGTCGAATAAATAGCTAAATGACTTTCCAGACAAAGCTTGTGCAGTTGCATGTACATGGAAACATATCTATTGCTGAAGCGGCAATTCAAAAGCAAAACATAAGCTAAAGCCATTTGGTATGACATAACTCCATTATATTTTTGGTCGATCTGATGGCTATCGTAAAAAACGATCTCATAATCGCATGACAGATTTACACTGGGCTGGGCCTAATAAAATATTGCCCTTAAATGCATTTTTAACGCCACTAACAAAGGTAGAATTTCAATGAAGTGCTTAATATCGTTTCACATATTTCGCTACCGGACTGCTGATGTGACTTAAAAAAACATCAAATGCACTAATCCAGGTTATGAAAAAAAAGGAAGTGACACTGTTCAACAGAAGTGGGAGTAAGCGGGATGATCCCCCCAAACTCATAATCAGTAACTCCAAACTCAAGGTCTAGTCTTGCTGATAATGTCATTAATCGTATAGATTTGTCGGTTTTGACGCATAATTGATTGCCAATTCTTTGAAATATTCAGATGGACAAATTCGTGAGAATTTCCAAGTTTTAGGAAAAAAACAGAAAATAAATGTTGAACCAAATTTGTCTTGTCTTGATTTCTTCTTGCTCACACAAACCACACTTTGATTTACATTTGCATCTGACAAAGACACAATCAATTTCATATTCTTTCCTTTCAAAGCAAAGCAATTCAAAGCAAATTTGTAGCTTGTTTGTTTTTTTAATTTGTACAAGTGCACCCCAAAACTTTCCGTAGTTAATTTTGCATTTGACAAAGACACAAAATCAATTTCACATACATTCCAAAACCAAGGTTAATTCTCACGAATTTGTCCATCTGGATATCACAAACACAGAAAATCAATTATGCGTCCAAACGCGACAAATCTACACTACTACTCCATTTCTTCCTGAGAGAAATTGGCAACTTCAAACCACTGGAGATTTCCCACAAAAATCAGAGCGATGTCACAAGACCTCCAGTTGTTTTCAAGACTTCAAAACTCTCGCTTCAGAAACTCTGACATATTCTTCTCAGAAGGTTTTGTCATCAGCTTTCTGAAAATTTTCATCAAAGTGTTTTGGTTTAAAAGTATAAAGTAACTTTCACTTTTCCCTGCTCGTTTGGACTTTGTTTGAAAATAACGTTCACTGTTTTGATGTTATTTACTTCAGTTACCGGTTTTCCATACATTTCTCAAATTTTTGTCATCTTCATCAAGTATTTCATTTTTGTTCTCAGCAGAAAGCAAACTACTGTATACTCTTCTATTTACCATATGTCTCAAACGATTGAACAGATGGTCAGCATATCCTTTTGCTGCAACTTCTCTGTCCTCGGTTGGCTCGGGAATATTACGAATTTTTCATATTTAAATCTTCTTGTGCATTTCACAATGAATAATTACATGCTTTTCATTAAGCGTCAAATCCCAGTGTTGTTTATTTACAGCTCCCAAATTATCAGTTGGGTCTTTTAAATTTGTTATCTTGTTGTAATTCCAGTTTATATCTTGTGTTGGTCGTGTTGTACCATCAACAAGTACTTTGTTACTGATGTTTTCATTCGTGGCTTCTATCAGATGGTCAACATATCTTTTGTTTGTTGCTTCTTGTGGTTGTTCTAGGTCTCGCAATCCAACAATTTTGAAAGTATACATGTTCATGTTTGATGTCAAACGGCTTATTCCATCTCTTTTCAAAATATATTTTTAACATTGGATTTTGCAACAGCATCACTTGCCTTTGATTAACGGAATTTCCCATGTTTACAATTTTGAAACCATTTCAAGATATATTTGGTGTTGGTTGATTTGAACCGTCATTATGAAGAACGTTTTCGACTCTCGTATCTTCAGCCAATTAATTAACTGCACTACCCAAAGTTATCTTATTTACACCATCAGTTTCATCCACGGGGCCTCCTAAACCGAAAATTATATTTCCATTCATTTGAAGGTTTTCAACCATTTGATTTCACCATCAAGCCGAAGATATTTTTGAGTTTCTAAAAGATCATTGACTTGAATTTCTCTCAGAATTATTCTGTTCAAAGTTTCAAGATTAAAGCATCCCACTATCCTGGGGTTGTTTATGTTTGTTATTTTGTGAAAAGTCATGTTCAAGTGTTTTGCTGAATCATTCAGACCCATATTCAAAGTTTTTTTCCAGATTTCTCGGTCCATAACATTTTTATTCACAGCATCTCCATCATCAGTTGGATTTGCAAGATTTGTAATTTTCACGTGAAGGTCCAGCGCGATAAATATTAACAGCTTCTGCAACAGCATTTTCAACAGCTATTCCATGATTTCATATTGCATCATTAACCGCGGTGTCTACAGCAGTGCTTGCTTGTCTTAAAACCTCCATTTCCGATTCTTTAAGTGTTCTCAGATCTACTCCATCTTGTCCAGGTCCGTAACCAGGGGGGAGCAGGGAGGGCGAAGCCCCCCTATAAAATTTTTCGCCCCCATGGAAAAATGTGTTGGACCTAGTTCAAAAATATTAGACGTTGATCCAAAAATTTGGACCCCTCTTGGAAAACTCTTCTCCCCTCCTGGTGTCCCAAGCTGGTCACGGGCCTGGTCATGTCTCGGATTATCCAAGCCTGTAACTCTGAGTGCCTCACGTTTATGACAAGCTGCAGTAGCCATTCTGATGTCAACCGTTTTTTGGAGTTCCCATACTGGGGTTTCTAGATATCCCTGGCCAAAGTCCACAACAACGTAAGCAAAAATTTTTATTGCACAAACGAACAGTGATATGGCAGAATTAAATCGGAATACAAAATTTACCCTTACACCTATTTGAAAGAAGTTGTGTGAATCATTGCTACCACAATACTGAATTTTCTATACATTTAAGATCAGTGGCGGATCCAGGGGGGGGACGATTGGGGCAATCGCCTCCCCAAAAACCGACAAAAGTAACTTTATTCACCATGATTTTATATAATTCGGAAAACAACATATCAAAACCAGCTCCGAATATGTCGTTCGTCGTGTTCGGATTGTCTCATTGTTGGCCAAATAATTAGGCCATTCTGTCGTCAATGTTTTTTTCGCAGCAGTGTTGTGAAGTATACTCCATCTCTCCTACAGTAGCGAACCCGTTATGAGACTTGGTTACCAAATATTACAGAAATCGCCCCCCACCTAACGTTACTAGCTGGATTCGTCCCTGTTTAAACCACTCTTTTCAAGCGGTTAGCTTTAAACAGAAGTGTTGCTAATTTTTTTCACCTCCAACTTTTGGACAAGCAGGGACACAATATCTTTGGTGCCCCCCAATATTTTGCAATAAGAATAATGGAATTGGTTACATTGCTGTTGGAAACCACCAGCATAAATTTGGTAAAATTTAAATACTATCCCGATGTAAGTGACAAACAACGGTATGATTTAGGCGCACTTTTGGCTGCCAGTAAATCGAATCTCAAATCAGAGGTACATATTTAATTGGAATTGCATTGCGCATTTTTAGGTAACTGCAAATTATTTGAATTTCACAGATACATGTTCACAAATTCTACTTTTAATATTTGTTTTTTAAAGAATAGTTTGAAGTGTTGTGTTTGTTTTATTTACTTTGGCAAAGAACTCTTCACGTGTTGACAGTAAGTTTTGAGTAGCCTCCTTTGTGAAGAACCAAATACCTTGTAACCATGGTCAAGTACTACCACAGTTCTATACACCTGCCATAACACCATGGCAGCCAGGTACACTTGGGCCATGGTCCACAAAATATATTATTTCCATAATTAGCCTCCTATTTTACCAAGAGGTCGTAATAAGGTTGAGTGAACATTGGGGTACAAATTTGTAACCCCAAGTTTTCTAGCAAACTCAGTCCCTGGGACCTCGTGAATTGCTGCTTATGCTTTTGTGAAATTTCCTTGTTTGGCTCTTTTAGTCCAATAAATGTTTGCTATGAAAGCATCACAGATTGCTTTTTTACCTGCTTTCGGCAAGTCTACGCTTGTTTACCTTCTCTTTGTCGACAAGTTTTATGCAAAGCAAAGATGAAATACCACATGAAATTACGAACCGATTTAGTGCTGCCTAAAAGGCAAATCTTGATACTCCCTCGAACACCGAAAACACAAAAAAATGCGGATTCCGACAGCAACTGTAAAGTCTTGAAAACAAAAAAGCTACTAAAATACCACATCTCTGACGTAGAGTCCACGCTTTGTAGACCACAGACAAAGAAGAAAATACCTATATTTTTCCAATATGCTACCTGTTTATCCATATAATCCTTTTTGATGTGTTCTTGCTTTAGATTAAGCTCCGAATGGGTACTTTCTGTCTGAAACTACCTCTCAAAACCCAAGTGTTCTGTGGGATGCACGTATTAAATTGCATCCTTACTCAAAACGCCCTCCTGCAAATCCAAAACAGACAACAGCACTAGACTCCAGCAACGAATTCTTCCGATCCTCACCTGCAATGCAACTCTACTAGCTTTTACACTTGACTTGACCTGCCACTTACCCAGGCCCGTAACCAGCTTGGGGCATCGGGGGAGCGATGAGTTTTCTGAGGGGCCCAAATTTTTAAACAATGACGAATAATTTCAAAGCCTGTCCAACACATTTTTCCAGGGTGGGAGGAAAATTTCGCCTGCACTTACCACAAATCTCTGCTGAGTCTTTGGGCGGAACCTTCACGTTTCCGCCCTAATGCGTCCATGGTGCATGCTTGGTTCATAATAATCTGTATCGCAGTCGAAAGGCCAATTGATCGGTGCACGGCCCTGAGCAGACCAATTGAGTTTATTGCCACAAACACTAAAAGTTTTATTCAATCAAAGGTCAAACGCTGGAAAACACAAATAATGTTGACCAACATGTCTCGTTGAGAACTCCTTAACAGCTGTTTAATTTTCTTCACAAGAGTTTAATTTGACGGCCAACAGCAGTTAGATGCGGACTGGCCATGGAATTAGATGCGGGTGGGTTTAAATCAGGCCCGGAAATTTGCTGGATGGCCAACACACAGTTGTGCATGAACGCTAAGCCGCCGATATATATCTATCGCAGTATTGCTCAGATATGCAAGAAACTGGATGTCGCCTTTAGGGGATGAGACCGATCTGGTACTTGTCCACCACTGACCAGTTTTCATCACGATTGTTGATGGACGTTGGGAGTGAAGTGCAGTCAAAGCGAAAGAAAAATGAGGATACAACTTTGCAGGCATGGTAACGGCATAGTATAGTGCCGAGAATGCTGCAGAAATTTATTCAAAAGAAAAAGAAACAATGTGCAAAGTACTACCGCATTGCAGCGTCCCCCATATGACTGGTTGAGACTCGTAAAGGAACTGGACACATCGAGTACAAATGCACGGAACAGAAGGGAGTACCCAAGCAGCAGTGCGTCTACTGTTCTAACACTACGCGATTCGGAGAAAAGTACACAATGAATCTTGTTTCCAACAAAATCGTTACCACTTCAATCCTTCTTGCATAAATACGCCACTGGCCCGCGCCGGCTCATATTGCGTTGCGCTCGTAATGCCGCTTATTTTTTTTCGCTGAAACATTTCGGTCAATTGTCCACAACAGCTCTGCCATGTTTTCGTTTTCAGTTATTTTTTATGGATGAAAAAGGCGTTACGACCGAACTGACTTAATTTTTTTATCATTTCAAAAAAAATTCAGTCAAAGATCGACAAATAACAAAAACATACCCGGACGCAACGCTGAGAAAAATAAAACGTGTCTTTGCGGTTCCGACATCCGGGAGATGGAAGCCGCGACTACAGTGAGACAAGGACGTTTGCGCTGATTGCTGAGGATGGCGTAGGTCTTGGGGCAGGAACAGTTTTTGAAGAAAAAGAGTGAATTCGAGCTACAAACACCATGGCAACACACCACAACGTCACAAAGAGACCGGTCGTCAGCATCGCGCATTGCACGTGGACGAGCGTTCACTACCCGACGCTTCACGAAACAACACAAGAAATGAAAATAAATATAAATGCAAGGTAAGAAGAAATAAAGATAAAACGATGGTCACCCTCCACCACACGTGCGAAGAAAGCTGACGTCACAATAGGCCGCGAGGCCACTGCTATGCTCTTCGGTGACGACGACGTGGCCGCGACGTTCTGTTCACTTTCACGATGTTCGCTCGAAATTTGTCACATTTGCTACTTGCTTAAGTCGGGAAATCACTTCCAAGTCGGTGGGAGGCGGAAGGTAACGTTAAGTCTTCGGCTATCCGCGCTAACTTTTGTTTTTGCAAAGATTTTCGAACGGACCAACGCGTCAGCGTCAACAGTTACTGTGGAGGGGTCATACGTTGAGAACTTCAACGTACAGAGGGCACAAGTACACTTCCAGTTGCTCAGTCAGTTGGCGACAAGAGAGTCCCCGTAAACCCCCGCAACCCATCGCTAGACAGCCTTTCGTGCTTAAGTTGAACTTTGGTCCTATGTCGTAAATTTCCTGCTTTATCCTGTCCTACAAAATCCAACCATTGGCTGCCACGTCATAAAGGAGCACTGGACTCATCGCTGGCAGCGGCAGATGACGAGGAGCGCTTCGAGTGGCGATTCTTCTTTCGTGTTCTGCCTTTTTCTTGAATCGGAACTGATGTGAATGAAGGACTTTGCAGGCTTGCTGCGAATAACAGAAGAACATGTGGTTTTGACGACGACGAACGATCTGAAGCAGCAGCTACAGACGTCACAATAGTAGCAGCGCGGACGTCACAATATTAGTAGCTAGAGACGTCACAATAGCACATTGCATCAACGAACGAAGAAAGACAGGAAGTAATCAAATGCACTGGTAGTGCGGTTTGCGCGTCCCTCGTTGTCAGATCTTCATTGGACCGGTCGGCAGGTCACGTGACAAGCACAATTTCGCACAGCAGCTCTGTCAGTGCGTTCTACACGGAACTTTACACCAGGTGCGATCTTTGTTGATTTGAAACAAGCGTTTGGTGACATCGTGCTCGATATGCTTTATCACTGTGGCGTGCGAAGTGTCGCTCATTACTTTTTGCAAGTTATTTATCAAACATTAAACAGTACGCATATGTGCTGATCACAGTTAATCTTCCATAACCAGATTTAGTCAGGAAGTTTCCTCAAGGATCCACCCCTAGGCCCTGTCTTGCTTTTTAATATACTGCACATGTATAAAACTTTAAAACATGCGTCTTCGCTTATGACGCAACTCTACACTTCAATCTCATAAGAGTCTAAAAGGTCCTAATGATTAAATCAATGTCACATCACTGAACAAAACGTCTATAGCTTTTCAAAAAATGATTATATTATCGTTTTATTCGTCATTTTGTCTTAACAATCGTGAAGTGAAATCGTGCCAGTTGCAAACCTGGTTAAGCATTTTGCTGATTTTTCGTTGCGCAATTCGTGAATTTGATTTTCGTAAATAGAAAGTACTGTTATTGGACTGGTTTCTTTGTGAACACTGCGGTCGTTTAACCAGTGTATTCGCTGATGATACTGATTACTAAGGCAACCAATTTTTTGACCTAAAAACTTAAAATTTTGCCTTTCAGTTTACAAATTTTGACTTAATTTTGACCTACAGCTTTCCTTGCACCATTTCAACAGGAATTTCCAATTCAGGAGTGTGATGTAAAAAATGATCCAATTGGATTCCGGAATCGGACAAAATTCCGACTCCGACTCCCAGTGTTGTTAGGAATCCGACTCCGACTTCACCCAAAACTTACGACTCCGCAACCCTGGTCTGCATACGTGGAAATGAGGCGGTCTACTGCTGGAATTAAATCAGCGTAATCTACATCCGGGTAACGAGTCAGGCACAAAACATACTTCCAGAAATCTAAAGCCAGACAGAGAATTTGCATCAGTTTAGTTAAGGGAAGGGGTTAATGAATTGTGACGTTGTAAGTAAATGAAGTTCCAGAAAGTGTGATTTACACAGAATTGTGACAGAAAAAGGAGAGAGGAGATTTTTAACGCAATTTTGAGACGCCATTTACGGACAAATCCAAAGCAGTTGTCACTAAAATAAGTCAGTTTGTCAGCAAAGCTTAGCATCATATTGGTGAACGCAACAGAGCGACGTCTTAATGTAGGGACGCGTGCCCAAGATTCTCTAAAAAAAACTCAATTAACTAATTTTTCCAGCAGGGCAACATTCGATTAGACACTGCCCCAGATCGATGCAAAGATACGATTGCTGTCTTACCTGCTTGCTTGCCTATCATCAGATGGTTCATCATTACCGGGACGTCTGCGAACGAGGGGGATAGTCTCGCCGGTCTGCGCGAAGAGCCTGGGAATGACAGGGGGGTTATCAGCACAACAGCGTTCAAGCCATGAACAAAGGTCACCAAGACCCACGCGCGTTGCTAACCACTGACGTCACAATATGCAGCAATTCAAATAAAAACACCATGAACCACAGTATCGACAAGTGATCAAAGCAAGGCAGAGGACATTTATTATTGCAGAGCGCTTGCATATCCGAACAGACCTGGTTTGGCGTAAACAAGGTGAGCTTTCAGCTGACGGGACCTGATGGTCATGTACTGGTGTTTCAGTGCGGCGATGTCGGTCGACATGCGCTCTGACATCATACTGGCTCCTTTTTGGGCTTTGAACCCTCCTCGTAAATGTTGGCCACTCGCAGCTAGTTCAAGGTTCTGCTTGTTGGCCACTGCAAAGCATTGCAAACAGACAGACGTCATCGGGTCGCCTCGTCATCCCATGACACGTCACACGCCCTCCCACCTCTCTTTGCCTGGACAGGCGCTGCTGGCGCCACAGTGGACACGAGGCCGGAAAAGCAAAAAAATGGTACGTCGTCATATTCATCCGCCAGCTGATTGTTGACTTCCGCCGCACTGTTGCCGCTGCGGAGAAGTACTTAACGTCAACAACATATGTACACAACGTGAACACATCACGTACACAACGCCAACACATGTACACAACGCCATCACATCATGTACACAACGCCAACATATCATGTACACAACGCCAACACAAGTACACAACGCCAACACATCATGTACACAACGCCAACATATCATCTACACAACGCCAACACATAATGTACACAACATCAACACGTAATGTACACAACGTCAACACGTGATGTACACAACGTCAACACATCATCTACACAACACCAACACATTCAAACACAGCCAAGCACCAGACAACCTTAGCCAAGAACAACAGTCAGTGGGTATTAATTTTGAGGACTTTTTAGCGAAAAACGTGAAGTGGTGGGCTGCGTTGAACAAAACTAGTTTGAAATCTTATATCACGTAACCAATAAACGCAAGATTCGTGCCAAACGTTGGTACTCGAGCATTAACGCCACAGCTTAACCGCCACGCCTCAGCACACGCGTCATTGATATAAGATGGAGGAAACGCCGGCGTTTGAGTGATCAACCATTAGCAGGGGTAAGCGGTCTGATGAATCAGTGGGGGGGGGGGTAAGCGGTCTGATATATCAGTAGCAGAGTGAACACCTTTCAATAAAGAACAGAGGAGATCGATCCGCGTCACTGCGCCGCTCAACATGAACCAACCAACCAGACAAGCAGCACGTACTTCATAACTTCAGCCAACACCAACACCAATTTATTTTTGGCCGATAACGCCAGTAAAGTTCACATCATTATGGAGACAACCAAGCCAGGAGGTAGCGAAAAGACTATTTGCTCACCTTGTCCGCCATCCTGCGGAAAATAACTGCAAGGCGCCCAAATTTAACATGCACAAAAATTTGAAAATCTCAAACAAATACCCGCGAAAGCAGCAGCATCATGAAACCCATGTGTGGAGCGCTGCTTCAATCTGACTTAACTTTGAAGCACGGCTTGTAAACAGGCTGAGACTCAATCTTTCGTATGCAAACCAAGGTTTGCAAACAGTGTTCCCTCTAAGAAAATTTACACTGAACAAGTAATTATTTTAATGAGCATCAATATTTTAAGATTGAGGTAGCAGAGTTCTAAGCTAATTACAAATTTTGTGAATTATTACAATAAATATAAAATCTAATCGAAATACGAACAAAGTAGACATCCAATTCAAATAGCTTCTCATGTTTTGGAATGTTGCGAGCGCGCGGGATGAGGTTCCACTGCGCAAGTGGTCTGCTGGTGCTGCGCAGTTGCGCACACATTAGAGGGAACATTGCTTGCAAAATATCACGAAAACGCTGCGCATTAATTTATTATCGACACAGGGTCGTCTCACTTCACTTCTCCTCTCTCCTTGCCGCAAGCATCTTCCATACCCTCCGACCCGGCGAATGGAGTGATGTTGTAAGTGTACTTCTCTCGCAGCTGGTTCAGGTTTGGGAAGGGGAGGGGCGCGAGCTTGTATGACGTGCGAATCAAGTCGTCCCCCTCAATCAGCTCGCCGCGGAGGGCGTCACGCATCAGGTCCGACATGACGCAATAGAAATCGTCGGCGGAACGCACTGATCCGACTCTCCTGTCAATCAAAGAATCAAATCAAAACAAATCACTCCCGGCACAAACGCTAATAACAAAGAGGTAAGCTTCTCGGAATACTCACTTTTCGAGTTTGACCCAAACCGACAAAGCTACTCTCAGCAGGAACTCGTTCCCGTCCAACATGATCGAGTCCCAGACTCTGAGTACGGTTTCCGACGGCAGGCAAGTCGCGAACAAAGTGAGGAACCATTGCATGGTGAAGACGTTCGTCAACGGGGGCTCGTAACTGGAACCTGGCAAGCCGTCGTTACAATCGACTAACTGTTTATTTGTGAAGATGAAAGCAGAAAGATTTTCAACAAACCTCTCGGGTCCTCGTTCGCTTCTTTCTGAAGTGCGTCGAGGTGTTTGGACAGTTCGGGCAGACGGTCCCGTAACAGGTCCCTGAACACGGCCATGTCCACTGACAAAGCTTGCAGGTTGTTTGCGAAGTAGTTCTCCGGGAGAACCCCGTCGACCAAATGGACCATGATCTGGGGAGGGCACGAGCGGTTGGAAGCAGCCCACGTGTCAATCAGCATTGTTCACGCGACAATTGACAACAATACTCTAGCAATTCTTGAATATTTGCGGGTCACGGACCCCCCCCCCAGTGCATCCTAATAAAGGTTACGGACCCCTCAAGAAGAGAAGTTGCAATAAATACTTGAAATTAGGTCTTACTCTTAATCATCTTAGTAGTAATCAAGATGTCTGCGAACGCCTGTTGACCGCTTAAATCACATTAAAGGACCTCTTAAACCAAATTCAAGGGCCTCAGGTTAAGAACCTCTGCTTTACAGCAAGGAAAGATAGACCGGAGCTAAAGTGAAAACTTTTTCATTGCACTTTCGTTCTCAAGACACCATGTAGAGTAGCGACATGGCATTTTCCAATGAAGCAATTCCATCGAAAATACAGCAGTTCACTTCACACAAATAACAACCGTCAACAACATGATTCTTTGAACGATTGCATGGAACAAAACCAGCAGGGAGACGAACCTTGAAAGCTGCGGCATCATCGCTCTCAGTGACTCTCAGCAGAAGCGCGGCGAGAACGTTGAATCCCTGGCAGTACCCGACTGCCTGGTTCCACCGGGCATAGGCCAGCAAGACCTTCTTCAGCAGAAGACGATCTTCTTCTGTGCTTTCGTTTGAGGTTATTGTCGAATACCCAGTCCTGTGCAAGTCCTTCAAAAAGATTAAAGGCTGTGACGCAAGCACAGAAATGCTCAGCGTGTTGTCATCGGCGACGGTATTGCGTCACCAAAACGTCATCACCAGCTTTCTACCCATGAAAAGCGAAGGCCTTGGCGATGAAGAGTGACACGAAAATGCTTTTAAAAAACAACAGCTGAGAGTGGGCGCTTTGTTGCGCAATAACTACGGTGCCGGAGAATGGAGATAAAGTGCTCAGTCTTGTAAGGAGAGCCCGTTGCGAGAACAGTGTCAAGAAGTCGTTTGCTGCGAACTTCATATAAACTTTCATAATCTTTGGACTGGAATGATCGCTGGCAACCCAACTTCACTCCCAAAAAAGCAGTGAAATTTTCATATTGCGATAAATGGCTGTCGGGACTAGCACTCAACACCTAAGCAAGCATCAAATCAACGGAAGCCGAAGGTTCCGATAGCTCAGTGGTACAAAGTCAACCTTTCGACCGAAAGGTTACGAGTTCGATCCCCAACTCTAGCATAACTCAAAGTAGAACGTTTAGGACATTGAGCGTTAACCTCAAATGTTTATGGCTAGGCGGTAATGCTAGGCGCCAACCGA
>Ga0210059_1012207_pt1 | contig 13026 bp, 5 predicted proteins | sample Ectturendosymbi2_FD_188042 | JGI IMG/M metagenome (GOLD analysis project Ga0210059, IMG submission 188042) | Ecteinascidia turbinata endosymbiont from Florida, USA - Sample 2 (SPAdes) (version 2) | ecosystem: Host-associated > Tunicates > Ascidians > Unclassified | place: Key West, Florida...
TAGGAGGGATCTTTGTGTAGGAATTTTGTTACACCTCAGGTAACCATGGGTCAATTTGGGCAAATTTTTGTTCCCCATCGAAAACTACAAAACTTGTGCAGATTTCGATAGGATTGCCCGATAGAGCGTCTAAAAAAATGCAGCTACTGAAAAAAACAGCTTTCTACGTGAACGTTAACCAATTTTTAATATAAGTAGAAGAACCGTTTGCCCAATTTGGGCAGAGGTACCTGAGCAGGGTTAAGTGGTCGCAGTCATAAACTCAAGCTCACAAACCTTATATAGCCGGGGTTTTCGACCAGCATAATGTTCATCAAACCATTTTGTGGCCAATTCGATAGTTTACAAGAATATAGGTTTACTGTTATTGGAATTGCTTTAATTTGTTTGTGTTGCATGCTATTTGTGAATAGGATGATAGAACCTTAATATTACTACTCGTCATCTCACTCCTGGCAAGATGCAAGAAAGCAAAATGCTCAAGTTGAAAGTGGAGGCAACCGCAGGTATGTGATTTTAACAATTTAAGATTCGCTTTTGATCACGAATCTTATTTTGAAATACTTCACATTTTCACAAGCTAGTAGCCTACAAGTGGGCCGAAATTTCTTGATATATTTAACAGAAATTGCTGTCGTATTATCAAAAAAAGCGATGCAGAAGCCTGTTGCGATTTTATTTAAGGAAATAAGGCGTATACCGCCTAAACAAAGACGTTTCTGAAATGGACCTTCTATTCGCACTGTGCACAAAAAAACTTGTCATTTTTATCCTTGAAGTTTAATTATAACAACTTACGATTGCTTAGTGACCGAGCGAGCGGAGGTTCCTGAGTATTTGATGATGACGTGTGCAAGGAGAGGTGAAGCAACTTCATCATAAAAGCCTTTCAGTTGCAGCGATGCGTCTGCATCGGCGTAGATTCGTCTGCGATGTATGATGCAGTTAAAATCAAGATGATCTTTGTCCTTTTTAAAGAAATTTGGAGTGTGCCTGGCACAAACGTACAACTTATACACAAGTGAATGTGATAGTTTTGTACAGTTCAAAATATCTCAGTACAACTTAACATCCAAGTCAATGCGCCAAACATGCTTTCAGCTGGTGATATATAGCCGAACACCTGCCGCACAATATTGCTCTTGATCATTAATTGCACGACACACCTTTACTTTTTGCGTAAAAAAAAAAACTTTTTTGAAAATGACAATATCGAAAACGTTTGTGCATCTGCGCCCCCACACGACCGCCAACAATGACACTTCAGTGTCCATGACAACGTTTTGGGAATTGCTGTCATAGGCAGTTAGAATGGAAAAACGAAATTCCTAATATGTGCTTGTTCGCATGTAAGCTTCACTTCGGGCTGATAAAACTTATGGAATATTTGATATGAATTGTTTCACTACGCCTTATCTAAAGATACCGTTGGACACTGACTAAAAATAGGGAGGATTTGTATGTCGTTTGGATGCAACTCACTCACCGTTTGAACAGTTGATTTTAATTGTTTGTAATTGCAAAACAATCGATATCAACAGGTTGTGGAATATTTGCACATGGTCTGTTGTAATTGCACGTAGCTTTGCTGAGAGTCCCATAACTTACGTTTATCAGTTTTCTATAGAACTTAGAAGTGATGCTCTCTGATTTATCAGTTAACAGTAATTAAGTACAAGGAAAGTAGTCAATGAAAACGCTTGGTTTCAGTCGGTTAGCTTTAGCTAATGGAAAAATGCAGGTCTTGAAAAAATAAAGACAATTGAGAGTTTATTGATGTATTAACGCAACTTAATCTACCCAAAATTGTCAGCATAAATTACTATTCAACACTGAAGCCTAATCTTTCGTAAATACGTCGGATATCAGGGTTACATTTTGAAAGAGTATTTGCACGAAATCAGCGAACCATAGCATGGCAAAATATTCCCAAAGGTGCAAAAACCCTTCTTTCTATTGATCGCTTGAACCGGGATCGAATTGAATTCTTTGTAGATTTTTACAGTAAACGTAAATGAAGTATTTTAATACTTGGTGCACATGACTTCGATTTCTTCTGCACCTGCATCAACTTTGTACAGATTACATCGTATTTTGTTAATAATTGCGCTACCAATTTGTTGTTACTTAAAACTTTCCCAAGTCAACAGAAATTTATTTCACGAAGATTTAGTTTTGAAAGTTCAGGAGAGGAGAAATATCCTGTTCTTGTGCATTCACAAGGCATGCTTAGCATATTGGCTGAGGGCGATGTATACACACAGAGTGCAGCAGAGGTGTGATGATGATTTCAAAACAGGCCACACCACACGTCCTGTCACCACGGGGTCTATGCTGTGCATAGCCCCTCCAAACAAAGCACCAAGTTCCCCCAAATTGAAATATGAAACACTATAAATCAGTGGTGTTTGGTTAAAATTTTAGAATGTCAAGCCCCCTGCAGAAACGCACAGCTCCCCTACTGAAGACCTTCTGGCGACGGTTTTGACACACCAACAACCAAACATGTCTTTGTCAATTCGAAACTGGGTGTTGTCGTTTATTGTAAAATAACTTATTGAAAATCGTGTAAAATGTAATTTTTATCCTTTCCGCAGGTTAAATCCAATCCATTGTATTGAAACAGCTACACTGTTTCATACACCGCAGGGTTTTGAAAGTTTTTTTTCCAAAAAAGGCAGTAGCGGATTAACAATACAGTAGTAGCAAACATAGCAACTGCTACTGGACCCACCCTTTTGGGGGCCCCGCGGTTCTTCGCGTTGAATTTTTTCTTTATGATAGGCTACATACAGAAATTGTCAGGTCAATAAGTCAGTATTTTGCTGAAAGTAGCAGTTAAGCGAACGTTTTCAATTGAATGCATTTATATTAAACATTAACATATTTTTCAGTCATCTGCAAAAGTGTGGGACCATCCAAGCAATGATACCAAATAGTAGTATTTTCCAGATATTACCTGATTGTATTGTCATGAATGGCAGTATTTTTCCTGATATTACATCACGCTGACCTTTTCTATATGAGTAAGGTGCGTCGATTTCTTTTTGGCACTTTCAAAGTGATTTGGCATCTATTCACTGGCCATCGCATAAGGTATTTGGCAGTGTTTTTGATCATCCACTATTTGGCAATCCTGCTATAGACCAGTTAGGTCACCCTATACTCGATGGTTAAGCTACCATTGTAAGCGCCGTAATCATTCATTGCTAGCCCTTGTAGTGAAGTGGAAGGCATGATAGAGCAACAGCCAGGTTCAACTAAATGTGAAAGAAAACGTGAAGAGAAAAAGTACACCGGTGGTATCGTTGAATGGCCAAACATTCTTGAGAATTGTAATTGTGATTGGATAGCCACGAAAGTGGTGGATGTCAACATTCAGATTGTGATGTTACTTTATCCATACCACCGTACGACAATGAAAAGACATCTCTGAGCTGCCAGAAGTCCTTTTTCACATATGTACATAAACTTACAAAAAAGCATGCAAAAAATTGGGTGTGTTATTCATAAAGCGAAGGAAGCTTATTCTGTTGCGTATGCAAGCTAATGAAATCTGGAGAATTAACAAGATTTACAAAAGAAGGGTTTAATGACTGGAAACATGCAGGCATTGGTACGAAGAAAGTTCTGCACATAAGCCATCTATAACTTTAGCGTTGGTGTTCAAAAATAAAAATATCGTGTCTATCACCAAATTGTACAACAGATGAAAATTAACAAAAATACTGGCACAAACTTTTACAGCGGGTAATTGAAATATTACCAGAGGTTGTTGAAAACCACAAGGTATTTCATGTAACTCCTCGGGCTGTTGCCCTCCCGACCCTTGCGAGAGGAAAAACGGGTATGAAAATGAATGAATGAACGATCAGGTTTGAAATAATGCTATCAATTCAACAAACCAATGAATAAAAACGTAACTCTTAAATTGGTTTAAACTTGTACGGAGGACACAGGCGAAGTTAAAAAACAAACAGGCAGTCTTGTAAACACAAAATTTCAGAAAAATAGTTGCATCCATAAGATCTCTTTTTCTTTACGATCACTTTCGTATTTAGCACAAACGTGCTTTCAGAAAGTAATTTATTTAGCACAAACGTGCTTTCAGAAAGTAATTTACTACGGAGAAAATACAAAAGATCAAATATAGAAAGACTATTCTGAATTAAGACCATATTACACTGGAGTCCTGCTGTTCTGTTCAGAGAATAGCCCCTGTTGCGTTTGAACACACTGCTCAAAACGGTATTTACAAACCTTGACAGTCCTTGGTTCTCGGAAGCCAGCTTGTTAAGAAACGAATGATCCACGTCACTGCCAAATCCAAGGCAAAAAACGGAGTAGCGTCCCGCTACTTGGCGCTTGACACTGGCGCGAATATCCGACGTCCTGGTCACACCAGCCGTTGGTCTGCCGTCCGTCAACATAAGCAACATGGACGCAGTTTCCAGCGAGCTGCTTGCGTTCGAGGCTGTTTCAAGGAGGGAAATCGCGGTTCTCGCGGCCAACTCAAAATTAGTGGCTGTAAAAGTGAAGCAGAGTCAGGTCCACCATCATGCCAGTGACAAAGAAGACCACTATTTCCTTTTTATCCAAATATTTGTTTGTGTCTCCGGTAAAAAAATGTGAAAGTTATATGTTTGATCGGTAACCAAAACAATATTCTACTGAGGATTTTATAGTGAAACCGTTTAAGCCAGGGATGTCCAAACTGTTTGAATGAAATGCCGCAAATACTTAGTGGTTTGATTCAAAGACCCAAAGTTTCATGTCACGAAAATGGTGGTGAATTTGCACTGCAGACTTAACTTCATGTTAGCTTTATGTTTGAACAAAATGGAAAATAATGAAGTTAGGACACCAACAAAACCGTGCAAATAAATGTTATATTATGCCCAAGTGACATAAATAGCGTCATGATTACTACAAAACAATATATTTAAAATAGGCAACAAAAATTCAGAAATTATCTACCGCTATAGGAAACTTTCACCTTTTTCTTGCCATTATCAGAAGCAATTTAGTTAAAACTGAATTTCGTTCAATGGATTTCAGGTGTACTTAAAACGATCTTCCTCTCTGATCAACTTGTACAAGCTGTGCAGGTTGCAGCACGTACGAAAGGTAAAGAACACAGAGATATTTCATCGACGATACTGCAATTGTTCTATCAATGGCTGATCGAGTATCGATTGGTGATCATTGGTGACGGGGCAAAGAACATTTGCGATCATTCCCGTTTAATCATGATTGAAGACATTCCGATAGGAAAGTGTCGCTTTGCTCTGATTTTATATTTTTTGGGTTAATTTTTACTTTAGGAGAAAGTGACCTGGCGGGTCACTCGGAAGGACTTGAATAAGGACCACATGTGACACGCGGACGGCTGTGTGAACACCCCTGGCTTAAGCAAGCAGTTAAATTTCAAACGCAAAGGTTTAATTACCTATGCACATTCTGCACAAGGCTGTTTAGACGTTGCTGCGGTTGGAAACAGTTTTGATTTAATGCAGCAAGTTTTGTCTTCAGAATTAATTTCGACACATTTCTTTATTTTGTTCCACGAGCTTGTAGTTAAAATTAACACTAATAAATTTAGGTCTTTAAAACTGGGTGCTTGCGAGCAACAGAAAGATCGGTTTGATTTAGCGAAAGCTTTTCGAAAGACAATTTCAAGTTCATGTTCTCAGTAAAATTAATTTTTCCGTTTTAATTAGTGTCAAACCATTCGGTAAACGAAATGGTACAAGTAAACGAGCAATGTAGTATCTCCTCTTGTATCGTTTCTGTTGAGGGGATACAAATAAAGCTTTATTTTCATATATTTTATATGGAGGCTTTGAAGCGGTAAACTGATCCCAAATGAAAGCTGTGTGGTGTCAAGAACTACCTCACAGGCATATGTTGTTTGATGTGCTTAAAGAGTCGAATGTTTCCACCCACAGGGTACTCACGGTTTTCATCGTGAACAAAATTGGCCACAAAATACAATATTTACCTCGCCGAGAGTTGCACAAAACTTAGACACACTGCCTGGAAAAAAGCATGATACACCTGCCCACACTTGGGTTATTTGCAGTATTTGAGAGAACCAATGTAGAAAGTTGTGGAAATCGATGTACTGTAGTGGTGCTTTTGTTGCTTACCCCAAACTTTACAAACGAAGTTTGTCTAGTCTTTGTAAGAGTTCTGCTCCTGTTTCTCAAGTAAGCGACCTGACATTTTTAAGTTTGCCAAGCCCAAGCAAAACAGTAGCGAAAGTTTTCGAGATGCAGTTACACGAGCTTTGTTTATAAATACTTTGCTAAAGTATTTTTCTGAAGCAGTAGAAGAACGCTAACATAGTCCTGGCGTACGAAGCACCACTTTGCATCAATAAAAACGCTATAAGTTTGCTATAAAGAGTGTGAAGGCACATTCACAAGCCAGAGTTTGTGAATGAATGATGATTAACCACAGCATTTACTATGCGGATATTATGTGAGGTAACCATTACGCGTCAAACTCGTGCATCTTCTGTGCAAACAAACGCGCTACAACGCATACGTAGCTTTCGGTTTACACGAAACTGCGAAATCACCTTTGCATCCTCTACACTTGTGGTTCCTAAATCCGGGCGTGCCAATTTCATTACTTATAGGGTTGCCGCGAGCTCTTCGTACTTCATTTTTAGAATACATGTGATTTTTTCAATCTGTCATTAAAGCACTTGGCAAAATTGCTGTGGGTTCTCCGCTGGTGTTGCAAAAAAATTGATATCTTCCGTAGAGTTGTGTAAGCCTAATAACGTTGGAAAACACTGCAATACACAGTCAGAATATTCACCGTAATTATTTGCTGCCACTCCCAACTAAGCCCCCTTGCGAAACGCTCTTGCTATCCATCTAAAGATGCTCTTGTACTTACAGCCATGAGCAAAAGTTGTTCTGACAAAAGTCTTTGCTCTTGCCACGTTTCTACGTGTTGCAGGCAGTAGTCTGTTCGGTTCCCAAGTTTCAACAACTCCTGAGAAGGTGATGATGTTGAACCTTGCAAGAAAAGACAGCTGCCAAACAAACGTAGCGTGCACAGTTTTCTGTTCACGCAAAGAATTTAAAATGAGTCAGTCTCTGACGCACACAATCAAAGTTAATTTAAAATCTCTTCAACAAAACAACTGTAGGCATTGGACAGGAGGAAAGATAATGAGCTAATTCATGGCAGACGTGTTTTAAATTAATTTTCAGGTATATATAGAAACATCAAATCACCGACTCAGAAGTGAGCTCGAGGTGCCTGTAATAATCTCTATTCTTCAGTTTTTTGACGTTAAGTTATGTTTGAAACAGGAACATGCAACCATACAAAAACATAATTTTATGTCAGAAGCGTGTATTGATGTTAAAAATTGTTTTGGTTTGGAAAACAAGAGTTCAACATTATGCAAGTAGTTCATGCCAAAAAATGTGTAAATCTTATTTCCACAGCGTTACTGCACGTTTTCACGTTGCGATCGTTCCGGAACTCACGAGTCACGGTCTTACATATCAATCACGAACTGCTGAGCTTAGATGGTGCGTTGCGGCACTGTACGTCATTAACATTTGCTTCAATGCCGCCAAGAATTGATCAGGAAAGGTCATCATCAAAGATCACGAGCACTCAAATCAGCGCACAGCGGTAGCCAGCGCCCCTGACTCGCCATCGCTTCTTGTTCCGTGGCGTTAGCCTTGCACACATGACCGGAACGGCCTGCGCACTTCCGCGCGGCCGAACAATCACCGACGCGCGAAGAGCTTCCGCACGTGAAAGGTATCAAGCGCTTGATACCTGCTGCTATATCCGGAATCAATCAAATTACACTAATTGTGTCCGTTTTGTGTAAAGAAGTCTGTCAGCAGCCCCAAATTTCCGGTTCAGGCCGGGCAATACTGTGAGCTTTGCGAGCTGTTTCGGGTAAGCTTGACAACGGACCAACTGCAGGTAATGCTTTTAAGCGATAACAGAGCTACGATACTTACTTATCCTGAGGTGACAAGTCGTCAAGAATAGTTAGAAAAGCCTTCTGGGTCTGCAACATTTTTCTTCCAGACATAGATCCACTTTTGTCAATGACAAATACAACATTCTTGGGCATGACAGGGAGGTTGCTAGGTGCGAAGAAATGAACGAAGTATCCATCTTTTATCAATAAATCTCCTCCCACTTTCTCGCGAGTGACGTCATATCTTACCAGAAACGAATGGTCGCTGATTTGCCACAAGTCTTGTTGTTCCCATGTTGGTCGGTACCTAAATAAAAATGCAATTGCTGAAAACTTGGCCAGAAGCAAATATTGCAGGGTGACAAGTTTGCAGTCGAGTGCCGAAGATTAAAATCGCATGTCTCGGGACTGAAACATAAGAAGCAGTCAAAATTTCAAATCGATGCATTTCAAATGACGGTTTTGTCTGGTTGCCTGTGCATCAATTTTACAAAGTACTTTTGTGTTTGTTTTGTCTCGTTTGTTGCCTTTTTTGCAACATAATCAGCAATTAATTTGACTGACACTGAAATACTGCTGTTCTCGTACAAATTCCCAAACTGGTGGTTGATTAAAAGTTTGCCTCCTTCCAATCTTTGGATGGCAGGCAATTAAGATTGGTTTTGAACACTGCACCGGCTTTGTTTTGTTGGACAGGACTTGCGTTTCAAAAGTCTGTTTACTGCAGTTGTTCTACCGGTTTTATTTTTTTGATTTATTTATCAGGAAACTGATAATCCTTTCAGAGCAAAATAAACCTTTTCCAAGTTAAGTCAATGTGCCAGTTCATATTTGGGAAAATAAACTCTTTGAATAAACTATTTCACCAATATGAGTATAGTTTGTCTTTGAATTAAATTTTCAAAACTTAACCTGAGCACAAGCGTACATCCTTAAGCTTATCCACTGCATTCTAATCATATTGCTAACATAACCCTTGCTACTTCTGTCGCCTGGTTTGGAGAAAAGCTTGATAGAAAACATCAGTAAGCTTTACGGATTGTCTTCTATTCACAAAACATTACTTTCTCTCAGTCAAAAGTGTTTCTCAGTCTCTTATAATTCGCAAACTCCTCACGCTTAAGAGTTAAGAAGTGACGTCATTATTACAAGTGACGCCTGCTTTGTTGTTAGCATTGTTGTTATATGGCTAACGGAACAACGTTTTGTTAGCTTTGCAAGTAAAAAAGCTCATGTCTACAATTACACCAAAGCTACAGCTTTGTAGCAATGCTTACAACATAAAGGACTGTTCCTACATTTTGTTGGTAGTACAACTTCTTCTGGAACCCGAATTTAGACTTTCACAAATCACAATCTCATAGGTGCAGCCAGGGGCGCCAAGCCCCCCCAATTTCTAGGAGATCCTGCCGTTTTGTGCTGTGCGAGGTGCTGTTCCAAACAAAATACTTTTGCTCGCTTAAAGGAAAAATATTTGCCCCCAAAACATTTTGGGCTGGCTACGCTACTACTACACAGTCTGTTGTACGCTTAAGTGTGAAGCGCGAAAAACGAGGCATCTTTGCTGAAAAAGATACCATTCATCAGGAGCGATTGTTGTTTGGGCTAGGGAGTAGCTGTCTCAAATCGCTCCACACCGTTTCTAAAATTCCGACATACTGCATTAGTCAGAGATTGTAGATTTATCCTTGCGTTAGATCAGTGGTTCTCAACCACTGTTCTGAGAGCCGCATGCGGCTCTCAAGCACCCTTTGTGCGGCCCTCAGCAGTCCTTCAATAAAACCTCTAATATCTGTGTAACAGACTTCGTTCCGCTATAAAACAAAACGCGTCAACTGATATGTGTCAAAATTTCTTTATTGCGGCTCTCTAAGAAAACATTAGGTTTGTATTTGGGTCCTTTTAGCGAAAAGGTTGAGAACCAATGCGTTAGATCAAAAGCGGCTTTTTCTGTTCTTGCCTAATCATTCTTGAAAAACTAACAACTAAATATTTTTGATGCGACGCAGATGTCGGGGCCTTGTCGCAACAACTGAGTAGAGTAGATCCGAACAAAATATTTATGAATTGAAATAAAAGTAAGCTCCAGCAACCGTGTTGTTAGAACTGAACTGCTTCCCAGTACTTGAAATCGGTGTATCTGCAACAAAAAGACCTACCGAGGCATGCAGAGCTAGGCATGGGTTCGACAGTGGCACATTTAAGTGAATACTTACAGAATGTGAGCTTGCGATCCGGAACGCCTGATTTGTACATCTCCCAATGCCGGGGCGTCTAGGTTGTCACTGGATGGGGCACTTGACGGCTTCGCGCTGAGCTTAGTGATTTCAGAGGTCTCGGTGATCAGGACCTCGATCTTGAAGTCTTGAACAAGCTTTGTAAATGTGCAAGAAAAAGAAGGAAAATACAAAAATTGAATTCAAATGCTGATGGGAAACATATGCGGTCAGGATAATGTTAACTTTGTGATGTGTGTCTCTGTGTCTTTCATTGTGCGTGGCGTTACACCCGCAAAAGAGTTTTAATGAAATAGTTTCATATCGGGGTACAACAGCAAAATGATGATTTTTGCAGTTTTTCTTTCCTTGTTGTGTAATTAGGTTGAGCAGACAGAAGTTTCGCTGTGAGTAGAGAAGAACATTTATTTCTTTTCTTCGCCTGCAATGAAGGTTTCCTACGAATGTGCTTTGCATGGGAGTAATAAAAATAAAAACGATTTTGTAGAATTCGGCAAAACAAGGATTTGATCAAACTGCAACTTGTTATTCCACAACATCCCCATCGTGAAAGAGTCGTTTTGCTGATAATCTTAACAATACCTTTCAATGCTTTATGCTTGCTACAACAACCAGCCTTTGCAGGTCAGCATTTTTCCCTTCATCGATTTATTTTGGCTGTTTTGTCCAAACTTACAAAAAGTCTTCGCTAGAACTTTTTAAATAGCAGGAAATACAAACAGGCGCGGATTATCTCCCAAGTAAACTTAAAAGCGTTGGCAATTACCTCGAATTCGATTTGTCGTCGGCATATACTGCGATGTAATATTGCAAAACAAAACTGAATAAAAGAATAAGCTATGTAATTGCAGAAAAGCTGAATTAAAATCATTGTACTTGGAAGAAAACCAGTAAAATACAATTTTATTAAAATCTGCTACAAAGTTTTTGTTTTCATGCTAAAATGCTTCTTTCCTTGTTAAACAGCGAGATGTGTTTATAACTTGAAACCGAGTTGTACGGTTTCAATTTATCGAGTTCATTCTCAAAAACTATGGGGTTTTCGTGTGGTTAAAAGATGAAGTCGACCACACTACTTTGTTAAAATCACACCGCTAGTGATTTTTACAACTGTGTATGAAGCTGGAAGTTATTTCCCTGTATATTTCAAATATCCACAGAAACATGATGACTGTTGCTGTCACCCTGGATAAGTTGATGTGTTTTCCACGCGAAAGTTTGCACAGTATCGTATTGCGGTGACCATGCTTGATTTAGTAAACAAACAGCAAATAAGCGTAGTAGTTATTGTAAGCCTAAATTAAAATCAGATGCTGATGTTTTGCAGCTTATTTACCGATTCTACCATAAAATCTGTTTTGCCGCAAAAAAGCAAAATAGTCAAGATTTTCTTTGTGTGGCATACCTGACTCGGATCAGCATAAATCACGTGATTGTAAACACCCAATCGCCGCTTCAGCAGCTCCTGATAATCCAGTTTGAATGATACAGAGCTTCCCGCTGCTACGTTCACCGCCACCTCGAAGGTTTGCGATTCTCTCATCTTGGCCGATATCAAACCAGCAGTTTGACCCTGGAAATTGCGGATTTAGATGTTAAACAAAATTTGTGTGCCTCGTGCTCGGGCTACATTCGATGTGGACATTGCAATCATGTGCGTTGGAAGGGGGCCAGGGTGGTCCTGCTCGCCCTGGATTTTGAAATTTGTCATTTTCCTATTACAATTTTAACAAAACAGGTTGCTTTCCCAGTTTCAAGCGGGTAAAATGAAATTTCACCACTTAGGGCCCCCCCTGGAAGAATCTTTTTGGCTATCCCTGGAAAAATCCAATATTGGCCCCCCTGGAAAATTCCTTCCTACGCCCATGATTGCAATAATGTTTCCAGCAAAGTATCAAGTGATATCTACATTGTGATTTGATGTGCTATTTGCATCACAGGCTTACTCTGCAGGGCGGCTGACGGAGAGACAGCACTCCAGAAGCCCATCCCAGGGGGTTCGTGTCGCGTTTCCAAAGGTCAAAACTATAGTTATGATTGTTGAAATAAACATATGCCCCGTATAAACCCAGATCTTTCCCATGGAAGGGTTTGGTCAAATATTTCTTCCAATGCTTTTTCAGGTCAGGTATTTGGCTGATAAAGGTTTGTGGTAGCCTACAGACATTAACGTCCTCTTTTTAGCAGGGTTGCCCGATTGACATTTTAATGCCAAATTCCATAAATTTGGCCTTTTTGAAGGTTGTTTGGCATGAGAAACGTTGTTTGGCATGCACGACATAGTTTTGCATGTTTTTTGGCTTTTTTCAATGTTGTTGCCAGAAAAAAGACGTTGTTAGGCATTTTGAAACCTGACTGCTTTGATCATAAACTTGTAGAAATTCTGCCTCTTTTAGCTTGTTAGGCATGTTTTGAAGCAATTTGGCATATTTTGCCTCGCAATTCGGCGTTTTTGATCTACTTGAACCTGGCAAGCCAGCTTAGTTTTTTCTGGGTTCTTTGCGACTTTGCATTTTGTAATCGACATTTTGTGGAATTGAGACATATCTAACATATCAAACGCTTGTGTGTGAGATTCCAAAGTGGTCGGAAACCATGGCGCATGTTTGTTTTTCATAACCCTTATTTTATTTTTTAGGCGTCTAAAGAATATGGTGCCACATTTTGTTCTTGCTATGTTTACTTCTGGAGAAATCTTTTAGTATCAAAGGCTGCAAAATATGCAAGAGGATTTCCAATTTGATTCTGTGTTTACTTTCGGAGTACAACGATTATTCATTAATTTATATGCAATACCCTAGGCCTGGCTATGTATCAAATTTG
>Ga0210059_1012208_pt1 | contig 13024 bp, 5 predicted proteins | sample Ectturendosymbi2_FD_188042 | JGI IMG/M metagenome (GOLD analysis project Ga0210059, IMG submission 188042) | Ecteinascidia turbinata endosymbiont from Florida, USA - Sample 2 (SPAdes) (version 2) | ecosystem: Host-associated > Tunicates > Ascidians > Unclassified | place: Key West, Florida...
TGTGAGACATCTGGTGTGGCATCCACAATTATGGAGAAGTACTTGGCATCACGCACTTCATCTAGTATCTTGTTCTGCACTTCCCTGCCGCAGAGATTAATAAACTCATTCTGTGAACTCGGAGATAAGTAATGGAACTGCAACCTCTTATTTTGATTTTGAGTTTCTTTGATACCATTCGTGTGTGCAGCGAGCTTCTTTGATACCATTTGTGTGTGCAGCAAGCACTATATATACCACCAGCAGGCAAACAGGAAAAGTAATAAGATGTTCTCAATGAGATATACTAGGCTGTAAGCTATATTCTGCATCAACAATAAAACATAATGATAATTGTGGAAATAAAAGTAGACTCACATTGATTTGAAGGGATGCTGTAGCCTGTAGTGTAAAAATGTATATTTTAAATTTCAGCTTATGTATCAACAAGAACTTTTAGTTCAACAAACCAATTCAAGTTTTTAATCTGTTCACTTCTAAAAAGAGTTTTGATTTGATTAAAACTTGAACATTTTTAGAGTGAGACTGCTTTAACCCTAACTAGCTACACAGGATGGATATTATATTATGATATACTAGTCCTAGTCTTTAGTCTCTGCCACGCATTTTCTAAAACTGTAAACTGCTAAAAACCTACACATCTGCCCTTGGGACCTAACTACCTGAATAAACCAAACGTTTGTCTTGATTCCTGAAGCTCAACAACAGTCAACAAAATTCTTCAAGAAGAAAACGTAATGCAAAATGCAAACATTCCCGGCTGTAAAGATCGAAATCTTGACGGATAAGCAGATTTTCCACACATAAAAGCGGATAAATTGTGCAGGTAGCGTATCCGCTTTGGATATCAATTGAATTGATGATTTTATTTTTACATCTAAGGCAATTTTTGAAATACCAAACACGTCAGAAAGAAAATCATTTCAATGTGACTTTACTGAACTTCAGTTTCCTGTCTGAGGCAAAAACATGCCCCCCCTAAAAACAGAAAAACGAAAACTCCCCGGATTTCCTTTACAATCTTTTGCAGGTCAGGCCGGTATCCCGACTTCCCCCCCTGTCAGAGGCCCTGGACCCTGCAGTCCCTCACCCCATAACAATGAACTTCATATCCAATTCTTGTACACCCCTGACATGGACACAAACTTCTGAGCAAGAATACAGTGACTTGACGGTCAGTAACAGGTGGCTGTCAACACTGTACTTGCGCAACGCTTCCCAAAACTTTCCACGAAGAACCCAATCATATGCTTTCTTGAGGTCGACAAAACATGTGTAGATGTTGTTGGCATACTCCTAAGATTCCTAGAAAATTTACTAGAGAGTAAAAAATTGGGCTGTGGTGCTATGGCTGAGTCAGCCAAATAATTTCTCTTCAATCCAAAGCTATGAACATTTCAGGTCAGATTTCAACACAGCCTGCCGCCTTCCCAGACTTCTGTGTTTTGACAACAAGGGAGACTTTAGCTGTTGTGATGGTATTTTCCTCCCCCAAATGTGTGTGTTGGTGGTGTAACAGTGACTGGGTTCAAGAGATCATTAAAATATTCTCTCCATCTACCAAGTATGCCCCCTCATTACTGAGTAAGACAGACACCATATTGGTCTTTGATGGATCTAGCAGCATGAGTTCTGCTGTGAAGATGCCATATAGTTTGCCAAAACACTTTGCTTGCATGCCAGTAATTAGAATCCAATTTATATCCAAAATTCTCCCAAGTTCACATTTTGACCTTTTTCACGGTGAGTGCTGTGGACTTTTGTGTCTCTGCATACTTCGAATGCAAAGAAGAGTTGGCTTTGTTGTGAAGCCATGCCTTGTAGGCTAGTTTCTTTGCTTGAATAGCACCTCTTGGTTCAACCGAGGGTTACTTTTTTGCCATTATTCGCCACACCGAGTCGTTTCCCTCCATGTGCCTGAGCAGCAGATGAAGCTACTCTACAGCTGCTTTAAACAGCACCTCTACATCCACTGTGCATTTTGGAGAGTTCTCAGAACAAGGACAATACGCTGCCCGCAAAGGCCTTAGATCTTTGTCCACCAGAGCATCCCACTTTATTAGGTTGGATCATCTGTTCCTGCACATTTGTGTAATACCCAGCAGCTTTTCCAGATGCAAGTTACAGACCAGCAGGTGGTGATCAGTCAACAGTGCTGCACAACTTTTGACATGCACGTCCAACACTGAACAGAAGTCAGCTGAAATTATGCAGAAATCAATGAGTAATTGTTGACACAAGGAATCTTTGCACCAAGAGTACTTGTGCAAATCTGTGCTGGAAGAAAGTGTTTATGGTGCATAGTGTTCATGAGACAATTCAATGGCTGCTCAACACCTGCCCCGAGATCTAGTGCAGCCAAGCAGTGGTTTCAACAACTTGCTCAAAACAAGAAGAAAGAAGATGATGCATAGTGCGTTGTAACAGCACAGTTGCAGCAGGAGTCTTCCATTATCATTAACGTGAGGATCACCATGTCATCCAACCGCAGCATCCACACACCAGCATCGTTCCCAACATTTGCCTTGAAGTCACCCGAAAGGATCGTGGATTCATAACCGTTCACAGGGCACAACTAAGTTCTTCCACGCATTTCAGGTACAGTGCACTTGAGTTTGGGATGTATGCCTGTATCAAACACAGAGGGTGGCCCAACAGCTTTAACCTCAACATGCACACCCTCCTACACTGTAAACAAAATGGGTAGTTTCGTGGTCACCGTTTCCATCCTAGGCCCAAAATCCACTCTACACCTGCAGTGGGCTTCAGATTCCACTTGCAATGGGTTTTGCTTTCCACTCGTCTGTGTGATGTAAAATCCACCTCTGTTCCTGTATCTAAAATTACTGTGTGTATTCCATGCTAACAGTGAAGTGCACAAACTCCGGCTAATTCAGCTACACCACATGGTGACCAGCTAATTCAGCTACACCACATGGTGGCAAATAAGTGCTTAAACTGCATGGAGAGGTTCCACAAATCGTGTTTGTCCTAAAACAGTTGTTTATGTCCTTCCTCTTTCCAGCAGGTCAAATGTACAGTAAATAAACACATCAGATACCCTTAAACATAAACACATTAGACACCCTTAAACTTTTTTTCAATTTTGTCTCTAATGGCACAGCTAGGTGAAACGATCGCCCACAGCATTTACTACTGAGGCAAATTTTCTTGCTAATTGTTGGCACCCCAACTACTGTAGGCTGCACCAGAAAGCCTAGTTGTGCCACAAACAACTATATTGTGAGTTTTTTTATGGAACACCAGAATGGTAACGAAACTGTGATTACATGTTGTACCACACATTAACAACAGCGATTAAGTGCATAGTTGTATTTTTCATCCTCTCAAGCACACAAAACGTGGGTACCAGCCAGATACTGTAGCTGAACTGCAAGCACAGAGATGCCTACAAAAATTAAGAACCAGTTGCATGAGCAACATTCAAACTTATCCTAGCTGCAGGTTTTTTTGGTATGATCAAATACCTATGAAAATCAATCCATGCCCAACCTGCATACTCATGATCAAAAAAGCAAATACCACTCGCAGGCAAAAGATATCACAGGTGACACATAAAAACAGCCAGAAAGTAGCTGCACCTGCAAGACAATTATGCAAAGCAAGTGCTATGGTGACAGCAGCTGTACCCACAGCACGGAGAAACTTACCATATTGTCAAGATTGCAGAGGTATTCAATATCACACAAACATCCAGTCATTACCCAAATGAGAAGATCACCATTGTCTGATGCACACACATACCCAACCCACAATGCAGGTGACAAACTTTCACCGGATATCTTGATCATAACTCTGTAAGACTTGTGAACATTGGCAACTCTTTCATAACTCTTGTTTTGTTCACTGATATGGAGTTTTAAGAACATCGCATTTGGTAGTTTTAAAAGGCAAACAAAAATAATGGTCGAAGTTTTATGCGCAACTGGTGGAAACTCTTTAACAACCACAAACTGCACAATAAATTGAACAGACTGAGGTAAACGTCTTGCATTCTTGTGACATTTCCACTTTCCCATCCCAACTTCAACAGGCATACACTCATTGCCTGGATGCAGATGGGCCTACATTTTCTGTAAAGAATATATCTTGAACAATACATTATGTGCATCCTATAACCCTAAGTTAGCAAGGTAGGTATATCCTAATTTTGGAAAAAGTATATATGTTACACAAGCAGACAATCCACAAGCATAGCTGCAGGGTGGAAGGTATTGAATGTTCTAAACAACCTATCTTGGACAATGTATTGATGGTTTTATGTCTGTCTGTCTGTGGTAGTAAGCACAGCACACGCATACATTTAGCAACAGTGTTTTATCTTGTTACATAACCTAGTTTTAAAATTTGCATTTCTCTCACATTCAAAACTGCGAAATGTTGGAAGAGCAGCTTTCAGTTAAAGGTACTGGTGCACCTCACTGTCATTGGAAAAAATTTAATTGTTTTACTATAATGATTTCTTACAATGGCAAAAGTTTTGCACTCTAATACAATCATTTTCATGCTTCAAGGGTCATACTAAGTCACAACAAAACAATAATGCAGGAGTGCTATTTATTGGTGAGACGTATCAGTAACAATCCATCAGGACATTTGGTTCTCAGACTAGTCAAGTCCTGATCGTGGTCAGCCTCTGAAATTTGTAACAACCAGTTTTTTCTTTGGCCGGTTATGTGCAATCCAGGCCCAGACTTTTAAACTATTTTTAAATAACCTGCTTTTATGTAGCACTTTTGTGTTGAAAAAGTTACTGTTAAAACACAATTTAAGTATGTTGCTGTTACAGTTGGTTCCAAAGTCTTGGTCTCGACTACAATCTCTGCCAATGACTTCCCTTGAGACGTAACTTTAGGGTGACCATACTAACTGATCACAAGGGAGGACGTCTTACCTTCAAAACTGCGTTTCATCACGCAGTGACATAGCATGAAGATTTTAAATTTAATCTTGAAAGTAATCATCGAATACTATCAAATTTTTGATGTAATCCATTACCATTACATGTCATTTTTGTCCAGTTTAATCGATTATGTTTGACGATTACGGTTATCCCGTGTCTGATCAGATATTGCTTGTTTTCAGGAAAGCTAAAGAAAATTAATGCGAACGATTTGTATCACAGGGATGTGGTAAACTTTACTGTAAAATAAAACCTGATCGCGTTGCCACTGCAGAGTCACTGTAAATTTTGTTAAAGGGTTATTGTAGATTCTTTTTCTTGGACTATCTTCTGCAAAGCAACAGTGAATTTCAGTGTTCTTGTGAAATGCAGTCCTTAATTTAAAAACGTTTCCAATCCTCGTTAAAAATGTTTTTAACTTTGTAGCTGTAACAACATCTGCTGGAAGTGCACCTCAAGTCAAGGAGAATGCTGTTCTTGGCTCAAGGTGTGTTGACATGTGCTCGGCAAAATCTTCAAATATTGCTAACTCCTTGGTGTCTGGGTAGTTATGGCAATTTTCGCAAAAAAAACAGCAGTTTTCGGTTGCCTTACCAACGCCCTAGCTCCTCCGCCGATTGCCCCAGAGAGCTGTTCAACGGCTCAAACGGATCGGCCTGTCTAGTAGATTGCACTCGAAAAAAAATTTTTGGTTGGGGGTGCGGATTGTTTGTGACTGACGTCATAAGTGAAGTAGTTTTAGGGTCATTTTGGCTCATGTTGCCTGGTCTAGGGCCCAACCACTAGGCCAAAGTATTTCGCTGAAGTTTTCATTGGAAACTAGACTCAAGTCCGACTCTTTTGAGCCTTTGATCGGCTTTCTAGCGTTTCTGGTTCAAAAGTTATGATCTAAAATAAACAAATTAATTAATTAACTGATTAGTAAACATATTTGACTAATTAGCTAATTAGTTAATTAATCAATTTGTTTATTTTAGATCACAACTTTTGAACCCGAAACCCCAGCAGGTCATCCAAAGTATCAAAAGACTCTGATTGTAGCCTAGTTTCCAGTAAAAACTTCAGTGAAACACTACCACCTAACGGTTGGCGCCCAGGGCCAGGTAAAGTGGACCAAGGTGGCCTAAAAGTCCTCCACTTATGACGTCACTCACAAAAAACCCGCACCCACCAGGCAAAAAAATTTTTTCAAGTGCAATCTCCTAGACTGGCCGATCTGTTTTCTACCGCAATCGGCGGAGGAGCTAGGGCGTTGGTAAGGCAACCGAAAACTGCTGTTTTTTAGGCCGAAATCGAAGTACGAATATACCATAGGCCGGCTCTATACGTGTTAATGCTCTGCAGTTCTGCAACACCTGCCTTTGACATAGCCTAACATTCAAAATAAAATATATTTTTGAGAAAATACGATTATGTAAAGTTAAATCTAAAATATATTGTTATCATTCTTTGTCTAGTCATCATACAGTTTCAGGGTGGAGTGTATGGGACAATGGGCTTGATACATTTAACAACAGCCTTAAGTATGACACGAAACTGAACTCTATCTTGACAATACTTGTGTCGATTGACTTATTTTTAGGGATCTTCTGTTTTCAACCTGTTAAAACAAAACTTATTTTTTAAAAGAACAAGATGATATTTGCAGAGGACTTAATCAAACTTTCCAGCCAGAATTTTTACTTTTGAATATAGTCTTCATTAAGTAATTGGTTTGGTGTAAAAGGGCACGTCCATGGATGGTAGTTTTTAATGCTTTTGCACAGTACCATGCTGCTCAACGCTAGGTGAAGCAGTCTGTGAAAAGGGTAACATCCTTGTTTGCCACTTTGCTGAAATGGCCTATGTAGGAAGTTTCAAGTCAGAAACAGCAGCCCAAAGGTAAAGCATTCTTAGTTCAAAATAGAGAATCACCTTGAATGCACATTTTCCTGTTTTGTGTGTATGTGAAGCATGTCAATATTTCGCATGAATCAAAATGAAACTTCGGTTTATGATTAAGATTATTTTTATCGAGGTGTTAAATTTTTTGTAATTAACATATTGGAAGAACATTTTACTTCAACTAAATCGCAAATCAAATGGAAATTTGCAGAAAGGAACTGAATCACTTGTCTAAGAAAAATCTTCCAGAAACCTCCAACGAACAAAATGGTAAGAAATGCATATTAAGAAATTGCAATTATATATCTTTTGTCTTGATCAAAATGTCCTGGCATCAGGTTACACCGTGTGCTTGTTATGCAGTTCAGCTTGCTATTCTAATCTAGATAAACTTAGATCTTAGGCATTGAAGAGAACGTTTTTGTTTTTGGCCGTATTTAAAGTTTCTGTACTTGCACAACATTTCAGCCAAAAAGTTTCCAAACCGCAGCATTCTCACGTTGCAACCCGAAACATTTGCATTGCTCTTTCCAACAAAAAATTGAAATATTGAAAATGACTCAACAGCAAAAATAAAATGCTCTACAAAAACTTTTTCGCTCAGCCAGGATGGTGTAACGCCTCAGACTCAACTTTCCGATTAATTGGTCATCTCTGATTCATAATGTTGTCTGCAATGAGTATTTTATGTAGAAGTAATACATTGCTTGGTAACCCCTTGTTTATTTGCCATGGTAGTCCCTCATGTCACCTTACGCTCTGTGCATCAGAACCTATAGCTTCGGTGGTAAACTCAATTTTGCTCAAGTAGTTGGTAGCATGAAAGGAATTAATAAGCACGTATCACAGAAGTCATTTTAAGTTTACTAACTTGGTGAACAAGTTATTATTGACCTATCAAATACATAGCAAGTTAGTCCCGAAATAAACATTTCCAGTTCATGGCCATGATGAAGTAAGCAGTAACAGAAAATTTTGTGCACACTGTTACCATGACCAGCTGCATTTATGAATAACCTGCATCTGCTGCTGTTATAACCCTGAAAAAGCACAATTTTTCATGAAATCTATCAATCAAAGCAACCAATATTGCGCATTGTTGGGATGCAGGGTTGATAAAAATCATAATTTTTTCAAAAAAAATAAAAAAAACGGATTTTTTTGATTTGAATAAGATTTTTTTGTTTTTTTATTTAATGTGTAGAGGGTGGCGACCTAACAAGTAGTCATTTTTTATTTTAACGAGTTTGTTTTAATATAAATTTTTTGTGCTTTGTTTCTTCTAGTATAGCAACTAGAATTCAGCTGAACTTTCGTTCAAACTTGCTTTGCACTTATGCATCACGTTTAAAGCAAATCAGTTCATAACACCAGCACCAGTGTACCAAACGAAATATTTAATATTTATTAAAATGACTCAAACCATCAGTTCATCAACTTCATTACCACTTATTGCATGTTAAGAAGCTTGTACAAAAATACAAGCTTGTCAGCCTTTTCAGTGCGATGTCTGTTAAAATTAATTATTGTAATGCAGCTTTAACTAGCTCAGCTTCTGCAAAAGTATAACTTACATGCATAAAATGGTGAAAACTTGTAATACATGTGTTATTGATGACTCTCAATCAAAAATATTTTCTAAAACCACTATTTCTACAGTCATCAGCCTACATATTCGCTGGATTTTTGATGTAACTTTTACTTTATGTTAGGCCCATAGCCATGGGAGCATTCAGGGGCAGTGTCCCTAAACAAAATATTTATTGAAATGACTCAAACCATCAGTTCATCAACTTCATTACAACCTATTACATGCTAAGAAGCTTGTGCAAAAATACAAGCTTGCCAGCCTTTTCAGTACGAAGTCTATTGTTAAAATTTATTATTGTAATGCAGCTTTAACGAGGTCAGCTTCTGCAAAAGTATAACGGACATGCATAAAATGGTGAAAACTTTATATGTGTTATTAATGAATCTCAACCAAAAATATGTTCTGAAACTTCTGTTTCTATATTTGCTGGAATTTAGATGTAACTTTTACTTTATGCCAGGCCTGTAGCCATAGGGTCATTCAGGGGCTGTGTCCCCAAATTTTTTGTGCCCAGAAAAATTTGCTTTTTGAATGTACACCTAATAAAAACAAAAGTCTACCCCCCTAACAGTTTATTTTGCTCTCCAAACTTTGAAACCTGGCGACAGACCTGCTTTATGCCAGCCTACACGTTCAAACTTGTGGCATTCTGACAGTTCTAAGTCAGCAAATGTTAGTGATTTCAGTCCGCAAATCATTTTTGGAGTTAATTGGCATAGAATCTGATCTCACAGCTGCTATGTTTGATAAAACTTGAATTGCTTTTATAACTTACATTGTCATAAGAAGTCTGATTGGAATACCAATTAAATGTGTCGTGCAAATAACTGAAAGCTTCAAAACTGCATTTGATTTTTTGCTTGTTTTTTTTATTTTATCACTGATGAAATGATTTAAATCAATTAATCTTAACTAGAGCTAGTTGAACTTTCATTCAAACATTTTTGCAGTTATGCAATATCCCTTAATGCAAATAAGTTCATAACACCACCAGTGTATGAAATGAAATATTTATTGAAATGCCAATACTGAAACTGCCAGTTTAGTCATTTCATTGACACTTATGGCATACACACATAAAATGTTAAAAACCTGTAATAAAAATATATATGTTTCGTAAATAAAAAATATGTTCTATAACTATGCTTACAGTCAACAGCCGTCATATTTGATGGAATTTAAATGCAACTTTCACTTTATGCCAGTCTACACTTTCAAACTTACAGCATTCTATCAGTTATGACTTCTGAATCTGCAAGGGTTAGTGATTTAGTCTACATGCCATTTTTGCAGTTAAATGACATAGAACCTGTGACCTCACAGTTACTATGATTGATAAAACTTCAAGTCGTTTTACTTGTGTCATCATAAGAACTCTTTGCCTTCTACACTAATGCTGTATAGGCGATGTGAAAACCTATTAGAATGCTAATTAAATGTGTCATAGACATTACACAAAGCTCTAAAACAGTGGTTCCCAACCTTTTCAGTGTCATGGACAGTTTTGACGATTTGGCTGGAGGCTGTGGACCCCCTTAATAAAACCAGTTAAAACCCTGCTCAGGAACGTGGCTTAATCGGCCAAAAGGAGTTTTCAACTTATTTTCAGATATACTTGGAATTAACATTTGAAGCTCATTCTTTCAGTCACTGCATTTTAATTCGCTCTGTTGAGCAGTCGTATCAAAAATTTCCGAAGTTTCCTATTTTTCAAGTGAGAGGGGAGTAAATGGCCAATTTTGCCTTGCTTTCTTGACGTCTAACAAAAGGATTTGGCCTTGCGTAACTGCCGTGAAACAAAAAAAATATATGCCTATCATGGCCCATAGATACCTGTCGAGTAACCAAAGAATATATGACCACTTTAGGCATGGGTAGATCATGTGTGACAATTGCGCATATTAGCACAAGTATTCGGCAACATTTTGACTTATTTGTGAGCAAAATCATATGGAGGTTTTGGCTAAGAACCTTACGTGGCTAAAAAGTGCAAAAATCTCCCAAATATTTCTTTGTCTTTGTCTCAGCCTAATTTACTTTTGTTGCATGTAGAACAACAAGCTTCGAGTGTCTTCAAAGTTCAATGTCAAACACTGTAATGGGAAGTCTCAACATCGCTTGTCACGTGGGTGTAAGAAAAAGTCAAAACAAGTTGGCAAACCTGAATAAGAAAATCATTGAACATCGCAAATAGTAGAACAATTGTTTCACACAAGGAAGAATAATACTTTGAATATTAATGTGTGCATCACGTTAGTCAAACAATTTTACTTCACAAGTATCCACAGAGTGAAAACTGGGTGTTTCTATAAAAGTAACAGTGAAAATTTCATAAATAAATATGTGGCTTATTTATGATGTCATGAAACACTGAAAAGTGCCGCGATACAACCATTTGGTCACAGTTATCCCTGATATCTGCTTTGTTCCAATTACTTGGACGCGATGACCATTCTGTGGTAAATGTGTTAACTTTTTGGCCATTGCATTGTTGATAGCATGTCAAACAAGTTAATACATAAATACCAAAGTTAGCGTATGTCAGGTTTTGGTTCAGTGGGATATATTTTTTTGTCATTATTTGTGAAACACATGGGACCATGGATTTGTGTTTTTGTTTACCATGGTAACCACAAAATGTACAGTGCTTGCAAGGCTTTCACACACCTTCCATTTGCTTTTTGTTTTGCTTAAAGCAAGGTGCTTGTAGTTGTTAGCTTTTGTCCAATTGGTCGTAGGTATCACCATTGCTTTCTTATTTCACCTTTTTCTCTCTCTGATAAAGTTAGCAGGTGGGTGAATGAAAGATGTAGCCTGACATTGTAGCAGTGGTATCAGTTTGTAAGAACAAATACGCCCCGAAAAATGTGACAGGAAAGATGACCTACAAGGGCTACAGGATGATGTAAGATATGCTCTGTCAGAAATTATCCACATATAGATAAGCTACTCAAGATAAAAGGTTATGGTGGTGTTGAAAAACACGTTGTTTGGCGATTTTGTTAATCTGTTTCCTTTGAGCTCAAACTTCTAAATTCTTTTCAGCCTGCCTGTTTATTGAAGCTTTTGGCATATTTTTCCTAGCGATTTACTGTAGCCTATTTTGTCCGTCTGTTCCTGGAAAACTTAATTTTTTTTCTGTACCTTTTCTGTAACTGCATTCTGCAGTAGATATTTTCTGGAATTGTGACATATCTCACAGATCAGACGCTTGTGTACCAAATTCAAAGTAGTGAAAAACTATGGCATGGTGCATATTTGTATGTTCATAACTTGTATTTTATTGTTTCAAACATTTATAGGTACTTTCAGAAGCTCTATGAGGCGACGGTACTTTTGCAAAATAAAAGTTCTTTTTAATTTCAATGCAATAATTCTAGGCTTAGTTTCATAGCAAATATGCATTTTTGTCATTGCTCATCAGGGTATTTTAAAACCAACAGCCATCACTCTGTTTCGGCCTGTTTAGCATGTTTTGTAGCTATTTGGCATATTTTGACAAGCGATTTGGCATTTTTGGTCCATTTGGACCTGGTAATACTAGATTCTGGAGTTGCGCGCAATTTGCTATGTGCAAGCTAGCCCAACACGGCGCGTAGTTTGGCATTTCGATATTTTGCTTTTATCATATGCATATAAAACTCATGGACCCCCGGTTGGGAACCACTGCTCTAAAACGACATGATTTTTTTGATTTTTATTGCTTGGTTTAAATCAGTGATGTAAATGAATCAACCCTGTTTGGATACAGTGCAGATGCAAACATGTGCGTTTTACCCTTTTCTCAAAATATTGCACTGCATACCATTTTAATTTCTCTTTTGTTTGATCAATGATCAATGGTGGCATTTTTTGTTTGCCATTTGTTATTGATCGTGCAGGTCTACTTCCTGTTGAGATAAATATCGGTCAAAGTGTTGATGAATCAAAGCAAGCAACAGATATAAGCAACAAGCCAAGTATTGACTCAGGTATCCGATCACATCATGCTGTTTCAAGCTGATCCTGAAACTGCAACTTGTGTGTTATTGAAAACTAATTTTTTTTAGTTTCTGACTTTTTTGTATTGTTTGGTGGAAGCACTTGACCACAAGCCCAACCCTGAATTGTGCTTCTTGATAGAGCGGTTGAGATGATTGTTCTCGTCCACGTCTTTTTTGCTTCTTGTCGAGGCGGTTGAGGTGAACCCTCATGCCCAAGGAGCGTTGCGGCGATACAATCAATCCAATTGAGAGGCAGACACTTTGCCACTGAGCTATCGCCGCCTGGTGGCTGTAGATCGATCCCCACTTTAGTGGTTAACTATCGCCATCCCACCTTTCAGAAGTGAAGCTGAATTGTCTGTATCTTTGCAATGGACATATTGTAAGATACCATCTTCTCTCCCTCACGCAACCAGAGTTGGATCAATTACATCAAATCTGTTCAATTATAATTACAATTACTCCTCCAAATTTTTCAATTACATTACAATTACAATTACTCTGTGCTAAAAATCGCAAATTACAATTATAATTACAATTATTCTTAAGACTTGTAATTAATCACAAATCGCAATTACAAACATATTTTGAGAGAATATGGTGGATGATCCCTGAAGTGGTGCCAGGTCAAGATTCACATTA
>Ga0210059_1012209_pt1 | contig 13024 bp, 10 predicted proteins | sample Ectturendosymbi2_FD_188042 | JGI IMG/M metagenome (GOLD analysis project Ga0210059, IMG submission 188042) | Ecteinascidia turbinata endosymbiont from Florida, USA - Sample 2 (SPAdes) (version 2) | ecosystem: Host-associated > Tunicates > Ascidians > Unclassified | place: Key West, Florida...
TTGCCTGCAATTAGGCTCAACTCGTCCGCGTCGCATAATTGCAGCCAAGTCATGCCTGTAGTACAATACGCTTATTTATCCAAAGTTCCAAGCTTTTCGCAAAACCACCTTTCAACTAAAGTCAGTTTAAAAGTCTGTCTTCATACCTGTGGCCGAGCTGGTATTATAATTACAATTCAATTATGATTCAACGCAACAAACCATCCCTCATTACAAAGCTTTCCGTGACTGCAGTTAATGGAGCAGCTATATACGGAGCTTGTGCAGCCACGGCTGTGACGCTTGCTTTTCGTTTGGATGCAGGGTCAGATTTCTGGTGCTGGCCCCCATAGGCCATTGAAAATTTGCCGCCCCCTTTTCAACCAAAAGGAGAATTTTGTCCGTGCCGTATGAGCGCCGATGGAACGTTCATTAAATTTTTGAAAAATTACACCGATTGTTGTCACAACCTCGTCACCTCGCAGTCATCGGAATGCACTGAAACAGGAAAAACAGAAAAGGCAAGTAGGCTAACTTTAAAATGGGTGCTGCAAAATGCCTAAGCAAAAGTAACTCGAAAACACTTTCGAAAAACAACATAACAATATTTTACAGTAGAGCGTAACAATTTACATTATCACGAAAAAACACGCAGACCTTTCAGCAACTGATTTATTGTAGCTTGTGTCAAGTGTGAACGATGAGGAAGACTCTTGTCGAAGTGTATCAGGTTCGATAATGTTGGTGAACGCAGCATGTAGTTCTGGTGGATAAATGTAGAAATTATCCGGTGGATAAATGCAGAAATTATCCGGTGGATAAATGTAGAAATTATCCGGTGGATAAATGCAGAAATTATCCGGTGGATAAATGTAGAAATTATCCGGTGGATAAATGTAGAAATTATCAGGTGGATAAATGTAGAAATTATCCGTGCGATATCTCTGATGTAACATGATGTTAGACAAAAGGGATAATGGTTTGTTAAATATACAGAAGATGCCGTTTCCAACTCAGAAGTCGCCTAAATTCATGCTCTGGGTCGGTGGTTCTTGACATTTCTCAACCATGCCCCCTTTAAGTAATTGTCTTTTGTTGCAAGCCCCCTGACTTTAAATATGCAATTGGACGGAACACCTTCCCGTTCAAAAACTTTCCATGTTGTAGAGCGCGTAAGGGCCCGCGTCCCCTCGGAAATTTACTGACGCCCCCACCGGTTGAGAACCACTGGTCTAGCTAGAACTAGCTAGCCTACAAATTCAATAATAAAATTTCATACGTACATTGTGTACTCAACAATATAAATCAAGTTAAAATTGAAATAAAATCTCAGACATACATTGTGTATACCTACAAAACCATGAGTGAGCGCGGAAAAAACAATTTTTCCACCCCTAGAAAAAAATCGGCTGAAGGACGTGGTTCGTCAGCCGTGACAAGTTGCTGCGCCTGATTCCTTTTTGTCACAGAGAACTGTCACAATAACTGACGGCGATTTTGCGCAGGAACTAAACTGAAGCACCACGTTTGCAAGTCAAAGCAATTCATCGTAATTCTATACAAGAGCCCCAGAATATTACCAATGTCACGTTTGTACAAGCGTTATTTGTAAAAATATAGGTTGCCAGTTAACTTGAAAGCTACATATTTCACAGCAGCACTTTAATTAGATTTAATGTTCGAGCAAATGCTGGCCTTTGTGAAAGTTTCAATAATTCAAATGCTTCTTAAATAGCAGCTACATTTTGTCGGCATTGTCGTTAAAATGGACTATGTTGGCGTCTGGCATCTTGCAGCAATTTGAAAAACGAGGTTGAAAACCACAGGCAGGAAATGCTGCATAAATGTCATTAAGCAAAAATATCGTCACTGCCTTGAAAATGAGTCCTCTTTCCACGCAAACACTTTCTGCTTCCGCTTCTGAATGAAGCCTCCGTTTTTTCGTGACCCCTGTCACCGCACCGGCGCCCCTGTCTGTTCCTTAGGACGATTGATAAATGTTTCATCCTCGTCAACTTGGCAAGACGAATAAAGACGCGACGGATATGGGGCCAAATTTAATGATTTCACGTGGAGAAGAAAAGTTTTTTGCCTGAACGCTTTGAAAAAATTTAATATTTGAAATATCAAGAATTAACCCATGGCCCAACACTGATTATACCACAGTGGATTGAGCACGCGCTACGAAAACTATATAATCCATTTACTACAGTTTTCGGGGCTGGGATCGAATCCCTGTTGAGTGATGTCGAAGACTTGGAAAATAGCACCTGCACCACATTAATGGATGGGTGAAAAGGAGAAGCTTCACATGCCATATCGCATGGACTAAAATTGTGTTCAAGTATAAATGTTGGTGCAGGAATTTTCGACATAATATACCCTTGGAGAAAATAATAGTTTGAGCAAAAATAGATTTTCTTCGGATGTCGACAACCCAGTTACTTTTGCAAATGGAAGGACCAAGGTTTGAGATAGAAATGAAACAAGCTGTTAGATGTGTTCCAGTAAAGGTTGCAATGCATACTTACTAACTCACGCCGAGAATTCCCTGCCCTGAAGTCTGATACTGCGCTAATTCGTCCCTCCAAAACTGATCTCTTTGATTCAAGTGCAGCGCTGCTGGTAAGTGCAGAAATTTGCTTGCTTTGCCGCAAGCATCACTTAGGAATGCACAAATTTTGAAAAAGTCTTTTTCAAAACGTCATGCATCTCATTTTGACGGTGATTCACGAAGGTTTCAACTTCTTGCTGAATTTTCAATTAAAAATTCATAATTCGTTTTTCCACCAAGAGTTGCAGCCGCTTTGTTGGTGTGCTGCAGCGACAAGCAAACAACGCAAATGTAAACTGCATCCTGAAATTGATATGGGCTACAAAAATGTTTGTTCTAAACAGCTTATTCCACAAAAACTGACACACCGGAAAATGTAGCGCCAGGGGCTGGGGGCGATTGGGGTGAGCTACCCTCCTAAAACCTACGAAAGTAAATTTATTTCCGATGATTTTTTACAATTCGGAAAACAGCATTCGCGATATAAGGTCATTTTGTCGTCCATTGTTTTTTCACAGCAATGTTGTGAAGTATACTTCATCTCTCTCACAGTAGCGAAGTTGTTATGAGACTTGACTACCAAATATTACTGAAATCACCCCCTCTTAACCTTACTGCCTGGATCCGCCCCTCATTTGTGTCGCGCTTACTTTTGTGCCACAAAAGCATAGAACTCGTCACATGCAAAGTCAAAGACCAAATTTTATCCAGGTGGAACTAGATACTTCTTGCAAGACCAGAACATCAATCTTCGCTTGAAAATCTTTTCCATTATGAAGGTCAATTATGGCTTTACTGATGTTCAGAAGCATCATTCTGAATGAATAAACCAGCATGAAAACCGAAATTTCAAAATATGTCAAAGGCAAGAAAAATTAATGGATAATGCAGATAAGCTTGTGAATATAAAACTATGAAAATTTGGACTAGAGAGTAAACGTCGAAATTGAACTTCATTTGCTATGGTGCGTACAAGGACGTATTTCTGATAGTTTCTGTGATCTACTTTCTGAGAAAATTTTTCTTATGTTTGTTTGCTGTTTGGAATCACTTGCTTAGGTGACTATAATTTTGATTGTCAAAATACGAGTTGCCATCCTTGCAAGGAAATGGTTGATTGAAGCAATAATGGAAAATTTTCCCTAAGGTCGGCGTCAATTATAATGAGAACAGCAATATCCTAGCCTTATTTGGAAACATCTGTTGACTATGATACATTTTTACCATTAGGATTTTTTCAATCAGGATAAAGAGTTTAGTTATTTGTTATTGCTGCAAAAATCTTCCAGCGTCCTTGTATGTTAGCTAGTTTATAAGTTATAAAGAGCCCTTAATTACAATAAAATGGATATCTTTTGTAAGTACTGAATTTTTAAATATCATGATTTTTTCAAATTATTAGTTGCCAGCTATACGTATTCTTTTGATAAATGTGGACTGCTTGAACACTTTGACAAACTTTCGTAAAATCGCATCGGTTCACAAATATCGCACAAGGTTTGTTTCCTCGCAAAAATTCCATCCAGTCAGAATAGAAACATCTCTGGGTCAGCTTTCTTTAATATATATTGGTCCCAAACTTTGGTTAGAAACTCCTGAAAATTTTGAAGTCTCCCCCATCTTTTCATTTGGAAATACTGCAATGCAAAAACCTGTTGTTGTCTTGTCAATATGCTATTGATCCTTCATTCGCATGTTTGTGCCGTTTTTCTGTAATTCTTTATATACTTTCTGTTGTGCCCTTTCACCCTTCCTAGTGTTTACCCCACCTTGCCTGTACTAAGGCAAGTTTTACCCGTCTGTGCATTTTGTTCTTCTGTGATGTGCCTGTCTGATATTCCAGTCATAGCATTTTTTCGCTTCATTTTCCCTATTCATTTGAGACGTCTTCAATAGAACATCGACTTATTTCAACAATATGGTTGGATGTACAGTTGACCTATAAAATCTTCGACCGCCAACTCTTGGTGTCTCAAATATGCATTTGACACCAATTCAACAATTTCTATTTCCAACTCCTGAATAGTTTTCATCATTTTATTTTTTATTAATATGCAAAATAATTTTTTTGTCCTTTAGCGTTTTGGTCTTTTTGTTGCATTTCTATTTTTCGTGGTTTGAATTACAAAAAAGCACGAATAATATATCTACCTACATCGAAAAGCAGTGATTTGAATTGTAATAGTTTTTTATTGTACTGAACGGTCCACCTAAACTATACCATAATCATCAATGAAATGAGACGTACGCGTCACACACTCGTGGTAAAGGTGTTAGCTGTGCGTAATTTAACATAAAATAGCAGCACAATCATGCTTTCATATGCTGCAGTTGCTTTTCTGAAATTGCTGCCTGCCATTGCTCAAAACTGGCTGAAAATAATGCGCAAATTTTCTATCATCACACGCTCCTTTTGCAACGAGCGCGAGAAATAGATTTAACCAATATATCTGCTAAAGACATGGTGAAGCACTTGTTAGTTTAAAAGAAACATGTTGCTGAGGGTTGCAGCGTTTTTGTCAGAAAGTCTTCCCGGTTATGAAACGACCGACTTTAGGAATCGCTTCGTTTAGCCTCTGTGGCTGTGAATGGGTTTGTTTTATATAACAAAAAATGTTTTTTTTCCATTTGGCACAAGCGATTCCCAAAACTGTTTTGGAGGTCAGCATTTACACGATTAAAATTGCTGAGATGATTTTAGTGCTGTGTTATATCCAGTATCCACATTTATAATCATATCGTTAAGTGAACATTCGACATGCCGGTCCGCAGGTAAATTTTCATTTTGCAACTTCTGGCTGGCAACAACCTCGAAAAACCACGTCACGACGAAATTAAATCAAAGGTTTTTCAATCAAATTATTAAAAAGTAACAACTAGCAAATCCCAGCGCAAGACCAGACGTTCGGCGCCAGACTCGGCTCATTTCGCTGCTCGCTGCAAATATTTTCAACGGATTTCAAACATCGATTTTACGCAAGTGTGATTAAGTTCACAAGATTGGAAGAGCGGACACAAGCGAGCCGAAAATTTGAAAACAGTTTTCAAGCAATCGCGTTGTTATTTGTTTTGCAAGTGTCTTCTCACTTCGATTGCGCTCATCATGCACTCCAGCTAATCGCCAGCAAGAACTTACAACAAAGTCAAAATTTCGCGCGACATGTGGGCTGCCGGTAAAACCCAGACATTACTTTGTAAAAATGAAACTCGTCACATTGCGATCGGCCGCACGTTGTAAAAAACACAAGCGTCATGCAACGCCGCGATGTAAAAAAACGCGGTTGCAGGTTCGGCATCCTTTGATTTTTGAACCCGCGCCACTCGGCGACCCATGACAGTCGTGCGCTCCAGCTGAGTCTGAAGTGGACGACTTCTGACAAACAATCGAACTGTTTCTGATCGCTTGACTGCGTCCCTGTGATCTCATTTGCTGGTTGTGCTCGCGGCATGTGATTGGCTGAGCGCTGGGGCGGGACGGTCAGGAATATTTGTTTTTGACTAATCGACTTGGATCGAAGGTTAGTCGAGGTCATCCCACTCCGTTGTGCCTAAATTTCTCGTGAAATAATGAAGTATATGCAAAGCTATCTGCTCAGTCCTTCGTGTGCTCAGCACGTTACAACCAAAAATAGACAACTCAGTTTGACTTAATCAAAGCTTGTTCACAGAAACTGAAGGCACACGCCAAACATGTGCATGAATTTGAGAAAAAAGCAACGGATTAGTACCTTATCAATACCGTGCAAAAGATATTTCAAGAACAGAAATAATAAACTTTTTTTACTTTTTTCAACTTCACTGGTCGCAAGTTACTGCAAATGCATCACAAACGTAAGACTTACACCTGCATTTTAAATTTGTGTTTCTTTAGTACAATAAGAGTGGCCGATAAAGACGAAGAAGCATTTGTCAAGAAAGTATCCTATAATAAGTGACGTTATTTTAATTCAACCAACTCTAGCATGTGAATTCTTAAAAATATTGTAGTGTCGAAACATGCTTTTAAGCATACAATTTCAAATCAAAAATAAACAAACATGGAAAAACTTTAAAATTTTGGAGATGAAAAGGATTTGCAATGCACTGATGATGCTAACAGGAGTTATCGAAACGTTTGCAATATGTCGCTTGTATCGTTTTGTTTGGCCGTGATTTTCATTGTAAGGCTATTTAGCACTTCCGCTTTTCGTGCACCAAAAGGATTAGAGTAGTATAGTGTCCCGATTGAAAGAAAACGTTTTTGCACATTGCTTTGAGTGAAAAAGCCGGTCTTCTTTCTAACGCATTTACTTGCACCATAACAACTTACAAGATATCAGAATGTTAAAAAAGTTTGACTCTGCAAGAAATGCTTTCGTTCCATGTTTATTTGCTTTACCAAGTTACGACCGCATAGTCCGCAGTTTGTGGAGAAACAAAAAATAATATATAGTTACGAGACACCAGTAGGTCTATGAATCAGCAGGACTGTTCTTGTTTGGACTTGTTCTTCGTTTGCATCAAAAGTTATCTACGACATGTCATTTCAAAGCGAGAATTTTGTCAACCGGGGAAAAAACTCGTAAACATTATTGTTTCTTTCCAACTAAAAAAGAGGCGTCTAAATCAATTTGAACATTTAAAAATAAACATGACTATTCCACACAAACATTTACGACCCATTTTTAGGTTATGCAGGAGACCGAAAATTTTCAAAACAACAAACGAACAGTAAGGAATTTAGTCTACGAAAGGAAACGGTTTGGGAGTGCACTGCTTCTTCAACTTTCTACTTTAATTAAGAAAACATTTGAAGTATCAATGCGTCACAAGGGCGACACAGCCGAATCTGATCGCGAAGTGTTTTGCCAGGAAATCGATTTCGGGCCAGTGACGTATCCTTAGTCCAGGAAGTTGCAAGCAAAAGCTTGCAGGTGAAATGATGAAAGAGATTAAAGAGAGAATTAGAGAAAGCACGCACACCAGAGCAACAAGCCCACTCCAAGCTCATCAATCAAACTATGTGACATGTGGGCAGTTTGCTTCATGTACGTTTACCGACAAGGCGCCGAAAAAGTTAGTGGAACAATTCAGTTTTGTCGGTGTTGCGGTTTGCACGCGATTTTCTCGCTTCAACAGCGATCTCACGTGAACTGCCGCGAAAAAACGCCGACCTTGCATTTTTCGCTTCGTCCTAAAACAACAATCGACTGCGCTCTAGTCCCCCTCGTTTCAAGGGTGCTTGCTAATCTTGCGGCGGAGCGAAGTGATGCAGATGGCAGACAATATGGACGAAGTTGACTGTCCAAAACACAGCGAAAACTTTATTCGATGTTTGAAGCAAATTCAGTTGATTTAACTACTTTCTTATTTGTTGATTGTGCGACATTTAAAAACAAACAAATTTGCCGGTAAAATTTTGAACGTCAGCTTTCTTATGGAAATTTATGAATCGCTTAGCAAAAAATCATAAATATTTTTTTACCTTAAAACATTTTGGTGTTTTTAATGAGTGAGATAAACATGTTAATTTGCTACTTTGCTCTTTTATAATTTTGAATGTCAAATTACGCGCCTGTTGCCCACCCTGAAATGTTTGATATTTTCAAACTATGAGCAACTCCATAATAAAATAGATATATATGTTGGTACAATAGCGTTAGTGCGGAGTTTGTTAAAAACCGTGTCATTTGTGTCGCAGACTTTTAAAAAGATTTTATTGCAGGTAGTAACTACGGAATATATTTAAAAGTGGTTTATCTGTTCTGACAAAGGAGTTGTTTTATTCCAGCAAAGCCAGTTATTTACTGTGAGTATGCATGCGAAATGAAAACGAAACGACAAGCACCGACATAACGTTTCAATGACAAAAACGCATGCTCGCTTTGTTAACGCACAGCGACAATATTTTATAACTGAGCGGTTGTTCCTTAGAGTGCTGAACATTGCAGCAATGCCAAACGTTGCGCAGATAGGGTTGGAACTTGCAGACTGACCCGGAGTGACCCGGCGTTCGAGAAGTTGTTTTTACGTTGCGTGGCTATTGAACCGTAACGGAAACCTCCTCTGTGTTTTCACTGCCAATCCAAGCCTCCCAGACAACTATAGGTGGCCTTGGCCGCTCAGCGCCAACACTGGATTAGGAAACTTGTGCGTTGTGTGCGGCCACACACGGGCCTCCGCAAACAGGGGCCTCCGCATGAATGCGTAGCTTAGACTTTAGTTTGCTTAACTTCTAACTTGTGATAAACATTCACAAACTACTGAGTCTGTAAAGCGAATGCTCGAATTCATTGCAATAGTTTGTTTCGGAAAGCTTGGCAGAGCGCGGGGCTGGTGTAGAGACTACTTTTGCGGAAGAATGACCAGCAAGTGTCGCATTTTTTATTAGACTAACCGTACTTGTTTATGTGGTCGTTATAGCCGCGTGATAAAATACCGAAACGTGATTGAAACAGCTTAGACCTCTTAGCCTACATAGTGATGGTGAAGCGATTTATACCTCTGCGATTCTGTCCTGTGCACATGATCAGCAATTGCTGCGGAGAAAGATAAATTTGCAAACTGAAATTTATCAAAAACAAGCTACGCACAACAATGACGCAAGAACGTCTGAATGAATTGACACTAATGAGCACTGAACATGACATCTTGCGACAAATTAGCTTCGCCAATGTCTTCAGTGACTTTGCCAACGCTGTAGCTCGTAAAGTTCCAGGTCTCCTTTGAACATTACGTGATCCCGTCACAGTGTGTGTGTGTGTGTAATTTTCAGTCATCTTGTTAGTTCAAAGTATAAAAAGTATTCACACGGAACAATGGAGCTCCACAGTCCACATGGCTTTGCGCACACGGGGCTCCACACATCAGCGTCCGGCTCTGATCAGCGGCAGAAGTAACATTGTGAGGAGAAGCTGGGAATGTGCTTCACCTAAACTCAATATCACATCACAGAATTGCAGATAAAGTTATGCCAAATGCGTGCGGCATTGATCGAATTAAAACTATTTCTGCCAGCAAATTGCGTTTAATACGCACGATAGCAGGAAAGACTCGTAAGAACCGGAAATGCACTTAGAGCAAAAGATGCTAAGGAAAATGCGGCACAAAACCGTATTATAAGACATGACTGTCCACTTTACCAACTTCATGGGGCTTCAGCTTTTGCTAATTACTTATCAACCAAATCCAAGCCTTCGCGATAAAATCTTTTACAATTAAGCATTATGAATTGGATGCACCTTTCTGGGTTCATTCACGCACCTCTCCACCAAACATATGCAACGGAGATCTTCCTACGCAAACCATTCAGCCAATCAACAGCGACTTCCCCCCATTCTCGACGATTTTGAAATTTGGTCGGGAAGAGCCTTTCAAGCAGTAGCCACAACAATTTTCGTCATCACATCGAATGCTCAAAATCTCCATAACGTAACGGTAAGAAAAACATAAAATCGACCTCGGATTATGATCTGCCAGTTCACCAAAAGCTACTTTGGCCCAAGCAGCTGTTGACTGCAGGTAGCGCCGATGATTTAGTATTACGTAACCAAAAAAGCGAATGAAGACCACCAGATAGAAGCGTGCGAATATGGTTAAATCCTGTTGGCAATACGTGAACAACATACTACCAATAAGCTGTAAATAAATGAATTGAGCAACCCTATACAAAAAATAAATGAGCAAACCTGGTGAAGTAAACCATATTCGCGCTGTAAATAAGTTACATCACCCATATAATTAAAAGCACATGTAGACAACTACAGTCTGCTGGATACCTTATTCCGGTTACGGCGCTTGGTTGACTTGAGATTAACGTGCCAAGATTGACGTGCTTGCTTTATATTGCCAAAAAAGTAAGTTTTTTTCTTCCTTATCTTTATGAACATTGAAAGTCAGTGCATGACTATGATCACGAGAAATAAAAATTTTTGAATGAAATTCTTATTATATATTATTTTTAGAAATATTTAATAAGACGTGGACCTCCTGCCATTCAGGGTAAGCGTTAACAAACATTCGATAGTTGAAACTTCCAATAAAATTAAAGAGAAAGCAACTTAAATTCTAATCAACCAAAATACATTGTCTTTGAGATTTTGAAAGTTTAGCAATTTGAGGTGACGCGCTGCATGACCCCATAAGGTTGACTAGTATAACGAAAAAATTGCAAGTAGCGTCTGTCAAACTCACAAGCAGCTTGACCTTCCAAACGTTTCTCTATAAACAAATTTTCCAAATCTGTAACAATTTAAAACACTGGTCTGCGACAATAAACAATTGAAATCGTACAAAACAACCTAAAGCTTTTTTTTACCCGAGTGTACAACGGCATTTCAACAAACAAGAAGCAACCAAGTTAGCCAGAAACTCCCTAGTTTCATGAGCAGGTGATTGTTTTCCAATGTTATTTCTGTTACTTGACAATTATTCCTATCCGCCCTTCCAGAATGCGAGGAGGACAGTAATGACATAGTTTTTCAGCCGGAGTTCCGCAAGTGACTGCCAGGGTTTCCGCTAAAACAGATCGAAATTGCCCTGACGACATTCGTTTATTACAGCAAGTAGGATCGACACTTGGATCATTGCATAGGGCTCCATGAGCAACGTAAACATTTGCGGAAGGTTCTGCTTCAGAAAAAAGGTTGAAAAACACTGGATTAAAATCTTGACAGAGAGCCTCACATACTGCATAGAATGCAACACTTGGATGAAATAAACAAAACTTTTGCAAAAACTAAAGATCTTGACTAGTGCGATAGAAATTATAAAAGATCTTCCAGTTGTTTCTTTGTAAAAATATTTGTTTTTCAGGAGACCTTATTTCTCTGCCTCAAAGCACAACGAACAAATTTTGTCGGCGTCGGGCGAAACAAAGTATAGGTTACTGGCAAATGCTTTGTGTTCTTCAACTTAAGTAAATGCTGGCATCGCTTTAAGTTTATGAGGCTATACCAGAGCTCAGGGCCGCAACTAGCGAAAAATTTCGGGGGGGGAAGACACTTTTGGCAACGATTATGACGTCATCGATGTGCAGTCAACCATCATTCGACTTTTTTGCAATGATCAGCTTGCCAACATTGGTGAAGGAATCTTTTTCATAGTGGGAGGCCATGGGCTTCCGCAGGGGGGAAAAAATGGGCATTTGCTCCTCCTGCTAATTGGCATACGAACCAAATAGGCTATGTCTGGAAAACCTGAAGTCGACAGTTTAATTCCGATATTAATGGAATTAATTCTTGCAATGACAGTTTATTTTCCGGTATGGCACTCACGCTGCACAAGAGCCAGCTTCACTGTTTTGGTATCACGCCGTGATGAGTTGCTTACGGTTCAGTCATGTCCGCTCATTTGCCTGCAGAGGCAGATTGCGAAACTTGGGAAAGAATTGCTCTACTATTGGACTTTATTGTGTAATAATAACATGTTAGCAACAATTCTTCAAAGGTTCGCTTCAAGTTGCGGCAATAGGTGTTTTGCCGCCTGAGACTGCTGAACGCAGGCATCTTGGCAAGTAATGCAGCGAGATAGTTACTGCTGATAGCAGTAAGCCAAATAATTTTATACTGTGTGAAAAGAAGCAAGGACCCCGGAAAGCAAAAAAAGTGAGAGGGGCTTCCCCTCTGCTCTTTCAAAAGGGGGCGGAGGTGCCTTTTTCATCACAGTATTGTGGGTAATTTCATGGTTTGTCAAGATTGAATTGAAACAAGTTTATTGCAGCTATTCGCGCAACAAGAAAATTCAGAATGGTTTTTAATCATTTCTGCTATTGTTTTTGAGGTCAATATTGTTGCTGAACGGAACAAAAATATTGATAACGATTTGCTTGTTTTTTATAAGTTTCCTTTTCCCTCAACTTTTGTACTGCCCCTGCCCTTCCGTTGTTTTGGCGTGCCTGAAAAGAAGCATGAGTGAAAAAGAAGCATTGCTACTAACAAAGCGCAAATTTTGAAACCAATTTTCTTCTAAGTTACGAAAATGCGCAGTACCACAAGAATCGTCGCCAGAAAGTCTTCAATAGGGGGGCTTTACGTCTGTGCAGGGGGCCTTGACATTTTACAATTTAACAAATTCAACTGATTTGTAGTATTTAGTACTTCAAATTGGCGAACTTGGAGGTTTGTTTGGGGAGGGCTTAGCCCACCAAAGCCCCCACCGTGGCGACGGGACTAAGTACCACCAGACCATTTGGGCAGTGAAATCTCATTCTTGCGCACTTGCACTATTCCAAAACATACTGAAACGTTAAAACAAAGAGAACCTATTTGAATTATGTGTGTACCTCGTTCGTATTTTTGTAAAGTTTTATACTTATTCTAATAATAATTTACAAGTTTTGTAATTCATTCAGAACTCTGCTAATTCAGTCTTAAGAATTAGGATATTCATGCTCACTAAAACAAACATTTACTCAGTGCAAATTTTCTTAGACGAAACCTTGTTTGCAACTGTTGCCTCAACATTGGGCATTTTCGTTATGGCGCAAAAAGGGTAAAGCGTTTTGCGTACGTC
>Ga0210059_1012210_pt1 | contig 13023 bp, 8 predicted proteins | sample Ectturendosymbi2_FD_188042 | JGI IMG/M metagenome (GOLD analysis project Ga0210059, IMG submission 188042) | Ecteinascidia turbinata endosymbiont from Florida, USA - Sample 2 (SPAdes) (version 2) | ecosystem: Host-associated > Tunicates > Ascidians > Unclassified | place: Key West, Florida...
CTCCAAACCAAGTTGAAAAATTTTTTTATTTCGATTTACATAAATTACAAAATATGACTAACGTTTTTGTGAAGAATTTGTATTTCTATCGTGCAAGGTTTTCCATCCAGAGCATTTTTAAATCAAAGCCTTGCCTTGCCTCAGACAGCAGCCACGAATATATCGTGGCACCGGCGATCAATGAGTTAAAGATCATAGCAAAATATTGAAATTGCTGCAATTTGAAAAATTTTAGCTCATAAATCCTTACTTTCAAAGTTTTTGAAATAAATAAGGCATAGAATACATTATATATATTTTTGATAATGAAGCAGAAAACAACATTCATAAATTCTGGAATATCGAATAACGGTATCAGCTATCAGTCCATGAATGGCTGATATATCATTATCGATATCGGCCCCCAAAAAGCCATATTAGTCGATCTCTACCTCTTACAAAGACAGAAATTAGTTCATGATGCAAAACCATTATTAATCATCTATATCAGGGTTTCTTAACATGGGGTGCTACCACCCCCAGGGGGTGCTGAAATCAATTTCAGGGGGTGCTGTGGAGGTCACATATGTGGCAGTCAAAGGTAAAAGGAATACGTTTGGACAAAGGTGTTAGCCAATGGTAGGGGGTGCTGGACTGCTTAGGTGTGGCCAAAAGGGGTGCTGAGGTAGAAAAAGGTAAAGAAAAGCTCATCTATACCAAAAACAGTTCTATTCAACATCACTTAAAACACATACGTTAAGCAGCTGTACTACACCAAGCTTCCAAACTTGTCAAAATTGTCTTGGCTTGAAAATGGAAAGATAAATTCTAGGAGCTGTATTACCTGTATTGTTTCAATTCATCAATCAGCACTAAAAACATTACTTCATCTTATACCAAATCACTAGTCATGATATCAAAAGTAGTTTCTCTTAACACCTTCGCTGCCGCTAATGTTAGGAAAAATCCCTGGTTTTCAGTGTGTCTTTGTAACTGCATAACAAGCCAGGTGATTATGCTAGAGAGCTTTTCAAACCCTCAAAAGACTGGCAAGTCTTCAAGTCAGCACTTAAAAAAAATTTTTTTGGTTTTGTGTTTCGGGTTTTTTGTGAGTGATGTCATATCATAAGTGGAGTAGGTTTTTGGCCGTTTTGGCTCAGGTTGCCTAGCCCTGGGCCCAAACCGCTAGATGGAAGTATTTTGCTCAAGTTTCTCTTAGAAACTAGGTAGAATCTAAGTCTTTTCAGTTTGAGACTTTGATTGACTTCTGGGGTTCCGGGTTCAAAAGTTATGGCATAAAACAACAAAATAATTAATCCCAATGAGATAATCAATTAATTTGTTGCTTTTAGGCAGGGCCTCCAAGAGAAATTTTATCAGGGAGTACAAAGACTGATACTGGGTCCCTCGTCAAAACTTGTAAAGCTTGTTGGTAAAGTAATCAGAATATAAATAAATAAGTTACCATTCTAATATTTATAGTGGCAACTAGGCCCATAGTTACGGGGTGCATTCGGAGGCAGTGCCCCCTCCCAAGTCTATTTGTGTCCATCCAAATTTTGTTGTGCCCAAAAAAATTTTTTTTAAATATATAAAAAAACAAAAATCTTGCCCTCCTAAAATATATTTACCTACACAAACCTTTAAACCTGGCTACGAGCTTGCATGGCAACTGGCCTATATTATTTGAATAAGATGTAAGGACTTAAGATGTGTAGTGTTACGTGAAATCGATTTCCTATTACAAATTTGCGATTGATTCCCGCGGAGAGCAATTCTTGTCAATCAAAAGTGCCGAATGGCCGTTGCGATCTGTGTTCGTTGAACAGTGTTGTAGCTGTGTTTAGTGCAGGAGTTGCAATTGTGCTCAATTTTTGTAATCTTGAGTTTTGATCTTAGCAACAGTGCGTAATTTTTTCTTTTTGTTTCATATGTCAACTTTTGCGCAGGACTGAAGATGTGTAACACACGAAACTAGTTTCCTTACGCAATAAATTGCGATCGATTCACTTGGTGTGGGTCACTGCTGTGGCTTTACAAATATTGCTGATTCCTTGCATGTTTCACCCGTGGAGTGAAATTACTTGAATACAGATATATGCATGTTTGAATCATCCCTAAAAGATGAAAGCAGAGCCCAGTCAGCTAATTCTTCGAAAGCCCACAGAAGACCAGAGCTTTTATTTGGCCTATAGCAGTAACACATTGCAAATTATTAGCTTCGTATGTTTCAGTAAGCTCGTACTCAGAAAAATATCTTCCTAGTATAAAGTAACAATCACAGCTTTTTAATGTAAGTATCATGTTATTTAAAAAATCCTCAAAACACATTTAGTTTGGCTCAGTGTAGGAAGCAAAAAAATTTTCCTGTCAATTTTTTTTGGAAAAAGAAGGAAGCAGGGACTACCTATTTTTCAAGATGTGCACCATTTCAAATTTTTTTGATGGATTCTCATCTTATTCACGTGTCAGACGTTTCTCGCATGCGCAGTTACATTTTAATTCTTAAACTGAAACTAGATCCTGTCAAGTTAAATATGAAATATTCTGCAAACAACTTATATACTCAGAAATTAGTGCAAATGTCACGATTTTTTCAAAAACATTTTCATGCCTACAGCTTATGCAGCATTTTCAGGTATTTGTTCATACACCGGCAACAAAGGTGTTAAAAAAATCTACTAAAAAATCAGCAAATAAAATAAACTTGTAAATCTTGCAAGAAAACTTGATAATAGTTTGTTTTCAAAACTTCCAACATAATTTTTCCTTAATATCAATTTTCTATCTATGGTTCATAAGATTATGAAATGCTTGGTAAAAATAACATTTTCATACAGTGTTTTAGCCAACTCAAATATCAGACAAGTTTTAAAACTGCATGCTCATCACAAATTTTCAAGCATTTTTTTCTAAAAAATACATAAGTATTAACACAGTTTTTCCATGCAACAAAAATTACTGTTTCAAAGGTATTTTCAGATTAAATTAGATCAAGCCATCAACATGACAAAGAATTTAAGATGTACCAACACCTAGTGATACAATATTAAAGCATGAAGCAATCATTTTTATGAATCTTTCATACACATACCAAATAAAGATGACATTTAAATTTCTAGGTATGCTGAAAGCTTTCACTTCAGTGACTTATGATTCAAACTTGCACATACTTGTATTCAAGTAACTAGTGTCCACAAAGGCGAGTGAGTTGAATCGATCAACAAACGTTTTATATAAGAAATGAATTTCATGTATCACTATGCATTAGAGCTTATAAAAATCATGATTTTCTTGAAAAAATAAAAAAATCAGATTTTTTTCATTAAAATCGGATTTAATTTATATTAAATTTTTTTATTTTTATGATTTTTTTGGTTCAATGTGTGGGGGGAAGCCACCTGACACTTGTAATTTGAAAGAGTTTATATTAACATAACTTCTTTGTGCCTTGTTTCTGCAAGTACAGCAACTAGAAACAGCTGAACCTTCATTCAAACTTTCTTTGCTCTTATGCAATATCGGTTACGCACACCAGTTCATAACACCAATAGCGGTACATACAAAACAAAATATTTATTGAAACGACAATACTCAATCCATCAGTTTATCAAATGCATTAATACTTATGGCATATTAAGAAGCTTGTAGATAAATACAAGCTTGCCAGCTTTTTTGTGCAAAGTCTATTCTTAATAATAATTATTGTAACATAGCTTTCAGTAGTTCAGCTTTTGCAAAAGTATGACTTGCATGCATAAAATGGTAAAAACCTATAATGTATCTGTTATTACGAATCAAAAATGTTCTGAAACTACTTTGTCTACAGTTAACAACCTACATGTTTGATGGAATTTAGATGCAACTTTTGCTTTATGCCAGTCTGCACATTCAAACTTATGGCTGTGAGTCTGCCAAGGTTAGGGATTTTAGTCCTGTAGTTTGCTAACATAGAATCTGGGACCTCACAGAAGCTACAATTGATAAAACTTTAATTGCTGTCGTCCAAAGACCTCTTTGCCTTCTATACTAATATAAGTGAAAACCTACTAGAATGCTAATTAAATGTGTTATTCAAATCACAGAAAGCTTCAAAACAGCATATGATTTTTTGCGCATTTTTTATTTTTATTACTTAATTTAAATGAAGATCTAAATCACTGATTTAAATCAATCCTGCTATGCATCTTGTCCACAGTTCTGAAATCTTATTCAAATGGATAATATCTGAATATATTTTATGGACTGTCAGACCAAATTGGAAAAACAAATTTGTGATGCACTCAGAATGCATTCCTGTACAAGATATTGACCAATATTACTGCCTCCCACTTGCCTTTACTTCAATGCATAGCTATTGCCTCCCGAATGTTTGTGCTTTCTTTAAGCTTTTTCTTATGTATACCCACTGCCTCCCAAATCATTGTTCCTTCTGTAAGTTTCATTGTCCCGTCTGTTGTACAGTGTTACTTTGTGCATTGGTTAACTATCTTGTCAATCGCTCAGCTTATGATGAAACTACGTGTTGTGTTATGTTCCGGAACATCACTTGAAAACTCTGAGGTGGTTTTCTTTTGTACTTTCTAGTGTCTGAACAACCGTATCCAGCTTTTGCTTTCAAAGAAATAGTAAAAAACGTATGCAGCTTGGAAAACTGTACTTGGCTTTGTGCTACATACAATGCTTAATTCAAGACATTAGCACAATGGTTCTCAATCTTTCATGGTTTGTGGTCCCCTTCCAAAGACTCAACACTTGTGGACCCCGGCTCATCAATAAAAATACCTAGTTTTGTTTTTAACGTGTTTCCATCTGTTATTTTATTCACCATGTTTGATAATGAGAAAAAAAACCAACAAACAAACGTCAACAAATAAATGTAATCACAGACAAAGAATTAACGGTTATACTTGGGTTTTGTAATATCACAACAGAGCTATTTAGTAAAGGCCTCTGCTCATTAGCCCCAGTTGAGAAACCCCGCATTAGCAGCACAGTGAACCTGATCAAGTGGGAAGTGTTTATTCCTGGTGTGCAATGCAAAGTGTATGGCTCGGCTCTCACCATGGTTAGTTTGAATTTCACTAAGGTTGTTATCAAGAATGGAACAACCTTGGCATGAGAGCAATAATGGCTAGAATTTGGCCTAGACTAGCAAGAAATATTATATTTTTACTACCACTGATGGTGTTATTGCTCACTGTAAAATATCGTTTTTTTGCGACTCCGGCTACATCATTTTATACCTGCAACCAAGATCTGCTACTGATGGATATCCATCTTTCACAAGGCACCTATAACCTAGCATGCACTCCATTACCTAAAATCTGCTTAACTATTAAAAACTTGTTGCATTTAAATGTCAATGTAGCAAAAAAGTTTTGCATAGTCATTTTCTTATGCAGTATAAACTTAACATACAATATATACTGACACATGCTGAATTCTTTGCATGCAAGAAGTATGAGCTTAATGCAGAGCGAGAAAAACACTTGCAAAGTCAAACTGTCAATCAAAAAACAAATATTTACCTTGAAAATTTGCATAAGAAAGTGTATATAACTTCTTCGTATACCCAGTTCTCTTCCAAAACAAGCAGGAAGGACAACAAGTAACAACAGCAAACTGCCCCCTCCTGCAGCAAATTTAAGCACATAATCCGCAGGAAAAAGCAACTGTGAATTTTCCATTGCAAATTTTGCAAATTTTATAAAACTTCTGGGGAACGTAAACAATAACATATGTGAATGATAATGAATCTTTAAATATGCAGATCAAATTAGATACAGTAAACAATTTTTTCCAAGAACTAATCTATCAGGTGCTGTATTGCAGACACTACACAAAAACTTCTCCTAAAAGGCAAGTCAAATTTTAATTTGGTCACATTAAAAAAAGGCTGTGTGGGTGTAGTTCTGACACCAGAACCCTAATTTTTGCCATTGCTTCAAAAAATGGTGATACTTTCTTGTGTGAAAGATGAAAATAATTCAGATTCAATATACTGTTGTATTCACTTCAAACTCCCTTTGGAATATCAACCAGTGGCCTATGGTTAGTGGTGCCAAATTTGCACTTGCCTGCATTGGGGGCAGTGCAACCAATATGTTTTCATCCAACATCATGGAAAAAGGATTTGCTACAACTGAAAAGCCATTGACATTGGATTGAGAAATTATCATTCAATCCCTTCCTTTGTTTTCATAATAAGTGGTCGGATGATACCAGAACAGACAAGGTTAAAAAAGAATAGATGAAAAATAGATAGAAACAAGGAGGCTTATTATGTATCTGTCACAAACTAGAATAGAATTTGAACGAAGCTCAGTTTTTTGCATGAGAATAAAAACTAGGAAGTGGCTATGGAACCACCTCGCATGACACGGTTCTAATTAAATGCTGAGTTTGTCACTCAAGCGGCACCATTGTGGTAGCATAGCAGTAATGTTTACATCTGCTGTGCCAATGGTTTTCGGTTCGAGTCTCATCTTGGCAACTTTCATTTTGGTAGTAGTGGTTACACATTGCAATTCATGGGACTTTTTCTTTACTTTTTTCTAAAGTTTACATTTAGGGGTTAGGGTTGGCTTTAGCTAGCATTAGGGTTTGACCTTTTACATATAGTATGTTCCTATCAAGCCTACTGCACTCTTGTCAAGACACCTGTAAATACTACAGGATCACTAAGATCGCTAAGAACACTAAGATTGCTAAGATTACTAAGATCACCAAGATTACCAAGATCGCTAAAATAAAAGAGGAACATGATCAAATTGTACTGGATCCAATATAAAACACTTTTTCAGATTGGATCCGCACCGTTAAATTTTTCAAAAGAATATGTAAGCTAGTAGGATCAGAACCGTATTCGACTAAATTCATGGAAATAAACTGCTGCATTTTTGTTGTTAAAAAGCTGTGACTTGCTTACATTTTTGGACTGAAATTGGACTTGCAATTCACTTTTACATTTTCTTCACTATTAAATTGGTTCCAGTACAATTTAACACACATGTCTGATCTTAGCAATCTTGGTTATCTTTGCGATCTTTCTTAGTTATCTTGGTGATCTTTTGGTATTTACAAGTGTCCCTCTCATTGTGTGTTACTGTCATGTTACAGGTGGCGGTTGAATAAGGTTTCAAATATGAAGAACCACAGACAGGCGGTTCTGTTGCCACTGCCTGCAAACTATAATATACAAACATATGGCAAAGTCTAGAAAACACCACTTGTAACATCTTGAATCACTCTCACTCAGGAAAACTTCGTTATAGAAGTCAAACAAATATCTTGATCCTGTCTTGATACAATTTTCTTAGAAAATCATAATCCAAATCCAATCCTGTTTTAAACAAAATCGCAAATGTTCTGCTGGATATCCAATTCTGATCCTGTCCCATGCTCACCTCAGTCTGGACTCTGCAGCAGAGTTGCCAGATATTTTCCGTAGCTTATGGCCAAAATCCTGATAAAAAATGGCTAAAAAATGGCTGTTTTTTTAAAAAGTTATGGCCAAAATCACAAAATATTTAACTATCTGACTGAAACACTTGCACAAAACCTACAAGATTGCAAGGGCTAAATAATTAACACACTTTGAACAACAGAGTGTTATTGTAAAAGTGATGAGAAACTTCTAAAAGTAAAACTTGCCAAAAATGCAAAATACTTCTACTATAACATTATCAGTAACACAACCGAGTATGGCAGGCTTCAGATGCAGATACCAATGGTAACCAAAGATTATCACTGACTCAAACACCTGCACAAAATCTGCTGACTGCAAGGGCTAAATCATTACTGCACACTTCAAAGCAACAAAGGTTGAAGTACCATGGTGTTACTGTAACATTGAGTGACATGAAGATCATCCAAACAACACAAAAAGACAAAACATTCAATGAAAATTTAATTTTACAGTGACAAACCAAAAAAATGGCCAAATTTTACAAAATGGCCAAATGCGCTTTTTCATGCCAGCACAGTTCAAAATTGGCCATGAAATGGCCTATCTGGCAACCTTGCTCTGCAGGGCCAGATTGACCATTTGGCAAACTGGGCAAATGCCCAGGGCCTTGCACGTTCAAGGGCCTCACGCTTGAATATCAAAACATTTCTATTTCTGGTTTTCATGTTTTTTTTAGGCTGTTCACCACATGTCAAAATGTACAGCATTTTGATGACTGCGTTTAGTCTTGACTATAAGTTACGGAAACTGACAACTTTGGCATTTATCGATTTTGAGTGAGTTAAAAGCATTGAACCACACAGCATCACGTTTTATGGGCTTCTTTTCGGTAATTTCAAATGAACCCAGATTGCATACCAAAAAAAACAATATTCACACAAAAACAACCCAGATTGCTTATGCTATGAACAAAAACATGTGAGTGTGCATATTTGATGTGTAACAATAATTGATTGATTTAATTATCTGTAGTCTCTCTTCCAAATTTTTTTCTGCAGGACAAACCTTAACGTTTGGACAACCTTTTTGCTGCTCAAGACGTTTTTCATAATCATGCTGGCAACATATTCCGTTGATAATATCTTTCACTAATTGTACAAGTACATTTATTATTAAATAAATGTTATGCAATCTTGAACTGCAGCAGCCAAGCGGGATCTAGAGATAGCACGGTCCAAGATTTTTCAGGCCTGGACCACCCACAGCTTGCAACATTCAGCTCACTAACTGCCCGTGGACCAACAACATTTGTTCTTTTCCAAACCAGCCTGCCCATCGCCCGCTAAACAATTGGCAGTCTTGTCTATTTTGTCTCCTGAGCCAAAATATCTCTAAGGGCTCTTTTGCTTTCTGAGGCAAAGTATCTTCTGAGACTATTTTGCCTTTTGTGGAACATGATTGGTTGAAGTGGACATGTCACGTGACAAACACAATAAACAAAGTTACATGCTTGGATTAGTGTGTAAGCCTAAAACCCAAAACCTAAGACCTTAAACCTAAAACCCCAAACATAAAACCTGAAACCTAAAACCCTAACCATCAAACCTTAACCTAAATCCTTAAACCTAAAAACAAAATCCTCAATCAGTCCTGTCACCATGGGATAGCTTTTTTGGGCTTAGCCTCTCCACAGAAAGCTCCAAGCTCCCACAAACTGAAATATGAAACTATACTGTATAAATCAATGCATTTGTTGTCAATTTTAGAATCCCAAGACCCTGCACAAAAGTAAAGCTCCCCTATTGAACACTTTCCTGAGGCCATTCTGCTCTCAACCTAAAACTCTCATCCTACAAGCCTATACCTGAATCCTTACCATAAAACCTTCAACCTTTAGCCTAAACCTAAATCCCTAAACCTAAAACTCTAAACGTAAAACCCTGCAACCTTACTTTAAAGCAGTGCCCGATTAACAATAGTAGCATATGCAGCAACCACTACGAGCCCCGCGCTTTTGGGGCCCCGCGGTCTTCTATAATAAATCTTCTCTGTTACATTATACATAAGATTTTTTCAGTCTAAGAAGTCAGTATTTTGCTAAATTTGCCATAAGTAGTAAGCGAAAGTTTTCAATTGAACGCTGTCTGTGTCCAGAAATTCTGGTTTGATTTTTTTTGTACAGTTACGTAGCAAAAGACATAGGCCTAGTGCGGTCAGCAGTTTTGCTATTTTAGCTGATTTGCTGTTAAATCTATCAGGATTTCTCACTGTTAGCAGTAAAATTTTCAATCTAGCAGTTAGCTGATATCTAGCAGGACTTTACCAACCATTTGGCAGGTTTACCAAGAAACAAATTCCTGACCAACAACCTGTTTCAACAGTTTTTCAAAATGAAAACTTTCACATCTTCTTCATCAAAAAATATAGTCTACTTATCTTCTTTATTAGGTTTTCAACTGGGTACCAGCAGGATAAATCACAACCAGCTGCCTACAATTATTTGGAATTTATATTATGATGCAAAGAAGCTGCTTCAAGCAGATAATTGTATCATAAAACAAGTATTTAAATGGCTTGGTGAAGACTAAATGATTTGCTTGTGTGCTTAAAAATGAGCCCGTTAGGTTAAAAGACAACATTAGTAGAATATGTTTTGTTTGTTTTTGCTATATGGTACATTTCTTTGTGACTCCATTTTGGATTGTTTGTGTACATATTTTTGTCTGATTGTTTTTTGTTTTTTTTTTGTTTTTTTGCATGCTTGATGTCAATGTGTTTATAACTTGAATTATTATCTTCATCCAACTGCTTCATCAACCCTTATTTCACTCAATTTGGGAAAAAATATGTTTTATCTCACGGCACGATATTTCCAAGTGGTTCAGTTACGGTAGGAAGTAGTATTGTCTGGTAAAAACGTCCTGGTAAACCAAAACTGCCAAAAGTTTCCACATATATGGTTGCAAGATTCAGAACTTAAAAAGTTGACTCAGTGCCCACTGCCTATCCTGCTGATTGAAGAAAACCCTTTTGCAAAGTTTGCAATAATGGAGTAAGGGTCAGCGGCGTCAGTACCATCAGCGTAGGGATGTACCACCAGTGTAGGGTTGTACCTCCAGCATAGGGCTTGATTCAAAAAGCAACTGTTTGTACCTCCAGTGTAGGGATGCCTTTAGAAAGCACCTGTTTGTACCTCGAGCGTAGGGGTTGATTTAGGAAGCAACTGTTTGTTCCTCTAGCGTAGGGATGCCTTTAGAAAGCAACTGTTTATACCTCCAATGTAGGAATCCATTTAGAAAGCAACTGTTTGCACCTCCAGCATAGGGGTTGATTTGAAAGCAACTGGGTTTGTACCTTCAGCATAGGGATACCTTTAGAAAGCAACTGTTTGTCCCTCCAGCATCAAGAGTTGATTTGAAAGCAACTGTTTGTACCTTCACAACCTAAATAAAGCATATATTATGTCAAAAAAGCAAACAATGAACTTGAGACAAGCGGGAAACAATACTATAGGTATTCCACTGGCTGCTCTACATCATTACAGCCTATCTAAAACGTTTGCACAGAGTCATCTCTACTCTGGAGGTACAATCAGTTGCTTTCTAAAGCAATCCCTACGCTGGAGGTACAAACAGTTGCTTTCTTGTTTCTAAAGGCATCCCTACGTTGGAGGTACAAACAGTTGCTTTGTAAATCAACTCCCTATGCTGGAGGTACAAACAGGAACCTTCTAAATCAACCCTACGCTAATGGTACATCCCTACGCAGGTGGTAAAACCCTACGCTGGTGGTACTGACGCCGCCGACCAGTCCTCCAATAATGCAGTCATAGCGAAATATTGTGACCTTAAAAGGCATATTGGTAGCAAAAGCACTCAGATAAGGCAGAAGAACTTTTTGCATTCTCCCTCATGTAACACAAAGTTTTAAGTTACAAAGACCAGACTTACAAAGTAGGGCTGAAGCTATGCTCAGATTGTTTGTCGCTGAGCATTGCATTACTGCATAAAAACATGCAACCATTTGAAAAAGATGATCAAGAACTGTGTGTCATACAAAAACCAATGTAAGCTGCAATTACATTGCTCAAAATATTAACTGAAAGAAAATTGTTGGTCTAAAAGTGTGTTAGTTGAGACCTGCATTTTCAGCCCATGCTTACTGAGATCGAGTGCAAGACGAAAAATTAATATATTGTAGGCTAACTTCATAGGTTCCTTTTGATCATGTTAAAAATAACAGATTTTTAACAGAATTTCACTGCTTTCAGCAGATTTTAGCTGAAAATTTGTGACAAGACTTTTAGCAGAATCAAGCAGTTTTTTGTGACACCATTTAGCAGATTTAGGAGTTGCCTGTAAAAGACGGAACTCCGTCGGGGCGGATCTTGTTAGCGGATCTTTGAAGATGTAACCGGAGTGGATAAAAGTTGAATTGCAAAAGAAAAAAAGGAACAAATGCAAAGGAAAAATGTTTTCTCATTGCAACTGAATATGCACTTCACGCAAACATGTAATGTATGGAAGTTTGAGATGTTTAAAAAATTTATACTTTCACAACTGTTGAAATTTATTTTTTTGTCCCCGAACCGCTGTGAAACTCAGATAAGGAAAAATAATTAAACTTCAGAATAAACTTCTTTTACTGTAGTGTAATATCACCTTTTGCAATACATTTATTTTTACTGCCGTTTACTTCTCATTGCTCAACGCAAAATATCGGTTTTAGCGACTCCGGTACGTCACCACACCTCCGCAACCAAGCTCCGCTATTTACGGAGCTCTGCCTTTTACAGATTACCAATTTAAGTCACAACAATCTGGCAGATAGCAAGATATACTCAGACTGTCATGTGACGATGTGAACTTTAGAAAGCATACAAAGAGTAAAGCTAGTAACACGGATGCCTTGCCCACACATTTTATGATTTAGCAGGTGTTGAGATATTTTTTTAACTTAGTGCCCCGCGCTCTTGAAATGGTACAGGCCCTGCGCTACCTTAATCCGGCAGTGCTTTTTTAAAGCGATTGTTATTTGGAGCATGTATCAAAAACACATTCTATAGCACACAATCAAAATGTTGCATAACACATTCCCTCCAAGAAGCCACTCAGCAGTAGCACCAAAACCGCTGACCGCCACGCTCATGCAAGAAGTTTTCACCATGCACAAAACGAAGTTTCTCAAAGTGTACCAGTGTTGTGCAGATATTGAAATTTGATAATCCGATCCGCTCCAAAAAATTTCAATAGTATCCGAATCCGATCCGAAAATTTTGCTCAAAACATAATCCGATCCAGATCCGAAAATCCAAAACCATCATCATACCAGATTCCAATCACAATAACAATTTTTTGCCATATTTGTTCAATTTAGTAATTATATAGGCACTAGGCAGGCTCACAACCAGGAATATGGTAATGATGATGGTTTCGGATCTGTATCGGATTGTTTTGAGCAAAATTTTCAGATCAGGATCTGACCTATTGACCCTTGCTAGCAGCCTTGCTTATAAGGGTGTTTTCGGTTTATACTTTGATGACACAGACCTTTACTCCCCAAAGCATGAGACAGACCTTTACTCTCCAAAACACAAACAAAACCAATCAAGTCCATGTAACCCTCTGAAGTTT
>Ga0210059_1012212_pt1 | contig 13022 bp, 15 predicted proteins | sample Ectturendosymbi2_FD_188042 | JGI IMG/M metagenome (GOLD analysis project Ga0210059, IMG submission 188042) | Ecteinascidia turbinata endosymbiont from Florida, USA - Sample 2 (SPAdes) (version 2) | ecosystem: Host-associated > Tunicates > Ascidians > Unclassified | place: Key West, Florida...
TTTCCTGAAACAATCACATTTTGTAAGATGTCCGGCCCTCGGACTGTTGAGTAACAGCTTATGTGGCCCTCGGACTGTTGAGTAACAGCTTATGTGGCCCTCGAACAAAAAAGTTTGGAGACCCCTGCTCTAGAGCATGGTTTCTCAAACGTGGACCTCGGCCCCTTTTGGGGGCCACAGAGCGGTTCTGTGGGGGCCACGAGCAGAGGCCTTCACTAGGTAGCTTTGCTGTGATATTGCTTAACCCAAGTGTCACGATATATTAAGTATTCGTCAGTTAAACTTAAAAAGGGGCCACGGCTCATGAAAGTTTGAGAACCTCTGCTCTGGAGTTGACGGGTGAGGACTGGTTGCAGCTGTCCGTTTATCAATTACTAACCACATTCAGTCGGTGGCAGCTCCACTCCTAACCACTGCTGCACTTTTTGATAGACTCGGAATGAATGTTCCCTTGTTGCTGCAGATGTCGGTGATAAAGCTGTGAGCTGAATCTTGTTTCGGACAGGGCAACGAGCTACTGTCTTCATAAATCGTTTATGTCTGTGAATATACAGAGATGTTGTTGTCTTAGGAGCACCATACAAAGCCAGCAGGGACAGATTTAATGACACAAACTATTCTGTTAAAGAGCTGCATGGTGTTCACAGGAATGACCTCTTCGCGCAATTTGATGGAGTTCGTGATGCTACACAGTGGAGAACGTTTGCGGATCACCAATTATTGCCGATACCTCATACTGTCTAGCTTCACTGCATGATGCACAGACGCCCATACTGGAAAGTAAATGAATTAAACGACGAAATGCCAAATCCATATGTATATACACAGGAAGTACAACATGGATCATAGAAAGGAAAGCCCTGGTCCTAGTAGCTGCAATAATAGCATGGTTAATGTCTGTGCTCTTTCGTGTTTCATTAGCTGCATTGTCTTTCTTTCGCTTGTTGATCACATTATTTGTGAAGATCTGCAGGGTTTCTGGTATAACGGACATGTCATTCAATGTTGCTTCAGAGGTTGCATATGCATTAGTGTCGAAAGCCATTGAGTGAATATCTTCACTTATGATAGCAGCTGCAGCCTTCACGATCCACAAGCGCTCTGCATCTGGCTTCTGTAGTCTTTGCTCATACCAAACGTTATGGAGAATCTTAAACTCTGTGTCTTTGTAAAAACAACAGAAGTTTTTCCACGAATGCTGATAATGAGAACATCTTCCTTAGAATGTTCTTTGAACTTTCTCTTAAATGTCTTCTCAGAACACAGTTCTGCAAATTGTGGAAGATATTCTTCAAATTTTTGAAATAGCTCATCGATGGAGCATTGACATTTATCATTTTCTCTTAAGTAAGAGGACAGTTTTTCATAAGCCTTGGCCAAAGCAGTGTCTTGTGGACGGCCTGACTGAAGCTCCGATGGCAATTTTGAGAAATTGGGATAACATTTGCAGTGGTAGGCCGACTTGGCTTCAGCAGTCACCCAGTCAATCACGAGATCAACACGGGAAAGTACTGTGTGTCCCCATTCGTCATCGCTTTCAACTGTTGTGTTGGCAATGGAGTCTTTATAGGACATTGTTCGCACTTCGTGTAAACTTTTCCGCTTGCTTGCCCAAAGACTTTTTTTGTTTCCACTGATGCATCGCAGTATCGCAGTCATCCCTACAAAACAAGCAGTGCTGTTTAAAGTTAAATTTTCTTGTATAGTTTTTGCTACATATTGTATGCATATTAACAGATGAAAGGCCAGTTAACATTTTTCGAATAGTGTCTAGTCCTCTGGTCACAATGACTGCCTCCTCTGCTAACACTTCTTTATCACAAAGGAGGCAAACATGCTCTCCTCTTCTCATCCATGCTAACAGTGTTTACTTTTGAACAGTGTAGTAATTATCAATTCTCGACAACCCCTGAAAACCATGGAAAAATCCAGGTTCTCTGACAGGTTTAAAGAAATAGGTAAGTCAACACTTCTCCAACCTTTGGATTGAAATTCTGTTTACTAATGGTTGAAGATAGTCGTTTACAAAACTACCCATCCTAAAACTAAGTCTCCACAATAGTGCTGCTTTTTGTCTTCGGCAAATAAGTCGCAGAGATTTGCCTGAAAATGCAGCTTTTTAACATTATAAACTTGCATCTATAAATTTTACTCTGTCTAGTTGTGAATACGTTGCAACCAACATAACGACAAGATTTGCATCTTTGAAATTTACGCTGTCTATTTCTAAATACGTTGCAACCAATATTACGACAAACCTGTTACCTTTTTGCACAGAACAAATCATAGCTGTACGCACACGTGCAGCTTACCCATTGCTTCAAGACAGTGACCTTTCTTGCAGTATAGGGTAAAATATCGGACAGAAGCAGTTAACAATCTTTCTTTAGAAACTTGCAAAAAGCGAAAAATCATTTTACCACAGCTAAAATTTATAAAAATATCAGAATCAGTGATACCGCATCAAACTCTGTTTCAACATCAACTTGGCTATGTGTAACATCTAACATGAAAAGCTCTTCACACAAAACATGACAAACGTCACATTTATTTTTGAAATCTCTCCAAATGCAAAACGTAAAGAGAAAAGTGTTGGGAGACATGGCACATTATATCCCCAATGTCTAAAGACATTGGGGGACACGAGCCTCGTGTCCTCTGCCTAATTTCGCCCATGAAGCTACATGTAGCACACAACACAATTAAACGATGAACAAGAGCGACACACTATTTTCAACTACCATGACACTCATGGCACCATAACGTTGTACCAGGAAAAGCTCAATTAGGACACACGGGGACTTTTAGTATGTTGCTTAGGGTGGTTTAAGAATTGCCTTCAGCAGTTTTCAGCTTTTTACTAATTTTGTCCAACCTTGGCCAAAAAATGACCTAACATTACTGGAGTAGTTAGAAAATATCAAACACCTGGTACTGTCTTGCAGCAGGTCGGTTGGGAAGCACTGTTCAGGAAAAATTTGGTTTGTTTTTTGCAGGGGCAACAACAATCGATAAAGCACTCATTCTCGTTCTGCTTCTTGCAACTGTAGTAGCCTTGTCGTTTGGTGTGATCGTGTACAAGCTTCAACGCTTGTATATTCAAGTTCACAGCAAGGACATGAAGATACCAGAAAAACTGGTAAAAAGAGATCATGAGTTTGCAATAAGGGCTATAAAGCAGTAATGTACTTGAAAGTCTGTAGCTGTTTCATCATACAATGTAGAAAATGGATGTATAGATATAAGTAAATAAAGAAAAGGTGTATAAGTGAAAGTTAATCTGGTTTCGGAAGCATAAAACAAAAGCAATTTAAACAAAAAAGTTCGATATTTCGCCATATTTTCCAGGTCAAAATATTTGACGAAATAGAAATGGCTACTGCTGCAAAAACATTTGATGAAGAACACAGCGATGAAGAAAACGTCGAAATGTGGCAAAAACCGACTTTTTCAGAAATTATCGAATCTGGTAAAGTGGAACGTACAAGTGCGTCGTTGTACTGAGTATTATTCGCTATTTCAGCTGCAGATTGAACTTTTCGAAGCATCTCAGCTACAAACAAACCTTTCAATTCCTCGCACACGTGAAAACTGAACAGAACTAAAAATATATTAAATGTGATTATTTTGTGGCTTTTGTCTAAATACCGGAAGTCGCTCTTTCATGAACGACGCGATGACGCTTAAACACGCAACTATTTTGGATGAGGTTCTTGGAATTTTGTGTAGATTGGGATAATTATGGTAACTTATCTATGAAATTCAAATGCGTAAAAAGTGCTTTAGACATGCACTCGATATAAGGTGTACAGAACGCCTAACGATTGCTTCAGTAGAACATTTGTTGTGGAGAACTGTCCTGCAGTTCAAATGTTGTTGCTGTTTACATCAAGTATAACTGTTTTGAAGAAGCTCATGATTCGTGTCTGATCAAATCATCCGGCAAAAGCACGGAGTTCATCAGTTATTTTTGCGTCATAATAGAATATTAGTGGTTTGAAGTACAAGCATGAAGTGATTTTAAAAGTGATTTTTGAAATAAGGTGCTAATCTAAACATTTTTTGAAGTGGACACAAACCAGGAAGCAATTGTGAAGAATCTTCTAAAACTGGTTTTACGGAAAGAAAAATGCAAAAATTTGCTGTTTTCTGCAAATATTTCAACGTTCTCGTCTATACCGCCAGATCTGGTTTGGATTTACATTAAATTATCTTTATTTTAGCATTGATCGGCGGAGACAGCGATGATGAATTGATTAAGACAAACTGCAACAGCAGCTACGTGTTGGAAGCAGAAAGAAGACCTTACATCGTTTCTCGTGAAGAAGGATTTCGTTTTGACGCCGAAGGTTTAGGTCGCAGTATTGGTTCTAATTACTTCCAAACAACGTCGTCGTTGCCATCGTACTTGTTTCAAAAGCAAATCATAAACTTTGACGACAATGGTCGATACGAAAAAATCAAGCATTTACGATTTCAGAGAATAACTTTGCACGGAAGCCTTGAGCAGCTGTCTAACTTTTATGTGCCAAGCGAGACTGGAAGGTGTTTGCAAATAAACACCTGTAAACATGTTGCTGGTTCAAAGAGCAGAGGAAATACTGCGGTCAAACAATCCACTCTGACACGCTTCTCAAGTGAGGGCAGCTCAGTTACTTTGGCTGAGATCAGGTCTGGACCAAAGGAAGTTGAAGTTTGTCCAAAGCTTTTCACGAGCTCCTCCACACTACATCACACCACGAGCAAAAAATCAAAACATGTTTCAAGCAATACAAGCCCGGATCAGTTGGGCTTATTTTCTAAAACACTGACACCTCATTCTTCGATTTTGGACAAAGCACGTGGGCCCAGGTGTGACGTTTGGGATGAAAGCTCTGACTTCTGTTTGGGAAAAAAAATTTTGGAAAAAACCGGCGGAGCTCATCAAAATTTCACATACAATGTTGACTCCGGCATTAAGATGTCAAAGGAAAACATGTTTCCTACTGAACGTCAAAATATACCAATATTTTTGCATCAAAGTCACACATGTTCTAATAAATCATTTTCGATTTCCTCGGCCAACAAGGCTTCCCACAAAACCAATTCTAAAGATCCGAGTTCTACACAAAATGGCAATCCGATAAAAAATGAAAAGCTGGTTTCCCCATCGGGTCTGGAAATATTGCCGGAAAAACGTCATAATAGTAGTTACGAAGCCGCTGTGCCTTCATCGCCTCGCTGCTGTAACACCAATGAATGTATGGGTTTTAATGAACGGGTGTTAACAAGCACGGATGAAAAAGAGTGCAAAAGAAGATTCGATCCGAGAATTCAAGGCAGGAGAGGCAGTAGTTATGTAACAGATCCCCATCGACAAGCCAAACGGTCCCGCGTAGATTCAAGTAAGTCAGCGGACTCAGGCTATGCTGTCACTGATTGGTGCTCGTTCTCGGATGAGTCGCTCTCTCCGTCGCCCACAGAAGCACATACTTCCTCCCACAACAACCAGTCTACCACGTTCAGCTTCGCATCACCACCAATGAAACGAACCAAGTGCTGTCGCAGTGAACTTTCCACCGTCGCTTCTTCCCATCAGGATAGCACAACTGCTGTGTTCGATACAACACATCAGGATAGCACAACTGATGTGTTCGATACAACACATCAGGATAGCACAACTGCTGTGTTCGATACAACACTGGCTACTTCGGAAAGTTGGTCGACAATGTTTCATGGTTCAGAAGGGCGACACCCTGTAATCATCTCAAAAGCTTCGTTGCCGTCAGAAAATGAGGCAAAATTCGAAGTTGATTTGAAGGTAAAGGAAAGCCAAGTTTTTTCAGCGAAGGACAGTGGCTCTATAAACAATCCTTCCAATAGCTGCCACAAAAGAGATACGACGAATCTCAGCTACATAAAACTGTCGTCCCTTCAAAATCATTTCTCACCTTCTTCTTGACTACAAATTCCTGCCAAATGCTTTTTCAAGTTCACGGATATAAATGGATTCACGTTTTACTGTGTTGTGACGCACAACATTTTATTATATGTGGTACATTTTGTTATTGGATTTTGCTAACCGAGATGTTGCATTATAGCCTTCACATATTCAAAAATAGCATTTACACAGATTTCAGCAGCAAGGATTAAATAGAAACTAGCTTTTCGAGACTTAATGAAACTTAGTTGAGGTGAGTAAAGTTCATGACTCTGCAGATTTCGGAGTGTAAACAGGAGTCATAGAGCAAATTTCCAGGGAGCTCGGAGGAAGAGCTGGAGCCCAAAAAACGTACTCAGGTCACCTCAAGCAGGCAAGTAAGTTCATTTATGCATTTCTGTGACTCAAACGACCAATTAACAGAAATGCAATGAACAGAACGCCACACCAAAAGGCAGAAAAATCAACTTCACGTTAATAAAATTTGAAATGAGAGAAACAAATGAAGACTTAAAATTTCTGCAAATTTATTACAGCCAGTGCCGGTGCTACCATTAGGCGAACCAGGCGGTTGCCTAGGGCACTGAGCCAAAGGGGGCGCCAAAAGGACCAAAAATACAATTGTGTTCAGGACGTGATGAGCATACACCAAACAAAAGTGAATGAACATGATGAAAGTGAATAGAACATACGTTCACGCAGTTTATGAGAAGATACTGGTACCACACTATTTCAGGTTTGGTGCAGAAGGATTTTTCTTCTAATTTCGTATATACTATAGACAAGCTATGTCGCAATTAGGTATACATCTTTATTCATCTAATAAACTTTTCTCGAGTAAAACAAACGTCTTTTTTCCATAATGTACAACGTGACGATATATAGAATAAGGATCTTTGTTTAGGAGAGATGGATGCTGTCATGGAGCTTGCCTTGGGTGCTTACAAATCTATCAATGGCGTGCTGTCTGAGCCAGCAGGCATGCATTTCAGGCCATACTTGATCAAGTTCACTGCAAAATTGTAAGGCTGCCATCTCTGTTTTTTTCATTTCTTGATTTTTCCTGACTGCGCAGCTTTGCCGGAGTATAGGCTTATGTCGATACCTTCACCCAATCACCTTTCAGTCATCCAGTGTATGGTCAGGTTAGGAAACGGTACCGAATGTCAGAGGGAAGAAGTATACTTCACAACACGTGAAATCTCATTCTTGCGCACTTGCAACATTCCAATTAGCTCTTAAAGGGTTAAACGCTTGAAACGCTTCACTGGCTGTGGGTCTATATGGTTGCGCAACTGCTTGCGCACTAAAGAAAGATTTGCGCAGTGTAGTGTAAAATTTTCATAGAGGGAACACTCTGAAACACGCTCGTGGACACCTAAGAGGTTCACCAACCCCAGGTTGAACCACTGCCGTAGAGCAGGGGTTCTCAACCGGGTTTAAATTTACCCCTTGGGGTAAATTCTACCTATCTTGGGGGTAAATTTAAAGATGCTGAAGTTACAATACTTTGCGTGCCCAGTGACGGATATACGCATAGGCCAAATAGGCCATGCCCTGGAGCCCCGCGATTTGGAGGCCCCGCCCAACTCTTTGCTATGACGACTCAATATTAACAGAAAATTTGCGAAACTGCGCAGAGGCATGACTTCACAATTTACTTTGAAACGAGCGGAAATGCAAATGTCTACTCCAGACCCTACAGTAACAACACGACAATATTGTGCATCTGGGCGTGAGAGAGATGCAGGCCTTCTGTATGAAAGCGGTTACAAAACGAGAATGAAAAAGAAAAAAAAACGGTATTTAATTGATGTTCAACTTTCCATTGAAAAAAAGCTCGCAAGACCGCCAGACACTGCAAAACTCCGATGAAAATCAATACTCTCAGTATTGGATCCTGCGTTTGGTTGTTTTTACTAGATTTCCCCCAAACAGAGATTGTTTGTTGAAACTCTATATGTTAGTTAATCAGCTAGAACAGTTTCTCGTGAGCTTTACTGGGAAAAATGTGTCTACATTGGGCTTACTTCATCTGGTTGACCGAAGGTGTTGCGACAATACTTTGCTGCTGCGCAAAACTTATCTTCATGCTGTTTACCATCGGCCTATGACATTGAGGATTAAAACAATATATTTTGTATTGCTTGGAAATGACAACTTCAAAACGGCATAAATAAGCCCTATGTCTACTGAACGGATTGTGCTTGTTTGGTTAATAAAATATGTGGTTAGGCTATGTAATATGTGGTTTATATTACTATAAAAAAGGAGTTTACGTACAGGTAATCAGATCGACAGCTAAACAATATTTTCGAGAGAGGCAGCACGGCCCCGCGTTAAAATGTATATATCCGAAAAATAAGCCTACAGAAAACGCAAGAACTCACGGATATTTACCGAAAAGAGCTTCTGAATTACACGAAAGAGCTATAAATTCTAAGAAAAGATCGCAATGTCATTTGTTCTTTAGAAGAATGTAGGAAAGGCTTTAATGTCTGTTGAAGATCTAAGGCAATTGTACAACCGAAGTCGGCACAACAAAAGATATATTTTTCAGGGGTAACAGTGCGAACTGCGAACCACACATAAGAAGGGCATACTTTCACGCTTTTCAGACAAACGGCCAAATAGGTCACACCCGCGTGAGGCTCCAAAAACTAAGATGGCCTAGAGCCTTGCTTTCCTTAAATCCGTTCCTGTGCGGTCCACCTTGTTTTTTTCACCATGGATGTAAATACTATAATGCAGGATTTATTTTCATTTGTTATCTTGCATTGCGCTAAAGCATCCAAACACCGCCTGACAAACAGCATTAATCACTACAGGAACTCACTTTGCCTCGATGCTATTGAGTTCGAGCGGCACGCATTGAGGAGAACGGTCATGCACTTCAGGATCCGATCACGTGCCGAACCTGCATTGAGGCGCTTAAATACAGTAGTTCTCTTTCTCTACCTGCTGTTACTCAACCACAGTCGTTCACACCTTTTACAGTAAATGTGCGAACAGTTTTGAAACTATAAAACTTCATTTCAATGAACAAGACAAATCCCCACAGCCAGGGGCGTAACGAGGTTAGATGGCGCCCGGGGCAAGAAGCAAGTTTGGCGACCCCATGTTCGAATCTGAGGTCTTTCCAAAGCAGATGCACTGTAGCCTATTTAAAAAGTAGCCTGCATTTGATGTGACGTTGTTGGGATTTTTCGGCTCCCTCTGAAGTCAGTCGGAGCCCCATGCAGTGATTTGGCGCCCGGGGAATTGCGCCCACCCTGCCCCACCCCTCGTTACGCCCCTGCCCACAGCATTTTAATTCTATTGACAGCACAAAAAGAATTAGGCCTACCGACAATTGCCGCTTGGTAACACAACGTGCTATCACAGTGACATCACAATAAGAGCTTCGGTCAACTGCTCTCGATTAGCAAGACTGCATTCCTTATTACTACGGCAACCAATTTTTGACCTAAAAACTTGATTTTTGACTTTATAATTTACAAATTTTGACTTTATTTTGACCTATAAACTTTCTGCGTTTGTAATTGCTAACTAATTCAGCCTCAGGTGTTGAGGTTATCCCGGAAGCATGTTCATGCTCTCTATGCTTCGAAATTTTAAAAAATTTGGTTCTTTAACTTTGGCGATGGTATGTTGATAAATGCATTAACAACTACAGTAGAGGCAAACCTGAGAGCAGCATAAAGTTGAAACACTGCATGCATAATGGATTGAGCATTTACCAAACCAAGTATTGTAAGACCACGTTTCTTGTCTTATCATGCCTATCCTACATAATATTCAATCGTCCAATAGTGGGCAAAACAGCATTATTACGGCAGAAGTCGCAACATATCCACTATTATTACAGAATTGCAACTAAACTTGCAAAAGTATGACAATATCTGTTGTTGTAGTTTCAATAAAATATCGATAACGAGAAAAAAGCTGTGCTACAAGAAAATTGGGCCCAACGATAAATTTTGACCTAATTTGACTTTTTTACCTAATAACTTCGGACTCCCTAATGGCATTGGCATGAGCGTGAAGTTTGGTTTGTGGGCGTTCCATAAACTTTAGAAAAGGCAGAAAAATTTTGACTTTATTGTCTTTTGGTTGCCCTACTTATTACCTTGCACGGAGGGCAGAGAAGACTAGGCTTGCCTGCAGCTGCGTGCAGTTAATAAAACTAAACTGCAAATATTCTGCAGTTATTATGGCAAAAAAAAGAACTTACCTAGAATTATACGTGGATTTTGGGTTCGATTTTACAGTGAATGACGGTGTTCAAAAACCTCCGTGTATATTTTGCTCTAAAGTGCTTTTATTTTAAAATAAACTAGGCGAAATCCGCGTCTAAACCCCTTGATTGGCCATTTAGCGTTACTGGTTGGCAAGTTATAGCCTAAAAACGATAACTAAGTAATTGATGATTAAAGTATCACGAAATACCGAAGGTTTTCTTTTAACAAAGCGACTTCCGACATGCATGCAAGGTTTTTAACGATTTTAGTTTGAGGAACAGGACGGCAAAGCAGATGAAAATGATTTGGTTTCACTCACGGACTCGTTGCTCCACATCAGTTTTTCCAGGATTTCATCGATCAAGGTGCAGAAATTGCCAAACGCCCAACTGATTGTTCAAAGAGCAACAAGCACATGTTTCCTGACTTCATAAAAAAATAAAACATCTCTGTCTGCCCTATTGCCTCTTGTGAACTAGTGTTTTACTAGGTAGGAAAATCGTTTGCGAATACAGTGCATGGCTGCTTACCTAAAAGTAACTCCAAAAGGAATTTATTATTCCTCTTCTATCTTACTTCTAGGCAATGTTGGACGACATGGACAAACGCAAGTTTATAAGGCGGACACTGAATATTTTGATTCCATCAGCGAACACCCTCTTCGCGTAAGTAAGAGCAACATACGGAACCTTGAAATTAATTTAATTTGACATCCTTTTTCTGGAGTAGGCTACTTGCACCAGGAGATTATAAACATTGTTTGGCTTGCAGGCGTTTTGTTACAACCGGACTCAAGGGCAAATGGAAAAATCGCAACAAGAATTTAAAACGGACAAGGCTGCGAAACAGAAAATTTAAATATCCTGTGGAAATTGTTGTGGTGTATCATGACATTAGCAAATCACTTTTATTAGAGTACGAAGACAGTTTCAGGGAAAAAAAAAGTATTAATTAAGCAAAAACAACGCCTTTGAAATAGCCTACTAACAAAATTTATGTGGTTTAGCTGGGTATTTTGCTTTTGCAGAAAAAAAAGAAAGTGGACTGTAACGATATTGCTGAAAAGCAATGAGCCAAAGGAAGACGCAAACGATATGGCTTGACAAAAACATTGGCATTTACTTGCAGCCACCATCAAAGTCGCTGCTGTACAGACAGTAAATATAACAGCAAGTAAAGCAATTTTGTTGTGGATTTTGAAAGAACCGCACAACTTAGTTATCTAATTAGACGACTCCACACGTTTGTAGGTAGGCCTATAACGACGTTATAAATTGTTTCCATATTGAAAGCAAATCGTGCACGGGATACAAAAAATGGTAACCTTGTAGCTGCCGCTTTTTATCATATGTCTTACCAAGTTGTTCTGCGAATGGATGCTTTCAACAGTTTTCACGGGACTGAGTGGCTTCATGTGGAGGTGACAAATTATAGACCATTTAGTGCAGTTGTTTGATCAATCCACACTGCAATTTTTGTTCATTTTAAGCAAAAAGTGATGAGAAAAAGGCCTAAATCTTTCTTGTTTAGCAGCAACCAGTTTTACTCACATCATCACCTACGTTTGATGGCTGACATCACTAATGTTAACACAAGTTTATAAACTGGACTGTAAGCGTCACTTTGGGGAAACTACCACTAAGCAATGGAAAAGCACAAAACAGAAAGAAATGGACTTAGAAAAACCACATATGGACTTAGAAAAACTTAGAAAAACCACATATGGACTTAGAAAAACCACAAGGAAACGAATGCGATAGCATGGGAAATTTAGAGATTTAACAAAAATGTTAAGAAAACGAATCTTAACTTTCCGCAGGTTGGATGCGATTTCTGTATCAGATTGTACCACGGCAGATGCTTACAAATGGACGGAAACGAAAGAGGAAAAACACTGTGCTAAAAAATGCGCCGGGGTCCGTGCTTTGAAACATCTCAATAAATGCATGTACCGAGTTAAAGCAAGCTAAAAGAGAAAGCATTTTGACAAGAAGACATTTACCAACCAATTCCATTCAACGCACATCTCAATATTGCCTCAGCTTAACGGCGATGCAACGCATCACAGTGAACTCCAGAGCACGGTTTCGTGACTAAACAAAGGGTTTCGGCAGCCCAAATTGTCTTTATGTTACTTCAAGTTTTTCTTTCATGTATCTGATAAAATTATGCAGTTGTGACGAAATATTGAACACAAAATAGCCTTTGGTTGCGTTCACCTTTCCATTAAAAATTCATCTCGCGATCGGTGTGTTGCATGAATCTGCTACAGCGTACCAACACGTAGATACCAAGATTAATGCTGTGTGTTTTGCGGAAAATATTGAAATATTAGGTTAAACATGACGATTGTCAGCCTGGCATTATGGCTGTTTGATACCGGAAAAGCAAATAGATAGAGTCAGATTTTGGACTCGTTTTCTCTTCTATTAACGATTTATTCCACGATTTTTGTGTTGCATGAATCTGATAGAGCGTACGAACACCAGTTTTGAACATGATCCGGTTTCTGGATCGCGATCCAACAGGATTCTGTAATTCAGAACTGGATCGGACTGGATTTCGAAGAAAACACATCTGGATCAGATATGGATATCCAAACTGCGTTGACCACTGCAGTTAAGTGTTTAACCAGAGGTTTTTTTTCGGGTATAAACCGGACTGAATCAAATATTTTGACAGTGCTACCGGATTAGGATTGGACTGGATTAGGATTGCAAAAATCTCCTGTTGCTGCCGGTGGCCCAACTATATGGGCAAGTACGTACGGACTGGAACCAGTGCTTTGTAATAGACTGCTCTTTGAGCCATCCGGCTGGGCACAAACCGTTCACATGTTCACACAGCGTTTTACGTAACAC
>Ga0210059_1012213_pt1 | contig 13021 bp, 7 predicted proteins | sample Ectturendosymbi2_FD_188042 | JGI IMG/M metagenome (GOLD analysis project Ga0210059, IMG submission 188042) | Ecteinascidia turbinata endosymbiont from Florida, USA - Sample 2 (SPAdes) (version 2) | ecosystem: Host-associated > Tunicates > Ascidians > Unclassified | place: Key West, Florida...
TTTTTTTTTTTTTTTTTTTTGTAAAAACATGCATAACTTCAACTTAAATGTTGGGGGCCTTTATTAATTTTTGTTTTGTTGTCGTTAGGGATCCATGAAAAATATGTGCTCCGATTTCAGAACATGCAGAAAGGTCAATCCCAACAAATACAGGTAATATGTCCGAGAAAACTGGCACCATTCATACTGTACGTAACTATAGATAGATACTATCATTGCCCTTCCAAACGCATTGCAACTTTTCGAAAAAGTTTTTTGAATTTTCTGTGATACAACAATACCACCCACGAACAAGGAAGCAATGCCGTTAATGATTTCGAAAGCTTGTTTCTACAGAGTAAAATATAATAGTAAACACTTTAATGAAATAAAAAAGGACCAAGAAATAGGCAATATGTCATAAAATCATTCATTCATTTCCGAACCTTTTCAGAAAGGTTGCGGGGGCAACAGTTAAAAAAGGTCCCGAAAGACCTTGAGCATTTAAGTTACTTCAGCTTGGTCTGTTGGCTTTAAATCAGATCAAGACTCGAACAAACTAGGTCAAAGGAGTAATCATGCTTCCTGGTTATCGGCCGTACTACGGAAATTTTATACCATAAATCTAAAATTTATCAAAACCTCAGCTTTGCTGCACTGGCCCTAAACGTGAATCTGAACCAACGATGCCCTGTATAGCTTTCAAGTTGCGTAACACTAGTCAGTGGTTTCGGTTTCACCTCGTGCAAGGATGCCAGAACTCGCGTCAAAGCGTACTGTTTTCTAAGGGGTTTTATTGACGTAACCTTTAGTTTATGCTAATTCTGTTACAAATAAATTTGTCAATAACTGCATGGCATGCCTCGATTAAAATCTGGATATCGAATTCAAACTTGTTAGATACATGTCTACTGTTCTTCAATGTGGTGCGATGAGCAAAACCCTGCAAGATCTGCAACTGAACATATAATAGAACCAGCTTCTCATAACAACGTTTTTGTCTTTAGTGACTCCATGCATCACTTTATGTGAACCAACCTTGAAAATAAAGAAACTGTTCAGATTTTACTTGAAACAATTGGGTAGAAAAAATTTTGTAATACGTTGTCAACTAAAAATACTACACAACTGTGCTGAAGCAAGCCACGCATGTACATCAGCAAACGTTTTTAGCTTGCTTCTGGCGTTACCTGAGATCTATTTTAACAATCATCTACAACAACAACGCTCAAAAGATCAACTTTATACTAACACCAGCATTAGCGAAATAGTAGCAGCATTTCAACCATCTTCTGCCGTTCGCTTTCTTCTTTACTACTGCCTCGTCAAAGCAAATAACGCTGGAGCAGCTACAACAGACAAAGCATCAGCAGCACATTACTCTGCAGCCAGGCATGAAATCGTAAGGAACCGTGAAATCGACCAAACCCTCAGACGCTCATACATGTTACGCTTTGGGAATCTCGTTCACCGTAAGCAGCAGTTTAGCGGTGGTGCGAATTGAACTCTAGCACATACCTGAAGTCACTCATTAGTGTTTAAAGCTTGTAGAATTAAAAGAAACGAAAGCAATCTGTCATTAATGAAATATATGACCGTCAAAGTTCTAGCAATTTTGCTGTTCTATTGTTGAATTTGCTCACATAAAAAGTTATACTGGTACAGGTATAGAAAAGTTATGCAAGACTCGGAGACTATCCTTCCGTGCGCACTGGAACTAGCTGTCTGCGTGATGCAATGGAACACCAAGACTCAATATGCTTGAAATCATGGGCACAATTAGGTGGGGGGCACTGGGGACGCGTCCCTCCATTTTTTCAAATACCCCCATATTTTTCTTTTCAGGTTTAGTAATATATTGGTTCCACACCAAGCTGTCCCCCTCACATTTTACAACAAAATTGCGCTAATGCTTGAAATAGAGCACTTGGTTTTCTTGTTTTTTTAATTTGTTCACCTATAGTTGCATTGTTAGGAAAGAAGTTTGTTTTTATATTTTTTTCCTAGAACAACGGTAATATTTCGAGGCACTTTATCAGCAAAAGAAAAAAGAGATAAACACTAAGCCCACGTATGTTTATGCAATTCAGAATCAAATAAATTGTTTTGGGTGATCTGTAAAACACCCAGTCTTCCTTCACCTTTTACAAAAAGCTCACTTCCAAGCAGGTCATGAATGATCAGTAATACTCTAAAAGACATGGAAAGCTTTTTGTGAAATTGAAAGATTTTAGATACAATGTGCGGACCACGTAACTGAAAAGGTTTGACCAATAAAAACAAGTAAATCTGCAAGTTATGGATTTGGAAGAGGTAAGCATTCACCAAAAATAATCACTACTTTTTCAAAAGTTAACATGTTTTTTGAAAAGTGATAAACATGACGCATGTGAAAATCTGACATCAAGCCAACGTTCTTGCAAGACAAACGTTACATATGTTTTTCTGCAAACAAGATAACCAGCTATCAAGCTTTCAAGTCACCTTTCCTGTTTGCCACAGCAAACAAATTCACATCGTTGAGCGAGATAGCCTTGTTTCGTTTGGTTAGTGAATGAACTTCATAAACCAAGCGTCAGAAGCACCGTCACGCTTGGGGTACGCTGACGTTCGCTCAGGTGTAGAGCTATAACAGCCCTTCACAGAAATTTTACAGTTGTAAAGGTTTACCAACTTCACCAGCATTGCAGAGAAGGTGAAGAGTAGAAGCTGGTCCCACGCGGAGGTGTCTTTGTGAACAACTGCCTAAATTTTTACATGAGGTAATTTAACACCGATGAAGTCTTTGAAACATTCCTTCTGACCCATACTCTGTCTCAGTTTGTAATTTGCAAGGGACGTAGGTCAAAACTCTGCAACAAGATTCTTGAAAAATACAGATGGAGCAACAGATATGCTGTAGTTCAAGGCTTTCCTTGCTGAACAACTTTGAAACGGCACAATCTGACCTCTCTATTAATAAAATAGAAGCTACAGTTTGAATTCACAAATGATCGCACTTAACTTAATTGCAAACATACGTAGGCTACGTATCACACTGTTTAAATTTTTTACTGCAATTTGATGAAATGAAAACCTATGGAGCAAATAGTTATATTTTGCTCATATCGTTCAATGCAACACAATACTGATTCAACTTTAGCAATGCGCAGACTATAGATGTAAACAAAGCTGCTGTTTGACTCACCTTCACGTCTTCTGAGCCGTTGTGAAATTAAGTAAAGAGCGAGAAGCAACAGAAACACAGCCATTGTCAGTCCGACCGCAGATGCTATATACGGGGATACTGGTTGCGAGCAGTTCAGCTGAGCTTGCGCTGGTGCGATGCAGATGGCGAGCGCCCACCACCGCAAGATGTGACATATCATATCAGTAGGCGAGAGCTCCGCATATTATTTTCTAAAAACTGTATGAAGGATGTTGATAAAATGAACACAGAGAAAATTTAAATATACCGGAACTGCAAAATATCCACATCTGCCTGCTTGCAATTTTTCGAAAAGATATGTTGCGTGACTGGTGCAGTGTGGTGAACATTCTTTTATTTTTGAAAGGGCATATTTACGCTGTTGATTTGGTTCGATTCAACCCTAGCAAACTTTTGAAAAAAATTTGAGAAGATATCTATTCTTTTCCAGTGTAAAATCCACCGTTAATTGGCAAAACAATTTACGCTACTTTCTTAAATTCTAAACCATTTTAAATGGTCAAATAATTATTTGAAATCGGAAGCCAGCCTTTTATCAGTGATAACCGACTACCAAAATGGGCTATTTTTGTTCCTACCCAAAATATTTTTATCCACAGCGATTTGTGCAGTAGCAACAAACATCTGATTTATGTATTTCTCAATTTAGAAGGTTTGGAGCAAGTTACCTTACATTGCTTATGTTTCTTACTTTATCTCTGTTCTAACGCCCCAATCAAAGGAATTAGTAATATAGATAAAAAAGGGGAACATTTAGACGCTATGAAACAATACAGAGGAGTTTTGAGCACATGTAGACAATAATACAGGAGTCTTGAGCATGTGCAAACAATAACAGAGGAAAAGGACATTTTCAACTGGCGTCAGCGAACCTTACTCCCGTTTCCTTCGATAACAGCATTTTGTAGTTTGGTTATTAGTAGTGATAAGTACTAGTTAACAGCTCGGCAGCATGTGCAGTTGAGTTTTAACCTTGTGTTAAATAAGCCACTTAAACGTTTTGAGTTACTGATAGGAATGTTAAAAAGTCGGCCGAGAGGATTTATGGGAGGTTTTTGCTGAAAGCCATCCAGGACGTTATTGATGGCGGTGGTTTTGGTTTCGTTGGGAAAAGCTTACTTTTTTGCAGAATCTTTCCACGAGCACGGTATCAAAAATGTTTCTCTCAATTTAATTGCAACATCTAGATTCTTAAGGTATTTTGCGCTCTACATTGCAAAATCTTTATTCGTTTCTGGAAGTGATGAACTGAACCACATAGAGAAAAGAAACTAGTACCCCTTCTCTATTCTTCATAGATGAGCAAGAAATAGGATTAGATGTGTGCATACCATATTCGGGTGCTAGCGGTTTGCGCAGAAAACAAAAATGATCAACTCATAAACAAATTGCGTCCTGCGCATGAGGTCCTAGTGACGCATAAGAACTCTTGAAAGCAGTGGAGAAACATACAAGCTTTTTAAAGGCTAATGGCTTTTCTTGCAAGATTTGCTTTTTTTTGTTCGAATTGTGTTTTTTCAGCAGCTGCAGTAAAAAAAAAACTGTTTTTGAAATGATTAGTTTACGGAAACATTTAAATTCTAAGCCAGGTATCGCCAAATAAGGACTTATAAAGTAACCCGAGAGCCGCATTATGACCTGACCCAAAAAATGACGATACCTGAACCTTACCAGAAAGACCTTTTACGTCTTATTTCAGGCGAAAACGTATCATGAGTTATAGGTGAATAATTTCTAGCCGTCTCTACGTTAGTTTGAAAGAAACTTGTTCACTCGCTAGACGAGAACTTACCGGTGAGGAAACTTAATCACGCAAATTCTAATTTGAAAATTCCCAGAAAGCATCGCGGTCAGCATGTTTGAGACCAATGCTCTAAACGCAACTGATTTTATACACTTGCAAAATGCTGTTTTTTTGGATTTGTTAAAAAATTCTTCTCCAGAATTTAGACCTGCATCTTCACAGTGTTTCCTCTTTTCATGAAATACACGCAAAAATATGTGAAAACCCATCTTCTGTCGGAATTTTTCAAGTATTGACCAACAAATGTACTTATCATGCAACTGTTAGTTTTTTATATCTAAGAGTATACAATCTCTTTCAGACAAAGGTGTAATATCACTTTCCGTTCAGAGTACAGCAGGCCCGTAGCCACGAGGGGCATTCGGGTGCAATGGCTCTCCAAATTTGTTTGTGCCCGGAAAATTTGCGTTAAACATATAACAAAAAAAAATTCATGCCCCGTAAAAATGTATTTTTACCCCAAACCTTAAAACCTGGCTACCCGTCTGGTGTATAGTACATAAGTACGGCTCTACGAAAACGCCCGCACAGGCCATACTGATGGCCGGCACATTTTTGGCCATAAGTCGTCAGCCGCTAGCGCTAGAGAGCTGCTCAAACCTTCTACGGATTCGGGAAGTCTTCTAGTTTCGATTAAATAATTTTTTCAGTTTTGGGTTTAGAGCCATGATTTTGACTCCAGATTTGCTAGAAAGTCAATCAAGGGCTCTAAAGACTCGGATGTTAGCCTAGATTCCAAAAAAACTTGAGCCAAAAAATGGCTCATTGGATTGGCGCCCAGGGCCAGGTAAAGTTGGCCAAAAAAACGCAAAACACCCCCACTTATGACGTTACCCACAAAGAACCCCAAACCCAAATGAAAAAAAAATTTTTTCGATCAAACTAGAAGAATTCCCGAATCCGCAGAGAATTTGAACAGCTCTCTAGCTCTAGCGGCTGGCGAGTTATGGCCAAAAAAGTACCGGCCACCATAGTCGCCGGCGCGGGTGTTAAAGGGTTTAAAACATCTTTCTAAGCAATCAGCTAGGTTTTGTTAGATCAGGGGCGGATCCAGGAAAGCGATCATCCTCCCCTAAAACCTACAAGAGTAACTTTATTCACCATGATTTTGCACAATTCGGAAAACAGCAATCGCAATATAAGGTATTTTGCCGTCCATTTTTTTGTCACAGCAGTGTTGTGAAGTGTACGTCATCTCTCTTACACTAGTGAACCCGCAATAAGACTTGACTACCAAGAAATCGCCCCCCAACCTTACTGGCTGGATCCGCCTCTGTACTAGACACAATACAAGACTGCCGAGCTAAAAGCAAACAAAATGCAATAAGTCTATAAAAATTTTACATTGCAACATACCAGTATTTTAATTTCGTTCGCGTACGACTAAAGTAACTAGTTGTGGCCCGTAAGGCCTTTACCCTTTTCTGCACAGGTTTGGAGTATGTAAAGTGTGATGTAAGTTTTTACTAAGTTTCATGCTGACTACCTTTCTAACACGAAGACTTTTTAAGGTTTGGGGCAAATCACTTTAAGGAAATAGCATAGCTTTTACATATTCTTTCCTGCAAGCAGTTTTCCGGTGAGCAGTTTTGCCGCTTGCTTTTGTTAAGTCTCCACGCGTACCATCATTTTTTACTGAATGCAAAGCAGAAAATTTAATTTGATCTTGCAGTAGTTTGCAAATTACTAATTTGTTACAAGTTATTTTGGTAGCAATTTAAAAACCTTTCAAACATTCCTTTTCTGTACATCAAAAATAATAGTTGGCAGCTTGCAGCAATATTTTCTGATTGCGTTTCGTTAGCTGTCGTAGAAAAGTACTGGCGAATATTTACCTCAACTAAATGATTTCTGAAGAGCATCGCGTAACATTGGACGACTTTTCTCGATTTCAAGCTTTTTTCAATTCTGTTCGCTGCGGTAAGTCAGCCATGCGCGCAAAACCACGCTAGGAATGCGGAATCGCACTTCTTGCGCTGCTAAAAGAGTCAAAGATCTTTTCAAGCCGGCCAAATGTTCTCGTCGAAGCATATCATATCTTGGTGCTAAAGGCTTGTGCTTAACACAAATCGCTGGGCCAGAACTAAGACACAAATCGCTGGGCAAGAACTAACTGCCAATTGCAGTGCCCACTTCATAATAGTGTACTCTTGCATATGCTAGCGACATTTTTACGTAACGGTAAATGTTTGTTTAGCTTTTTGTTGTAATTTTTCCGAATCATATTATGTTTAAATGCAAGGGACGAAGCTTCTTACATTATTTTGTGTCTTAAAGTGCACGTAAAAATGATTTTTGCTTTCAGTTTCTCCCTTTACTTTGTTTGAAACTAACTGTGTGAAAAGGACAGAAAAACATAAAAGCAGTCTGACATGTTGTTTGTCCTTTGGTACCTAATTAAGCACATGCTCACCTTAGCTTTCGTCTTAAAGGAGTTACGGGTAGTAGGTCGTGCACAGTACAGTGATGCAACCAACATAAAACTTGATGCGCAACTTTGGATAGAGAATATCGGCTTCCAACAATGGATAAGTCACTCAAGAACCTTAAAACAACAACAGCAAAATGCTCTCAAGAACTAAGTGCAGAACATCACTGTTGATCTACAACACAGCTTCTTAAAAAAAACTGTACAACCTTTGAAACTGACGTCTACCAAGCTTAAACAACGATATTGTTTTCTACTTGATTCCTGTATGGTTGATGGGTGAACGGCGTTATAGTTGGGGCGTTGTTAAAGTGTTTTGCTCCTATCAATGTTGATTGTATGCTAACAGCTATTCTATAATGAGCTATGGCTAACCACTTTTTGTGCTCTTGTGTTGTCCGATTGTACCGGTGATATACTGTAGACCACGAATCTGCGATAACAAAAATATTATTATTATTTATTTGCAAAACGAATCTGTTGTTTGTATTTTTGAAGAAACCATCAAAGCTTCAATTCATTTCTGCACTTCAACTTCATATTTTGACATTAAGCCACGTATGAATGGTTTATCATCCCACCACTGTATATGATCCCTCTAGTGTAAAGTCTCCTTTTTGGAGACTTTAATGCACACGGTGCAAACGAGACTACAGAAGGATGTGATTGGTCAAAATGGTGATGCTGACATAAAAGGCAATGGAATGCTCCTTCTCTGTAACAAACCCCAGTGTATTATGAACAATTTCTTCCAACACGTAGATTTGCACAAGTACAACTGGTGCAGAGTTCCTTGGGACAACAGACTCTGAGTGAGTTCTAAATCGTTTCAGCTGATCTCCTCCAATCAGTGTTAACTGTTTTTATTAAAAAGGATGCACGACTACAGAAATGTGAACGACTCACCACCTGGTAGTTTGAACTACAGTGCAGAATAAAACCGGGCCCAAACGAAGGTTTAACCCTAGGAGGTCTTAATGAAGAATCTGGGAAGCCCAGGTGCACAAGAAAATAAGAAAGATATTTGCAAAAAAACTATCGTCCTTATTCCGAGAGCTTCTGGGAACAGCGGCTGACGAAGAAGAGATGTGACCGTTGTTCAAAGCAGCTGTTTTTCTATTAGCTGCTTGGGTATGAATGACTAGACTGAATGAAAGGTAGCAAAACAGTAACACAGTAACCCTGAGATGGGAACAGGAATTGAAAGGTGATATTCGAGCAAAGAAAGTAGCCTACATGGCCTTGCTTCAGAAAAGGCCCAACGTTCACTGCATTCCCAATATATTAAGGCGAGAAAGACCTTAAACAAAGCTGTGAAGTTCCAAACTAAATCTTGGGAAATGGGTGAACTTAAACTGCATTCCAATCACTCGAAAGTAAGGATGCATATAATGGAATATCGAATCCTATGCCTTCGAATCCTTCAATATTCGAATCCAAAAGTCAGAGTTTTTCCGAATATTTAGATTCTAAATAACTTTAAATTAAATAAACGTGAAAAATTGCATAGTTGGCAAAACAAATAATTTCAATAAATTTTGTATTGACACACTTTATTTGCGCTCCTGAGTAAGAGAAAGAAACACTCAACAAGCTCACCGCACTGCGTAGTGACGGAACGAGCTAATTAACTGGTCGTGTGATCTCTCATCTGCGTTCTAAACCTCTGCATGATCAGTTCATTTTGCTCCTAACAAGTTATTCCGGAACAGGATTCGATATTCTGAATTCGAAATACAGATTCCGGAATTTTCCGGAATCTCTAAATGTTCCATAATGCACATCCCTACTCGAAAGTCAACAATGTGTCCTGAAAAACCACCCAGCGTCTCAGTGGAAAAAGATTTAATGGTGTTAGATCGATCAAAGACCAAAACGGTGCCTTCTTAACTATAATGAAAACGTACTTGGCAGGTGGAGAGAAAATTTAAAGAATCTTTTGAAACAGTCACTCTAAAACCTTGACACACTCGACGTGCACCATCCGTGTGACAGTATTATCAACATGACCGAAGTATCTAATGCTGTCAAGACATTGCAAGTTGGAAATGCTTCCCGACTTCACGTTATGACGAAATCCGATCTGCAATGATTAAAATCTTGGCGAGAAATAGTTGGCTGAATTGCGTGTACCAAGGTTCTTGGTGTTCTTGAAAAGCAGGGAAAAAATGGCAAACTGGGGAGATTATTCCCATACACAAGAAAAGAGACAAGAAAGAATGCGCAAAACACCTGTCAGTTCCTATTTTATCACTGCCGGAATAATTATGCCAAATGTCTTGCAAAAGGATGCTGTAAGATAACTGAATCTAAGCAGGAGGATACACAATGCAAGTTTCGTCCTGAAGCCGATGAAGTTGTCACTGCTGAAAATATCATGATCAACCGTTCGCCTATTGCGAACGATTTGATTCTCGCTTGCATTTTCTCAACACAGCCTAAAACTTTCTCTTGGCCGGTTTGCATCTTATGTGTAATCACGTTGGAATAAAACTTAGCACTAAAAGGTTCAAGATGTCACGCTTGTCTAGAAACACAGGCTAGCGTGAGATGCTAGCAAGCAGCAGTAGGTTCGGATCTTCAAGTTTTAGTTTTGTGTGGTTTTGTTCGCGGCTGATGAAAGGCAGAATAATTAGATTAACACACAGATTGGTAAAGTAAATGCAATATTTCCGTGAGCTTCAACGCTATGCGTTCACAAAATGGGAGCTTGCACGCAGTGGCGTGCAGAGGTGTGGTGATGCCCGGGGCGCCTGCTTGATTGGATATCCCCTACCAAAGCCTAGTATTAGCAGTGGTGTATGGCGGTCATTGCTACTGGATATACGCTGTTTGTGACGTCACAATTTGATCTCATATTCAGGCTTGCAACCAACGTTTTGGCGAAGTTTGTTGACACAACATGCGTATTTAGGGACGCCGGGGCAGCGGTAGGGCAGGGGGGAGCAGTAAAAGAGATGAGGGCAATTGGAACTTATAAAAAACAAGAAAATCGTTACCAATTATGTTTGTTTCTGTTCATCAACAACGTTGACCTCAAAAATAATAACAAAATTATGGAAAATCATTCTGAATTTTCTGGGTGCCCGAAAAGCTGCAATAAAGTTATTTCAAGTCGGTCTCGATAAACTACGAAATTACCTATGATGCTGTTATGAAAAGCAGTGGTGTTGGAGGTGGGGGTGCAAGCCCCCAAAAGGTCTGATTTGATGAAAATCTTGGCAAAAGCCCTGAAAATTCGGGTAAAAATGGCACCCAACGTTGCTTGTGTCGCTGTAATGAACATAAATTATCAGCGGTATCCTCAGACAGAGCAGTTCACAACTGCAAAAATATGCGGCAACGCGTTAAAACAGGGGAATAGAACACACGCAGTGCTACGTCAGCGCAGTCCGCAACTGCAAAAATACAAGACTGCGCGAATGTCCCGTCGAATAGCAGTCGATCAGAAGGTATGCGGCTGGGATGGCGGACACCCTGGGTTGACAGTTTGAAATTTGCCAACTACACATACTGTAGATTGAGAATGCGCGTGAAGTACGCAAGAAATTTTCGTTTTTTATTACGTGGCTGTTGTGTGTACAATTACTAAGGAGAAATAATAGATACGGGCTTGTGTGAGCCATTAGGATTAGTCCGCCTGAACTGCCAGTTAATGATGAATCTCTAAACGAAGCACATATTGCAAGAACAGGTGTGCAACTGTATTAGCACAAAAGACGAAACGGGAAACTAGTGATGCATCATAAAATCAGCTAAATTAAGCATGTGGAAATTGGACAGTTTTGAAATTTGGCTCAGAAATAAATTAAACGTCCATAATTATCTTCAGTATTATGTAATTTGACCCAACCAAAAAAAATCACTCGTTTTTTTAAAGCCCACTTAAAAAAAGCAATAAAACCCACCAAAAATCCCACTCTACTTTTCCTTTGCAAAATGTACTATGAAGTAAAAAGTAAAATAAGCAGCACACTTGTACAGTTAGCTGCAAACTTTTTTTGATGAAACAGAACGAACAGCAACGAAATTTGATCGACTTGAAAAAACGAAAAGAATAATTCGAACAGTTTTGAGTGAATTCTACTGGTTATCTTCTTCAGCTCTGTAAAATCGGTATATTTTAATCAATTTTTCTGCCTTCTCTGCATCGAAGCTGTTTCTGATGTTGGCCTGTGCCAAACCATGTATTGAGAAAATATACTATATAGATACTGAACTAGCAGGGCATGTACATAAACTTGACGTGAAACTGCAGATTTTGTGTGGGAGTAGCTTTTCTTTGTTTGCTGTGCGCATTCTTGCCAAGCCTTATCACTTGAGTAAACTGACCAACAACACTTTGCGAAGACAAAGATTGGGTACATTCCTTTGCCCTCAAATTAGAATGCCATAATAGCTATAACAAGTTATGATTGTGTAATTCTGCAAACGGTGATATTGCATAATGCAATGAAAACAATTCAGAATGGGGTTTTTGTGTTTCTTTCAAAAAAAAACCTGTTTCATAAAAAAAACGGATTTAAAAAAAAGTTTTTTCTCCACCCTGACTATCTTGTAATCCTTTTTTGAGATTTTTCCTTCATTGCACGAGCTGGAACAAGTCACGGTGCTATCAGTTTGATTGGGTGTGCGACGCACACCTAGAGTAAAGTTACCTGGTAATGAAGAAGCTGAGAATTACTGGCATATGAATACGTAAAAACTGTGTGGACAACAAAACAAGTTTCGAAAAGTTAAATCCATTCAGCATCAGCATTTTCCTATTAGTAGACTTACAATAGGAAAAATCATCTAGTTACAGCATTTAAATTTTTGTAATTTCATTTTTTGGATTCCCCCTGCCTTGGATGCCCGGTGCCGGCGCCCCGTTCGCCCCCCCTCTGCATGCCACTGTTTGCACGTACTGCAAAGTTTTCAGTTGTTAATGGTTTTTGGTTTTATCCTCACAAACAGTCATGAATCTTGAGTAGTGGCCAAAAGATTGCTATCTCAAGTACAAGCGGTAGAGATGAAATTTTTACAAAAACTTAACGGCGTAATGCTATAAAACAAAGTACACAGCTATTAAATTCATAATTCCTGCTTGTCGAGCCAATAAAAAACTGAAAAAACAGAATGTTGATCTTGAAAACCAAGTAACTAATTAGGAAATCGCAAGAAATGACTTGGAACAAAATGGTCGCAGGGAAAATTTGGAAATTCAAGGTGTTGCAATGGGTGATGATCAAGAGACACCACAAGAAGTGGAGAAGAAATTTTTTCTCTGTTTTTCAACATGTGGATAAACATCTTGAAAAAGATAGTATTGATATCATGCATCGATTAGCATTCGGAAAGAATTAGAAGATTGCGTGAAGTAGGAGATTCATCCCAAATCTTTTCGTCTGACACTCTTCAGGGGATATCGTCAGAATGAAGTGGAGATACTACCGAACTGGTTTATATACAGAAAAGAAGAGATCTCATTGGTTAAAGCAGTGGCCAATAAGAAAGGGTTTAGGAGATAAGAAAGGCGAGTTGTCATTGGTTGAAGATGTAATTTGGACCTCGTCGAAACGTTGGACCGGTCAACCAATGGAGAGTTCAAGAGGTTTAGGAA
>Ga0210059_1012214_pt1 | contig 13021 bp, 5 predicted proteins | sample Ectturendosymbi2_FD_188042 | JGI IMG/M metagenome (GOLD analysis project Ga0210059, IMG submission 188042) | Ecteinascidia turbinata endosymbiont from Florida, USA - Sample 2 (SPAdes) (version 2) | ecosystem: Host-associated > Tunicates > Ascidians > Unclassified | place: Key West, Florida...
CTTATTTGTAGGAAGTGCTCGAAAAAATTTGGTTATTTATGGCAATTTGGCAGTTTTGGATATTTGGAAGTTTATGAAAAGAAAAAGTCTTTCTGATAGTCGAAGTGTAGAAAGCATTTCAGACAAAGATTGAGAATTGAGTTTCAGCCTGTTTCAGCCTGCACAGACTATTTTGGTAGAAAGGGTAAAGCGTTTTGTGAAGGTCTATTTGCATTGCATCGTCAGAAACCTGAAAAGGATAAGAAAAACTTCGACGTTGCCTCCCCCACTCAAAAAATTTATGCCAACGCCCGTGGATGCACCGATTTCGATCAAATTATTGGATCATAAAGCGTGGTGCGGTTTGGTTCAATTCTTTTAAGTCACTCACAACCGATAAATGCCAAAGTTGTTAGTTTCCTTAACCTACCGTATATACTAAACGCAGTAATCAAAAAGCTCTATAATTTTGACGCGTGGTGATCAGCCTAAAAACATGAAAACCAGCAGCGACTCAAGAGTATTTTGATATTCAAGCGCGAGGCACCAAATGCGCGAAGCCCCAGACATTTACCCGGTTTGCCCAATGCTCAATCCGGCCCTGCGTAGGAGTGTTCTTAAGAATCGAGCGATGGGAGATAAAGAATTGCTCTAGCCTTGACTGTTTACCATGATTTCATGCAGGGCTATTTTTATCAGATTTTGAGTGAGGGCAATTTAAACCTCGAACTACCGGGCCAGTAATGTTTGCTGGTCTGTGGTCGAATGCCACCTATGTCCTTTTTTCAAAGAACTTTTGACTGGGATGGGGAAAATGTCCTTAGGTGGAGAAGAACGTGTAGGGACTGGGGGACAATTTCCCTCCAAGTATTTGTGTTAAAAAAACCCTGATTTCAAGATAATTATTGGGGTAATTTAGCACATTTGACTCAGACTTTTGAGTTAACATTTAATCAATTTGCTTACTAAACAGCCACATTTCTTCGTTTTTTAGTCCAGCCTACCAGTCTAGGGCTTTTAAACACAAAAAATGAAAAGAAGTAGAACTTTTGAAAATTTATCTAAAAATTATTAAGAAGAGTTGGAACTTTTACAGTAACAGCCATAAAATAGCGGAGCGCTACAATGCAGAGAGCGAAGAATTTACATCGGCGCTGGAATCAGCCCTGAAAAAACGTGCAGAGCGAGAAGGCTGAAAGCAATCAGCGCTTCTCACGATCAGTACCTTTTCTCCTGCAGTGATGTGCGCACGTGGCGTGCTGTTCCATCGAGTTTCGAGATCCAGTTGTTTGCTTTTTAATCAGTGTGTGTCTGCCAGCATTTGTACTTATTTTCTTGTGCATCAGGAAATGTTCAGGTCCACAGATTTATAGATTGAAGGTAGTTATTACTCCAACATAAAACTTATCAGTACACCGAATAGTGTTGCACGGTGCTCGCACCAACTTCCAGCAGATGATTTGACAGAATCACCAGCGATGTTGCTACAGGTTCCATGTCGTCAGGATGTTGCTTTCAGAATGTTGCTTTCTTTAACATCAATACTGATCACCGGTGAAGTTTTAAGAGATCTCCAGGAAAAATCAAAAGAGCAAAAAAAGGCTTTCATTTTATGACGGAAGGCCTGTCTTGTTCTGTAGACAACACACACGATCGAAACAAATCCGGCAATTTTGTCAAGAGTGTTTCCTAGGAACGCTGAGTTCGTGCAGTTCAATCGCTAGTGGGGTATCCAGGGAATGCAGTTTGGGACACGCCCCTCCCAAAACGCCTGTGGCGCGACGTTGAATGGTGCTCATTTGATATAAATGCACCCCCTTTTACAGCTTGTAGAAGCATAACCGGAGATAAAAGGTTGTTAAACTTTTTCAGTCGCGCCCCCTTTGTCGTTAATCATTGATATTCGCACCTAACGCAGTTCCGTGGCACTGTCACTGGGTTTTTTTGGGAGCTGAGCTTCCCAAATTGAATATGAAACGCTACAAATCAGTTAAAGAGTTTATCCGTCATCTGACCTGTAAGTAACTTGCCGCTGTTACCTGAAATAACATCGCTTGATCAATTTTGAAAGGTTTGTGAGGTAATAAACACATTTGAGGCTTGAACGCAAAGCGTTAGCATTCATTGTGGCAGTTGCTTGTAGTGTTAAAGGTGAAGTTGGTCAATATGCCTGGTTGTACACGTCCAGAAGTTTGACTTCCTCTTGATCAAATGTATTTTGTCAAGTGCTTTTTGTAAAAGTTTTTTTATGTCTAGCCCACAGAAGTCTTATATTTTGTACTGTGTAGAAGTAGTGACGTAGCTGAACGTTAGGCTTGTTTCTGTTTTTTTGCGAATTTTAACATTTGCATTTCGTTACAATATCTCCAGGTAATCGCCGACAATTACATGGCAATGGTTATAAGATCCAAATCCGTTTATGGTGATTGTTCCAAATTTCTAGTTGAAAGCTACGAGCCTGCTTGCGAGAATATTGAATACATTAAAAATGTGCAGTGTTCCCTCCAAGGTGCCCAAATGCTCAGTGCCACCAGACCATTTGCGCAAGACCATTGCGCAGTGGAATCTCAATTGTCGCACACTTGCAGCAACATTCCAAATTTAAGATCGTGTATATATATATATCGCTTATCCCTTTTGCCGCTTGAAACGCTGCTTTGGTTGTGCGTCTGCATGATTGCGCAATTGCATTCGCACTAAAACATACATTTGCTCAGCGTAAGCATACCATACGTCCGGTTTTAGCCGGGTCAGTCCAAGTTCAGGCGTACCATTCGTCCGGTTTTAGCCGGAACGGTCCCAGTTCAAAGGCTTTGTCCCGGTGTCCCGGTCGGTCATCCAAAAAGTCCCGGTTTGGCATTCAGTCAGCCAGCATAGCCCTACAGTAAAATTAATACTGACTTTTTCTGCTGTGATTTTTACCAAAAAATGCAATCGAACAAAGATTTCATTTCTTCAAGAAATTCTTCTTTACAGACAAGTATGATTGGGCTAATGTTTAAATTTACAAATGCTTGAGCATTGTTTTGTTTCTTAGTAAAATGTATTAGTTTTTCTTTGTCTTATAACATAGGAATCTAAAATAGCACGGGTACATACAACAAGTAAGATATGAACCAGGTTTATCTGATAAGGCTCGATTCTTCTGAAGCGTCCCGGTTTTCAATCACAAATATAGTATGCTTAGCTCAGTGTAAAATTTTCTTATAACACTGCTGCAGTCTGAATCAATTTGTAAATGCTGTGTTGCAAATTAAATCTTCAGAATATCAAGGTCCCCAGAACTAACGTAATGCCCCCCTGTCTGGCAACGGTTCTGGCTTCACCTTACCTCAAAATGAAACACAAATCCATTTGCCATTATCCTGCTTGAGGGATGCGAATGTTCTTAGGAAAATAATAGTATAATTCGAGGTTTTGTTGAAGACAACGCACATTAAAAATCGGCTCCGCATTCCAATTTGCTTTGATCTTTTGTATTGTCCGCTTTGTTTTGATCATGGCGTTTATAGTGAAATGATTGCTTTTCAAAAATATGTCGCTGCCACTCTTGCGCCGCCTTTGCAAACCTTTCACATGGCCCGGTTTAGGATCCCAGGATCTAGATCTAAACTGAACAGTATGTTATTTGAGCTTCAGGATTTACTTGCCGGACTTTACCCAGCCTCTACTATCGAATATGATCAAAAATGTTTTTCTTTCGTGACAAAATTGTTCCGTTATTTCTTTTCTGTATGGGAAACGCTTAGCTTTGCTCAGGTAATGGAAATTGCTTCCGCTAACATAGCACGGTTGTCAATTTGCCGTTGGGTGTGCGAAGTTGGTCTGTTTTTTTCATGCCATTAAAAAAGGCAGTAGTGAAACAAGGAATTCAATATAAAAAACTCAACCAACAAATTCTCGGAAAGCTTCTGCAGGCAAATAGCCGTGCATTGGACAGATTTTGCTGAGATAAGCGTCGCCTTTCTCAGGTCGTGCAACTGAAAATGTAAAAAAAACTAAGTATCCAGTACTTACCAAAATTGATGAGCTGCAGTGTCTGATACTAATATTGCTGGTAAAATCCGGCACTTGCGAAAGTTTTGATACCCAACGACTTGTTTGTGTGATAAACAACGACTCTCATAGAAAACCTTCGCTATTTAAACAAGTGGAGATTTTCGGCGATCTACATGATTTCCCCCACAAACGTTTGAACTAGATCCGCCACTGTCAACTGCATTAGATAAATCGATGTTTATGAACATGTATTATGGTGTACAAATCAGGTAAGCCTTTCCAAAAGGGAAAATCAACTGTTTCCGACGTTTCTTGAAGTATGAAAGAAGCATTGCTGGCAAAAGAGAAAACAAAACTTTTTTTAATATCATAACTGACGCAGATAGTATCAAAATGCGCTTTCCCCGATAAGCAGATTATCTGAGACCACGTGATATCACCGTAACGGCAGTTGAAATCCTGCTATGTGCTACAGACCCATTTATATAAGAATAAACGGATTTTCAAGAGTTTTTAGGAGTGTAGACATACCATTCAGAACATAAAATGTACTTTCATTGGCAACTAGCATTCGCAAAATATAAAATACAATAAATCCATGTAGTTGTAACTAGCCAACTACCAGGGGGGAAATGTAATTAAAAAGTCAAATATTATTTAAAATAACCGGGTAAAAAGGCATTTTCAGTGACGTCTTAGTTAATGAAGTTTCTGAGCACGCAAGTGAATATATTATTTTTCAAAATCTGAAGATAAGTCACACGCATGATTTTTGAAGACAACAAACACGAAATCAAGGTGCAAAACAATACTTTCATCTGCTTTGTAAAGTTGTGTCAAGTGAAGAGAAACTGCGTTGTGCTTTTGAAAGAAACAAAAAAAATACTGAAACATAACGAGTTGCTACAGTACAGAATTGAACAGTTGCATGCATCTCCTAGCTTAATAAATGACTTACGGTTTAACACGTTTGTGTTCACAAACCTTTGTTTGGAAATTATCGTGATGATCATATGCGCTGCTGAGTTGAACCGTTAATGGTGTTTTTAGCTAAAAAGTGTACATAGAATGTCGCTGCCTAAAATGCAAATGACTGTCTTTCAAGTCAAAAGAATTTACTTTACGATTGGATGTTTGTTGTAGGAGGATTGTGTTTAATGATAGAGTTACTCTTGTTGAATCGACTTTTCTTGAATCGAGTAAAAATGCCTAGATCTCAACGACGACGCAAGTGAGTCTTATTGCTTAAAATTTACGATAAGAATTTTAAAAAATCTTGTGGGCCAATTCCGCCATTATTTGTCCTAAACAATGCACCTGTTAAGCCGCCCTGGACCCATAATGTAACAGTGTGCTGTTTACTAAACTTTTGACCACATAGTTTCAGAGTATAGGGCAGGCCCATAACCAGGGGGGGCACAGGGGGGTCGAATCCCCCCTAATAAATTTTCGCCCCCCCCTGGAAAAATGTGTTGGACACAGTTTAAAAATATTGGACATAGTTCAAAAAATTTGGGCCCCTCTTAGAAAACTCTTCGCCCCTCCTGGTGTGCCAAGCTGGTTACGGGCCTGGTATAGGTATTGGCTGCAGAGGGTTTCCACATGGATTTGGATTTTAAATAAGTACACACTAAGTATCTTTAGAGGTATATCAAGCTTTTTTAATAAAAACTGACTTTTCTCGCTTGGTACCTACCTTTCACAACGTGCGTATAGATGTTTTCAATGTGTTTCATGTCTGTTTTTCAGGTTTCTAACCGTGGCGGAAAGCACCCTTCTCTCCAAGCCACCACTCCGGCTAAGTAAATATCTTAAGTCAATTCATGTGTAGTCACAATAAACGAATGTGTTGACCTATCGATATTTCGACATAGTCATAGATGGTTCTTAGGAAAAACATGACATGAACCATTGAAACTGTAAAATGAACATGCAGTTTGAATGCTGGTCATTATGTGCTGAACATGGTAAGGGAATGATGGTTAATTCTACCGAATCGTGAAAAAAAAACTTTCTCCTGAGCAGTTAGTGACCGTCGAGCTAAGAAATAAGGGTCCGTGTGGTTGGATTAACTAAAAACCACTAATCTAAGGCATCACACCCAAATAGGCTTTTGTCATTTTCTTGCTGTTTAACCATTCTTTGTTTCTCACTCTCATTTTCTTGCTCTTCTCCCTATTCTTTGTCTCTTTGGGGAAGTTCTTTTTGCTTGCTGTGCAAGCTCATCAAGATTTTATCTGATTTGCTTAGCAGCATTGGGAGCAGTACAGACTTGTGCAAGTACTAGATAGCAATCTGATTTTTACATCTAAAAATACCAAAACCGGTTTACGTGATAGAAAGTCCAATAAAACTACTGTATTGCTCAGAAGTAAAACCTATATTTTTATTGTAGGATAATGCTGCTAGCCCTGCACATAGCTCTTATCTGCAGTACGCACAGCCTTAAGTTTTGATCAGGTGCATTTCATTTGAAACACGTCACGAACAGCAAGTTCTTTCACCTGATTCACAATGGCGTCACTAAGGGGAGGCAAGGGGGACATGTGTCCCCGGGCGCAGCCTTTTGGGGCCGCCAAATTGAGGTCGGAATGTTGTGTAATAGTTACGAAATGTCAAATGTCAACGGATGCAATTAATTACGATTAAAGAAAATGTCGAAAGCCAGAGACTGCTACTCAGTTACGAAATCTCATCAAGATCACAATGGTTCCCAAAGCGAATATTTATGAACCTTGGTGACGTTTGAAGGTGGAGCTACTGTATCCAGCAATCAGCGCCGGCATGTGGTTTGACTGACGACTGCGTCACAATATTTTCAGTTCACCAGGGTTGCGAACTTTCCAGCTTCTCTCTCATTGTATAACTACGTCACAATGGCGGGAATCTAGCGCCCACAGTGCATACAGTACGATGCTGCGCATGCTTTCAGAGCAGCGATGAAACGTACAGTAGCCTATGTTGTTGCGACAGTAGATCTGATGTTTAGAAAGATTTTTGAGATTTGATGGTTTGACAAACTTCATGTTGAAATGGATGTGATGTGGTTCTGAAGGTGATTATCAGTTTTATTCATGGAATTTTAAATAAATCGTGGCTACTCATTCAAGTTTCTAATTGCAACTGGGCAACAGCGCTGAGTATATTTAGTTTATAATCGCTAACTGTTCAGTTGCTGCTACATGCGTTTTATATTAGTTCGACGTATAAACTGGGCATCTCCATGGACATGATTGTCGAAATTCAGGTAACAAAATTGTTAACCTAGAAATATGGTCGTCCGCAAAAGTTCCTTAAGGGTTGGAAACGTTGAGATTTTGTTTACCAGTTTCAGGTGTCTATCGATGCAGTGCAAACGGACGTTCACAAAACGGTTTATCATGTTTTTACACAAAGAAAATGCCCCATGTCATGGCGACCGTCACAAAATGAGCTTCCTTTGCAGAAATAGCCAGGGTATTACGATAATTACACAATAGGCTATATACAGATTTAAAAATCAGGGTACAAATTATTTTCAAAGAAAAATTGCCATGTCCATAAAGAAAGCAGCATGCCATGATCCGACTTCATTGTACGTATAGCAAGACAACTTTTGAAGATTTTTGGCCGTCGTATTGTTGCTTAATAAAGACTAACAGGAGAACAATCCCCTTTGCTGGCAAAGGAACATACGTGAGTGAACTGTAACCTTACCACTACGTAACACCAGAATTGTTTACCTGGCTCTTGAGCAGTGTGAGTGTCCTACCGCCAAGTGAACTGTTATTGCCTGAATGAATACAATTGATCGGAATTAATCTGCTGGCGTACAGTTTTCTACAAATTTTTGTTGGTAGTTACAATTTCCATGGGCGGGGCAAATGCCCATTCCCCCGTGCGGACGCCCATGCCTAAAACGTCTCACGGAGAGTCATTGGTCTTAAATTGTTCATAGGTTAATACATGTGAGGCAACACATTTGAATTATATCAGTGTATTTTACGAAGTAATTGTAAAATTTGCAGCAGCATTAGCAAGACATCTTTATGTACAGCGTTGGATAATTACTCTCGCAAGTAAAGCATTACATCGCAGTATTTCTTTACTGTTAACGTTTCAGGATATAATATCCAAAGAAATGTTTCAGTAGTATGCAATTTTTATTTGTCTAATAGTTTTGCATAAAAACATTTGTCTTCAGTTTTTCATATTTATTCTTCTGTCTGTTCTTAAACTTGTGTATTCGTGAGTTTGCCTTCTGTCAGACCCTCATGACGTTCTAAACTCATTATGGGAGTGCATGCTCCAAACACCCTAAAGGTCGCACCAGTTGTCATTGTGTGCACCAGGCTTGACGAGAGAGGGGAACAAGCGGGTACACTGCGTTCGGGGTTTTCAAAAAGCACTAATAAACCAGTGCTTCAGAAAACAAGGTGCACCTCCGCCCAATTTTATGCTGTGTTATCAGAAGATTTTTGTGCCCATAAATTTCTGTCATTAAAATTCATACAGATTGTTGCAGATGATCGGGAAACTTTTGTCTAGTTTTTGCATCTTTTTTCACTAATTCCTACAATTCGAATGTATTACCACAAACGATCATGACCGAAATTTTAAGTGATGATAGCTTCATGCGAAACGATTAGATTCTTTACTCCACGATAGTTAATGATTTCCAGGATTCAAAGGTACTGACGTCAATTCCATGACGTCACCGTCATATGAAATTTTCAGTTAAGTCTAGAAACAACTGTATGCGAGGCCCGACTCAGCTTTCGACGCTCCTTTACTCCCAACTCATTCTTCGCATCTGTGTTGCCACGAACGGACTGGGTGGGGGCGCCCAAACGGACTGGGTGGGGGCGCCCAAACGGACTGGGTGGGGGCGCCCAAACTGTCGTTGTCCACGGGCGCGGGAAACCCTAGGTACACCACTGGGCTTTTGACATCAATACAGGACCACCAGCCAGATCTCAAAATGGTTCATCTATCCCTTCTATTTTCAATGTAAAGGTTTACCCTGCTGCTCTAATGGTCTGTATGACGTAATACAGTACGAATGCTTTCAAATTGCATCCTTATTTTTTCTTTCTAACTGTTGCATTTTATTTATTCTGACGATGGCTTACGAAGAAGCTGGAACGTTGAATAAAATAGTGTATTCGATATTTTAATACTTACATAAGGTTTATGTGACAGTATTGAGTAAATGTTGCATGTAAGAAGTTTTATTCCAAGTGGAATAAACGCATTTGCAAGGCTCAAACCGAATAAAATGAACGTTGTAAAAATATTTTCGTCATCTCGAAAAGGATACATTGAAAGACTTCCAGAAAAGGTGACCTCAATGCACATTTTTGCACCACGGATCATGGACCAAAAATAGCAGAAAATCGAATGGGAGGCTTGATCCCTCTAACATCTTGATTCCGCGTATAAAGAAGCATGCAAATATGTTCTGTTGTTGCTGTAGGACGATTTGAAACGGTCACAAAATAGTTTGTTTTCAGTAATTGCGGTCATACTATCCACAATAAGGTTTGGCGGAAAATCCCACAATTTTTATTAAACCAATTTGTGCCTAGTGCATGTAAACATGGTTGTTGTTATCAGTTGCTTAGACCAGGCTCTCGAAACTGCGGTCCGAATCCAACCTGCGAATCCATTATCAGACCGCAAAAGATTTAGTCAATAACGATAGAATGTCAGATATCGTGAAACAATCACATTACATAAGATGTTTGGCCCTCGGACTGTTGTGTAATAGCTTCAAGTAGCCCTTCGACAAAACCGCTCAGACCCCCCCTGGCTGAGACTCATGGTAACAAGGTTTGGTTCAAATGCCTTTAGCAATAGGTAATTCCTCAACGTTTAAAAAAGTGAACTTTAAAAATATTTATGATTACTTACTTTTGCATTGCAGTTCCACCACAGCCGGCTGGAGACAGGCGCAGCAGCTCCAGAGTCCGTCTGCGACCTGTCGAGTGGTGGCTCGGAGAGAGAGTGATTTACGAGTAAGCAACAAGCAAGAGAGCATTGAACTTATTTTGCCTTCGTTATATCTTTAGGTCAGATCCAAAAAAAACGTTAAAGGTTTAGTTTCCGTGGATTATCGTAATTTTACAAACGTGAATACTTTGTTGGTTTTGTTGTTGTTTACGATCTCTTTACTTCAACCTATGGATAGCAAGAGTTTTTTCGTCAACAAAAAACTTCATCCAAATATTTTTTATTGCAGCTCTGCTGGTACCATCCTGGGCATCCAGACAGTCAGCATCTACGGAGGTAATAAGGCTTTTCAAATACTTTTGCATGTTCACTGTCGGGTATCACAGTGGCATTATGACGGTATCACAGTGGCATTATGACGGTATCACAGTGGCATTTTGACACGTGGAACATAAATTCTCATCCTGTTTTCAGCTTCTCAAAGAACCAATTACCCTTTGCAACCACTGCCTGTGCTTCACAACTCGTTGTGTCTAAACTTTCCATTATTATCAACTTAACCAGGAATACTTTGCTCACTTCGTGTTTTGCGATTTCAACAGTCGTATCATTTTTTTCTACAAGGTAATGTAGATATTACTGCTTAAAATTAAACTGGTCTATCAAAAGTGTTATCATTGCACGGACTTTTGAAACTAATTTGAGATGCTGGATCCAAATCTGAGTTCAACTGTTGCCTCGCATCAAGAACAGTTCGAAAAAGATGTCATTGAAAAATGGGAAAAGCTTCTAATAATCAGTTGCAGTAACCAGCTGCAAGAAGTGTCACATTTGCGCAAAACGTCTCAATTTGGATAAAAGTGCAACGAAAATTTTATCACTAGTATTAACGATGAAAACAATTTGACAGACCAGTGTGCTTTTTCTGGTGCACGAGTCCCCATCTGATCCCCTCGTAAAGATGAAGTTGTTTACACGCAGGTTAAGTTTTTCGCTTTAAGCCGTAAATAGCAGCGAATGTTGAGGGTGAAAGTTTGTCGCCATTATTTGTGATTTTAGGCAAGTGTCTATAAAAAATGACAATGACATTTCAGATGAGGCGATCGTCATTTGCGTAGGTTTCCTAATATTTTTCATCTTGACCAACAAGAGTTCCTTTTAAACAAATAAATATTTTTCCTGCCATCCGGTATTTGACGCTTTCTCTGTTTTAGACATATTACGAATAGAAAGAAGGATAATTTTGTAAAAATTTACTTCAATCGCTTGAAGCTTATTGCTGTTTAACAACGTTTTTTATTCCACGTCTGTTGAACATACACAAACAATAGTCCATCCCCAGCACTTTATCCACTGTAGACAAGATTTCCATGACGACTGAGAATCTTTTGTTAATTGCTCCCAACAATGAGAGCTCAGCTGTAGCTTCCAAAAACAGTTCTGCTGAAACTCTTGAAAGTGGTCGATTCCTTGTAAACACTTAAAATCTTAAAGTTATAGACGTCAGGTTAAAATGACGCTGTTACCAGTCGTGTGCGATCGTTGCAAGCCTACCACCATTTTGGTTTCACTGGTATAAAAATGTTTTGTTTTGAAAACGAAATGGACTTTTTGCTATATTACATTCAAACATACTCCTCTCCTGTATGCCTTGTTTCTTTAACATAGCATCTCACGATCAATTATCAGTTTTCAAAAAGCAACGAAACTTGTGTTTAAACGTTTTCAGCTCAAAAGCCAAGTGAATTTTCGAAAGCAAAACCACTTGAGTGAAGCAAGAATTGTAATATGAATATTTTTTTCTGTCGTGATACAACAACGCAATGCGTAGGTTGCTTTGATAAAAAAAATGTTGATACTTCTTGCAGATCAACGGCAAAATAGAGAAAGCCCTATTCAGAGGTGAGCAATGTGTTACACAAATAGTCCCGTTAATAACAAGGGTAGTAAACATCTTGTTGCTTGTTGCTTGATGTTGTGATGTAATTTCAGAGTTTTGAAATCACAATACTTTTGGCTGCAAACCACATAGTATTAAACGCTTCGTTGGCCAATCATCAATGGGAGGGTCCACGTAATAGCGAATTACTTCTTCCCTGGCTAGAACGAAATTCCGATCCTACGCAGCTGCTATGAATGACGACAATACACCTTTCCGGACACTGAACTTAAAACACAGCGTATACTTAAGATATCTTAAGTAGGCCGTACTTGAAACATGTGTTTCTGTCGAAGTTGGTGGGCAAATTTATGAATAAAATTACCAGATAAATTTCTTTCGTAAACGAAGCTTATCCGTGCTTTCACTGGACAAGTGCAACTGCTTCAAACCATGTCAAGGTTCGTAGTGTTTTTCTGCAAAGCGTTTCAAAAATTTGTGTTTGAACATAAATGCCATTTAATTGCTGATCTTTTTTTCCTACATGGAAGATGACAACCAGAACCAACTGAACATCAACACAATTTCCAACGTTCTTGAAATTTCAGCGGAACTTTTTAGAGGGTTTTGCTGAATAAATAAACTTGGATGATGCCGTAATTTCATCAATTTGAGTTTTAAAACTTCTCAACGCTCATAGGACACCGGTTCCACATCTTATTCACAAACGTACCTTGCTTTGTATGCTTCAAGACTATATCAGTCGGATAACAGCATTTTGTTTAACGTTTTGGGAGTACTACTGCTAGTTGGAAACTCCACTTCACAATGAAACACTTGCTATTGTCCAAACTGAATATGTACCTGCGGTGGATGAGCGAATTTCCATTAATTTCCTAGAAAATAATTTCTTCAAACCTGTTGTTGTTGTTGTCATACTTGGTTAGCAATGAAAGGTGATAATTTGGTCAGTTATGCGTTGAAGTTGAAGTTGTGGCAAGAGTGAACAGATTTATGCGCCATGAGAACAAGCTGGTCAGAGGCAAATAATCAAGATTAGGTATTTTATGTGGCAGTTTCAACACCGTTTGTCGTAGCACAGGGTGGCCAAACTACGGCCTGTAGGCTTCATGCGGCCCGCGAGGGCCTTTTGTGCGGCCGGCAGGGCAGCCACACGTACACAGATGAACATTTTTCGAATCAATGTTAAAGTAATTTTATCGATTAGGCCTA
>Ga0210059_1012215_pt1 | contig 13020 bp, 10 predicted proteins | sample Ectturendosymbi2_FD_188042 | JGI IMG/M metagenome (GOLD analysis project Ga0210059, IMG submission 188042) | Ecteinascidia turbinata endosymbiont from Florida, USA - Sample 2 (SPAdes) (version 2) | ecosystem: Host-associated > Tunicates > Ascidians > Unclassified | place: Key West, Florida...
CTAGACTTGCCACGTTTTTTGAGATTTTCGCCGAGTCGCTAGAGCGAACAGGAGCGGAGATATTCATCCGCAAAGACACGTTCGAATCAGCTGCTTTTTGCGAACCGCTTGAATTAACCCGGCAGCCAAGGTGTTGAAGTACAACACCTACAGTGAATAGGTAACTTAACCATAGAGTGGACATTCCTCCCCTGAACTCACGGAATTCCTCCCCCTTGGCATAGTTGGACTTTTCGACGCCCCCGCAGTCATTCAGCGCCCCCATAGTGATTCGGCGCCCGGGGAATTGTGCCTCCCCTTCCCTCCCTCGTCACGACCCTGCGTTACGTGACCAGCTGAATACCAAAACACTGTTATTACTAAGACATTAAGAAAAATGTACATAAGCGTTGAAGTCACAGGGAAATTGATTTAGCCCAGTGGTTTTCAACCTGGATCGCGACCCCGTGGGGGTCGTTTACCTTTTTTCGAGGGGTCGAGATAGCTTCTGATAAAAATATTCTATTTATATTTCGTATAGGGAACCACTTTTTGTCGTAGCCAAAATAGTAGGATCACCTGGCAAAATGATAGCCTACTTTAAATTCAAAAATGTTTTAAGTGTGATTATGACCATTACAAAGTTGTGAGTGTGATTATGACAGTACTGTTGCGTTTGGCAACGCACGAATAACTTTGTGGCGTAAGAATATGCTGTGTTTGTAAATTAGATGTCTGAATCAGTGCTCACTTTAGGGATTTTGTCCCTAAATTGAAGCTTTTGACCTTTTCTAGGGATTTTTAGGGATTTTCGGAAAACTTTGAAAATGTGTTAGATTAATCATTTCAGTATATTTTTAACACATGTTTGGTTATATTTGTAACACATGTCTGGTTCTATTTTAACACATGTTTGGTACTAATTTAACATGGCGCTCCGACTTTATGCTGCATCACCAGTCACCACAGATTTAAGGGTTTTTTAATGTAAAATAGGGATTTTTTGGTACTGTTCTAGGGATTTTTGGAGTTGCAGTAGTAAGAACCCTGTATTTGATGCGGTAGCTAACTTGGGAGTTATTCTATTTTTCAATGAATTGCGCTGTGGAGTGATCACGGGTCTTTCTCGCTGATGCTGCCATGTGCATGAATTTAAGTAAATGAGCCTTTTTTAAACATAGTAATATCGTACGTTATTTTAGTCATTGTGATTTTCCATTGGGCAAACACAACTGCATTTCATATGCCTGACTGGAAATTTTCGAAAGGGGGTCGTTAGGTTAAATTGGGTTGCAAAATGGGTCGCTGCATGAAAAAGCTTGAAAGCCACTGACTTAGCCAAACAACTTTGCTTCATAAAAATAGAACTTTCCCAAATCGCTGGGCTGTGATTGATAACAATATACAACTCTTGTTATGCTTAGTTGGCAAAAAAAACGGTTTGTAATAGTTGCCCAAGCGACAAGATAATACAACGTAACGGACAGGCGCGATGACTTGCAATCACAGCATAGATGATTTAAAAGTTTCACGAGCGCTTATGATGATGTAATAGATCGTTCGCACCAACTTCGAAAATTCGTTCAATGTCGTGCAGATGTGAGATGGTCACTGCCTTACAATCAGCTTTAGTTGATCACCTGTAATCGTTGGAAGTGAAGTTGACTATGCTAGAGCCGAAGATCATTGCTATTTGGTCTCTTTTCAACTGAAGAGATGGCGCTCGTATTGCATTCAATATGCTTGGTGTTACCTGTAAACAAAAAAACATGAAGACAAGCTGGGATTCTACGCGGAAAAAATGGTTGTCACTCTAAGACTCTGCTGCTTTCCGTTGTATGTTAACCGTAAACTGCCCCCACACCGAATATTTGCGTTTCAAAATTGGATGAGTCACTCAAGACCTTTCCCATTCTATGCGCGGGCACGACAGCCGCAACGATCAGTAGCCCTGTACTGGCCACCAGTTTTGTTGCGACACCTTCGTCGTTATGGGAGATGCGAGCACGCAACGGAAAGAACACCATGTCTGCAAGTGCACAGGCAAGCAACAATAGAGACTCCCCGTTCGACAGAGATGAGCATTGGGCTGGACTCGGATTGGATCCGGACTTAACAATTTTTTTAGATTTGTATTGGATCCGGACTGTAAATCACTTAAAAAAATTATGGTCAGTACAGGATTTGGACTGAGCTGATTGAAAAGAATTGTGGCATTCTAGTTATTGAAACGCTGCAATTTGTTAATTTGCTGAACTTCATTTGGACTTTGAAATTACATTTAAAAAGTTTTTGGACTATAATTGGACTTGGACTGAGTTTTAACAATTCGGGACTGGATCTGGATAGTAAAATATGACCTTCCGCTCATCTTTGCCGCTCGGATTTCTCCATTCTTGCTTGTGCGCCACCACATTTTGAAGTGTTCCCCGGCCGCGTGCTTTACAGGAATGACGTGCCACAATGCGCGGCCACACAAAATTAAACAGAAAACGATTGAGCAAGCTTGAGGTGACAAAAACATGCCTGGCCTCTCGACAAATTTAAAATGGATGTCGCTTGCAGAAAGTGGTCCGTAACGAAAGTGATGATTTCAAAGAGCAAAATCCCAAAGCGATGTTAAGAACCAAAAGGTTTTATATTTTTTCTCCAGTTTTTAAAAGGGTTAAAATTATTTGAAATGCCTTAGACACAAAATAGATTAATCGATTGCATTTTTGCTGCTCGAAGTCCACGAACAAGGAACAACTACGGAATGGGAATTATAAATATTATCTGACCTTGGCCTGCCATCATTGGCTGTTTGTAAATAAATAAAAAAGAAATTATAATCAGTGAAGCACCTCATACGAACATAGCAACCATTCTTCACTACTTATTGTACGTAACAATTAATTCAGACAAAATTTAGGTACATCCTGAATGTCTGAATCATTGAAAGTTTACATATTAGTGAGGTTGTGCTTAATGCAGTTTTTCGATTTCGTTATAAATGAACCTAACGGGTTTCTCATGAAACAACTCATATAGATTTTAAAAACAACGTAAGCAGACGGATCTTTCTTTTGAATACGTTTATTCACTAAAAATGCTTGTTTTAAATTTCCCTGGCCTTTTTGTTCAAAATAACACTTCTAAAAATGAAAAAAAGTGACTAGACTTCGAAATAAAATCGAAATTAATAAACATTCACAATTTTTGCTAAACAATTATTTAGTTTTGGTTGACAGTTCACAACTTTTGCATGCCTGATACCTTAGCCAACAGTTGCTTACAATCTATACATTATATTTTTTTCCAAAACGTTTCAGCCTTGTTCGCATAAAACACCCTTCACATCATTTCAGTTGCAAGCCTCTATTTAAAGACTGTTACACGAACTACTTACGGTTACACAGTTTATCATTCAAAAAACTAGAAATCTCTCGAGATTTTACTATCGTGTTATTTTACACGCGTAATGCAGAACGCAGTGTCTTTGACAAAATTGCTCCTGATTTTCAAATAATTTTATAATCGTTCGTTAAAATAAACTGTCAAATTCATACCTGCCATATCCCGCCATTTGGGTTGGAGTTGAGTACAGCGGCATTTTTTCCGAAATTTGATTCTACCAATGCTATCCTTGCTAGCAAACCAAAGTCATTATCAAAAAGTTGAGCTGTGTTGATTTTCTGAGTGGTTGCCATCACAACATCGACTCCAATCGCGTCTGCCACCACAGTAAGATCTTTGGTAGACAGCTCCAGCACCCTGAAATGATAAAAGCCACTCAAGCCGGATGACGAGCCAAATCCACGTTGTCGTTTTCATTAAATTGTTGTATGTATTTTATGACTTGCTAGAAATGTAGCACAGCCAAATAATTCAAACTGTTTCCGAATTCCGAAATCTATAAGATGTTTTCTTTGATTTGTCGTACGTAAAACCAACGTAGTATTTTTACTTTTCTGGATGAAAATACTCCACAACGTATTAGTGGGTTGTGCGTCAGCTTCAAGTGCTGGAGGGGCTATATATCGTCTCTGCCATGCAGCACTGCTGCAACCAGCTGATATGTTTGGGGAGGAGCGGAATGATTGTAACTTGATGTTGCACATAACAACTAAACATGTTTTTGAAAATTTCGCTGGGGGAAGTTGCCAGGTTACCTCCACACCTGGCCGCGGACCTGACAGGCAGTGTTATACCAAGACCTGCAAAACTGATTCTGTCACGTTCGTGCCAGCCGAATAGTGCATAAAAAGATTAAAAAATCTCTTAGGACATGAGATGTAGTTCACTGTGATCCAGTATGGTCTTGGTCTGCCATGCCATCGGAAACCTTTACGAAAGGCATAGTGCCTGCGATCAACACAAAGCAACTTTTGCATCGCCTTGACTGAAACTAATCACTGCACGGGCCCCATTGTGTGTGCGGTCTTGTGCGTTTTTTGTATGAGCTTTACCTTCTAATATGTGAATTGTGCTTGCGTTTGCCCTTGCTTACCATGAACAACGTATTATCGTTATAGCATGACTAGATGCGCCAAATTCAAATTCAGTGTGAAAATCCTAACTGCCGTTGCTTTTGCTGTTCTTTACTTTTATTCGGAATGTAGTTTGTTAGAATAGAACAATCAGTTAGTTGAGTTGTTCGGATTTTTGAGCTCGTGTTCTGATTTATACATTTCAGTCTTGAGTTTGTTTGCTTTCTCTAATCTTACTTTAGCCTTCAACTTTTCATCTTTAAACTTTGCATGCAAATTTCAGGACTGAGGATGTGCAATTTTACATGATATCGATTTCCTAATAAAAATTTGGTGATCGATTCGTTGCTTACCCCGATTGTCGAGAGTACTTAATTGAATGTGTTTTTCCTTCAAAAACATGTTCAGGGGCTACCAAGCCCAGAAAGTTATAAGTTGGTCAGGTAGTCAGCTAAGTACATTTAGCGTCTCACATATTTACCCCTTTTCAGCATTGCAAGGTTTTATTTATCTTCTTTAAATTAATCTTCTTCATATAAAACGTGCAGTATATGAAGCATAGTCGCAAACATGGGCGTCTGAAGATTTTTTTTCCGGGAGGGGACATTAACGGATTTTTCCATAAGTAACCATAAACATTTTTCCGGGGGGGACCAAGGTAATGTAATTGGATTTTTTCTTAGAAAATGACCTTTTTTGCTAAAAATGTAATAGGAAAATGCCAAATTTCAAAATCCAAAGGGGCACGGCCGCCCTGCCCACCTTCCGACGCCCATGCTCTCTTACTTACAGTTATGTCTTAAAAGGTTTTGAGCAAAACTTTACTGATGAAAACTGACAGCAATTTTCAAAGATTTAATTGAATCAGAACTGTGCTTTTCAATCATGTGTGCAACACCGAAAATTAACAATAAACCAAGTAATCATGTTTCAACCATAGTTTCACTTTACTGCAAAGTGATCAGTAACTTAAAAAAACAGGGTTCCCGTCACACTCATTGTGCACATATGTAAAGATTGAAACCAAAAATCGATGACTTACCGGCTCCTTATCTGAGGAAATCCAGCATGCAGCACACTTAATAGAAACACAAATTTGAATGTAATCATCGTAACTCCACAAGCGATATCAAACACAACTGTTACGTTGTTTATTGAGAATAAGTTCCGTAAATGGCCTAAAACATGAAAAATTAAGTAATAGAAAGCTGATGCAGATATTTCGTTAGAGACCTAAAGTTTTTCTTACAACGTGATTTGTCGCAGTGGATCATTAACAAATCTATAAAAGCTGCTTTCCCGTACTTGCATTGCATTTACTGTTATGGGTAAGTGTTTATTCACCAAAATGCAAGATCTAGGCGGTAAAGACAACGATATCAAATAATTATTTGATGTCGATTGATTACAATCAATCCCAGTGACAAAAAAGGTTTAGTAAAATAGTGCGTGTAGTACGATAAAAAGCGTTTTGCAAGATAGTGACATAAATCGTCAAGTAAGGAAAAACGCAAAAATTCTAGTAGAAAATCTAATCCTGGACGCCATAATTAAGTACAAAATGTAGTCATCAATAATACTATTGGCTTCTCAACATCAAAAAGCCTTCATAAAGTGATGCTTGCTGCAATTACCGCTTACGCCATAGAGAAGAACATTTATAGCATATTCTGTGTTTTCCAGGTATAGCTTGCATAGTTTTAGCAAGGAATCATGTCAGCCTTTATTTTTAAAAAGAGTGCCACTGCTGCTATACTCACAACAAAGGTGGAGTTACAGCTACTGTCACCCAATATTCGCTGCATACTGTTTGAATGTAGTGAAGCAGGACAGAATTTTGTGTGCTGTTGAAACCTTTGGATAGGAACATTTTTTTGTATTTAAGACATCATTTTTATTAAACACTTCCATAAGCATCACGTGTTTAACCTGATGTTTATTTACCTTCGTTTCCGATATTTCACATATTACAGATAAATTCAAGTTGATTGAAAGTTTTTCTAACAATATCTTAACAGCTGCGGTCTTCAAACTACTAGCCATTTCTAAGTAGTACATAGTTATCGTACCAAGGTTTGTATTTAGCAATGTGTACTTATTTGCTGAAAACAGCATAGCCAGGATCACCTAGTCTTAAAATTCATTAATTATTTCAGCATCACAGGGACCTGTAAAAATTATCAAAAGACTTTATCCTAATCGTTACCAAAATAAATCAAAAGTTTTATATTCTGTTGCAGAAATGTAAATGCCTCGTGAGTTGATCAAACATAATTGAAACTGGTGCAGTGCGTGTTATCATTTGTTTAATTAAAGAACTTCGAAGAGCCTGTCTCTCAAAGACATTTTGTAAGTTTTCACTACTTTTTAGTGGAAATGACCTCATTTCTTCCAAGCAGATTCAAAGTACACATCGATACCAAAACTCATCGTCTGGTCTGATGGCTGCTACACCTAGTGCAATTGTTGTTTGAAAAAGTTACCTAGCATGCAAACAACGCCACATTTTTCCTACGAACGCTATTGCGAATTTCGGGTATTCGAAACACATAGACCCAGATTAGACGATGGCCTGAGTGAAACGATGTCAACAATATCCACCTTATGTATCTCCCTAACAGGTCCCCTATGCTGACCAGTGGGCCATTACTTATATCGCTCTTAGACTACTGTCCTCAGCAAAATAAGGAAAAACAACCTTTAGCAACAAATGTTTGCGAAGATGTTCCATTTTTTATTTTAACTGTTTTGTTCAAAAACTCAGTGCCTATAGAATGCAATTGCCCATAGTTTAGGCAGGGCTGCTCTTATGTGGAGTATGCTATATCAAAGTCTTGTTGATCCGTTCCATTTATTCGCATGGTTTGGCAGGGCGATTTGGACTGCAATCAGAGTTTATTTGCTTTTGCAGCTGGTTCAGACACTTCATGATCTTAAGAAGGCGCATTTGTTTTCCCGGGTTGTAAATATGCATTAATTCTTTCTCAGGTCAGTTTTTCATACAGGCAGTTGCAAACTCATTTTGAATCTGATTTTGCACTGATTATTTTGTTGTCAGATTAGTAGAATGACCGAGTTTTCAGTGCGCGATAACAAATTCCTTTCAGTTGCTTTCACTCTACGTTTGTCAATTTTAAATCGTTTTATCAGTATCAAGAACCGTTGTTTTACAAATGCTACAAACTTTATGGAAACTAAAGGTAAAAATAACCTTTCATCCGATTTACATCAGATTGACTTATCAACTATTTCTGTAGAAATTTATTACAGTTTTGAAACAATTTAGCGAACAGGGTTTTTATTGGTAATGTAACTGCAAAACTTGGAACAGCTGAACATATTTCTAACAGTGGCACCGACTGATGATCAACATTATCTGACAAGAAAGCTTCTTCAAGTCATTTTAAGTAGTGTCTCCAGACGACAAACGCAAAAACAGCCTTTCAGGACACATTTTTTTCCGAAATTCCTTTTCTTCTACAAACGAATGCCATCACCAGTTGCTCATGTGAAGTAAAAAAAGCTCGTAGCGTGAGAGGATGATCTTTCAACGAAACACAAGTTGAGCGTTTAGCGAAACAATTGTCGCCTAATAGGAGCTGCGGCGGTATTGAAATGAAAAAGCTCAGCACGGCATGAGATCACAATACGTTATTTTGCCAGTGCAGTCATGCGTAAAGAACTCGATAGGCCAGAGAGAACATCACTCCTTCTTCATAGGAGATGCCATTCTTCATGTACGGAAATCATGAAAAACACATTCTTTGCAGTTTTCAATAAATGCTGGAGAACCGCCAAGAGTGTGGATCAAATTTACATTTCTTTCTTTGTTCAGATTTTTCATCACGCACATTAACCCGGTTGCTTCTACAAAGCGGCAACATATGAGTAAAAATCTGTTGGAAACTTTATATAGGTGCTTAGTTTGAACAGAGAAAAACTGCATAAAATTGTAACCTTCGTGTGGCGGTTAGATCTAACGCGTTGCTTTTCCGTCGTATTTGAGGAAGAACCATGCCTAGTTTTTTTGACATTTGTGAAGAGAAGTGGCAAAACCGTTCGTCACGGGATGTAAGCTTTCGACATGGCGTGGGTGGGCTGTCACCACTCCTCTTCACTGTCTAAATGAATTGAATAGACAGTCACGGTCGATTCGTGACTGCACGCATACCGTATCTGCAAAGCTAACCTTTTGCTGTTTGCGAACGGTTTGGTGCTGCTTGCTTGTATGTTCTTAGTAGGGCTTTCACCATGCACTTGATCGACTTACAGGTGCGTGCGATAAAGCTGCAACGAAAATCAGCACTGAAAAGTCACAAGTATTATGTTTTGTCTCTCTACAAACGCAAGTCAGTGCAAAATCGCAACAAACCCACTATTATTACAGAATTGGAACTAAACTTGCAAAACATATCAATATCTATTGTTGTAGTTTCAACAAAATATCGATAAAGAGAAAAAAACGAAAAAAACTGTGCTGCAAGAAAATTTTAACCTAACGATAAATTCTGACCTAATGATAAATTTTGACTTTTTTTGACCTAATAACTTGAGATTCCCTCATGGTATGAGCGTGAAATTTGGTTTGTGGACGTTTCATAAACTTTAGAAACGGCAAAAAATTTTTGACTTTATTGACTTTTGGTTGCCATAGTTATGAGACTTGACTACCAGATATTAGTGAAATCGCCCCCCTTCTAACCTTAATGGCTGGATCTGTCCCTTCCCTTAGCTTCTTGTTGCTCTGTAGGAAGCGATTCTCTTCAAAAATCCTTCTCTTAGTGAAAGGGAGAACTCGTGCTCATGACAAACGCATATTGTGGATGAACTGTTTTGACGCTACCAAGTATTCGTGAGTTGAATATTGTATTATGTTGGACATGAAACTGCAAAATGTCGTCGTTAAAAATCTTCTTCAACACAATTTTGTGGAACCAGAGCACTGTCGTGTGAATTTGAAAAATAATAATTTTCGATGTTACAGTAGTTTGTACATTCACTCTGCATGAAAGACTGAAGCTCGGAGGCTTATAAAACATATTGTTAGAATTTGTATATATTTGCAAACATGATATAATCGAGGACTTTTCAAAGAGTTTTGCGTGTATAGTTTCTGGCCAATTCAACTTGTTGTTTTTAGAAACATTGCTTGCATCGTGCAAACCAAGTGATCAACTTTTGAAGCAACCAATTGTAAGTCGCGTATAGTTGACAGTAGACACGTCATCGCAGAGGCAGCTTTGTTGTTTATGACTGGCGTTACACAGAAATAAGACTTTTCTTGTCTGATGTCATCTGCTTCGGCATCGCCTTTGAAGTCAAAAAAGGTTTAAATCAGTGGTTCTTAACCTTTTCTCTACCGCACTCCCTTTACTAACTTTCATTTGTTTCAAGCCCGCCAATGCCAGGGTTCAAATTCAAGTTTTGCGATGTAGCGCATCGCGAAACAGTTCGCCGTGTGAAGATTTCAAGAAATACGTTTATCCCAAGTGGCTTGAATTTGTGAAATTTGAAAACCTGTGTTTCGAATCCCCGCAATACAATCATATGTGTGTGTGCGCACGTGCGCGTAAGTCGTCGGAAACACGCAAAATAATTGAGCATCCTCTGGTGCACTTCGCACCCTGTTGCATACAATTGCATACAAAGCTTCCGCTTGGGAGGAAATTTTCTCGAATGAGGAAATTTTTTGTAGGAAATGACCAAATTGAGAAAATTGTCAAAAAATATATAAATAGATAAGTGAAAAACAAAAAATTCCCGTATGCTGAATCAGTCGAGTCAACTTGTTTTGGTTTTCATCTGTATAACGGATGAACTTGCACAGTAAAATGGTTGCAAGTACTTGTGCTGATAACAGTTTATACAACAAATTGAAACACAAGTTCGTGGAAAGCACGTAAAGTCAGTTGTGTTTGCTCAACTGCCTTGCAAAAGCAACTGACAAGGATTACTGAGACCCCGCCCGTTGCTACGTGCCCAAAATTGTGCGTATCTACTTCTACAAGGATTTTTGATAGACGAAAACTAACTTTACGATACAATTCTTTGAACAGTGCTAACTATTTTTAAGTCAAATACTGCAACTTTGCCCAAAAAGATTTTAAGACTTCGTAAATGTATTGAACACTTCCATGCTTCTTTTCAGCCCATCCTACTTAAAAACCCTGGCCACGGCCCTGTATGATACAAGTTATTCCACTGCGTATCATGTTAATCAAGTGTTGTGATTGTAATATTTCAGGTATCATGTAAAGCTCAGTTTCAAACATTGACACGAAATTAACCGTGTGCTTTTCTTTTTCTAGGAAAAATAGGTGAGGAAATTGGGAGAAACTCGATTTTAAAACGAGGGAATGCCAAGAAATACGCGGGAATGATTGGTTTAAATGGAGGAAATGAAAAAGGTCTGGAAGCCCTAGCTCCACAAGTCAAGTCGTGCGCGAAATAAATAAAGCAAAGCCACCAATCAACACGAAAGTGACAAACTGCCGAGTCATAGCGTCTACGCGAAGCGTTTTTGTCGTCATGCTTTTGAAAGCGCGATGCGCTGAAAAAAGCACCACGTGCACGAGTATTGGGCTCAGGGTTCTACTTCATTTTGCGTCAAACGCTTGATCAACTGTCAAGAAGCAAAGTGCTCTCGCAAGCGCTTGACGTTCACCACACTTGCCGCTCAAAAGAACCTGCAGACTGTTGTGATTTGCCTGATTTCTGTTACCCGACCCTCCAGCGCAGCGCGGTTACCTGCCCGGAGTGCTTTACGTGGTATCTTGATGACGTGTGTGCCCCTCGTTTGTTCTGCAGAGCATTGTGTTTAATTTAATCATTTCGCATCCGGGACCAGCCCGTGGCCTGGTGGTAGATCTGTCCGCTTCGGCGCTGTTATGTCTGGAACTCACGGGCAGGTCTTCCCAAGACATTGCAATTTGGTACTGTAGTCTTATTACCAGGTCCGGATTAAGGGGGGGGGGGGCAACGGGGGCAATTGACCCGGGACCTCCGCTCCAAGGGGGCCCCCGTGATGATATTTATTTATTTTAAATAAAGTATTCGTTTGAAAAATTGTGATTCAAAAGAGATACAAGAATACAAACTCTATATTCCGATGTTGCTTGAGTATAACTAATGATTTCTCTGCAAGTTTGACTTTCTACCAGTTTTAGTAATCACTACTGAATATAAATATTTTCGGTTTTGTTCAATGCAAATGTATTTGAATTTTGCTTGTAACTTTTCCTAATAAACGTTCTTTTGGCATGGATTTATCTACTCGTGCATCACGCCTTCTGTACAAATGTCGCGAAAACGATACTATTTACGTTCTTAAACAGCAAAGCTATTTCTACTATGTGGCTGCTGTTTAGTATCAAAGATTCTGGAATTTCTTGTGCGGTCTGGAGGTAACCGCAGCCAAACTGCGACTTTGTTTCGTCATAAAGGGTAACGCATGGTGGAAACGCACTTTTCCACCGATGGCTACTATTCTTGCGTTACATCATAAACATACGAAGCTAGTCAAACCATTTACACCACATGTTATTGCTTGGACCGTCAGAAAAGGTTTTCATCAGTTGATCAGTTTTGATCAGATGATTTGTAGAACGAAAGAGCAGAAAACGAGATTGCAGTGTTTAGCTTGCGCGATGCCGAAATCTGTAATGCCACCAGCAGCTAAAAACGGCAAAGTTTCTAAGGAGAAAAAGCGCGAGAATCTGGCAGTGTTAGCTAAAACGCCGCGACTGAAGCATTTTTTTCCAGCAAAGCTTTTAAGCAGCAACATTAAAACAGTGGTGTTAACCGTGACACCTGAAAATGTAGGTCAGTGCTTTTCAACAGGGGTTCCGAAAAACATGTGGGGTTCCATGAGTTTTAAGGGTTCCGTGAGGGTCACTGGTATAGGAGATGGGGTTGCAACCGTACCACCAAAATTTTTTATTTGGTGAAAATCCGGGCAAAATCTGTGGAAATTTTGGCAAAATTTGTGAAAACGTTCGCAAAATCGCTGTATGTATGTGCTTTGATTTTACAAAAATGGCACCCAAAATCAAGGTGCAGACGTTTTTTTCTTTTGGAGGTCATGCTTTAATTTTGTTCTTTTCGGGCAAGTTAGGGGAGATTTGGGAAAGTTCAACAATGGTGCTTGAATTGTGCTTTCATTTAAACAAATGCACCCAACATGAGAAGAAATGCAGTGGTTTTTTTTGGAGGTCATTTTCTTCGGAGTTTTTTTCGGGCAAGTTTAGGGAAATTCGGGCGAAAATCCCTCGCACCCCCAAAAATTTGCGTGCTCCTACACCTATGGTGAAGGTTCCTCGTTTTTAGTGGAACTGATTTCTTGATTTAGTATGTTGATGCCTCATGAATTTTTTTAGATCATCGTGCCGCATTCAGACTCCAAATAGGCCAGTTAGTTGTAGCCTACAGGAGGTTAACTACAGATGGAGGAACAAGAAATATTATAGTTGTTGAGTCACTTCTTGTTCATCGTTGTGCAATTACGAAGAACGCTATTGTTGCATCGTAGTTATACGATGTTGCCAATGTACAGTTCACAATGCTGTACATCGGA